>Ga0078972_1000620_pt1 | contig 145838 bp, 153 predicted proteins | sample YelNatPaOPGAMG01_FD_67568 | JGI IMG/M metagenome (GOLD analysis project Ga0078972, IMG submission 67568) | Hot spring thermophilic microbial communities from Obsidian Pool, Yellowstone National Park, USA - OP-RAMG-01 (SPADES assembly) (version 2) | ecosystem: Environmental > Aquatic > Thermal... | reverse complement strand
ATCCGCTCCCCATCCCTCGTGCCAGCCTGACCCCCCTCGCGGCCGCGATCACCGAAAAAGGAGCCACCCCCATCGGAGGCGGCTCCCTCACAGGGCCCGCTACTCACACAGTCTCCTAGCCTGAAAAATGGGGCTATGCCGCTGCCTCGATGGTGATGCGGTACCCCAGAGCGTTCAGCCGCCGGGAGAGGCGGCGTGCAATGGCCTCGCGGGAGCGCTCGTCGTGGTAGTCCCGGCCGAGGTCCTGGTAGTCCGTGCCGTCGCGCAACATGTGATAGATGATGACGAGCAGGGCGTGGGCCACCGCCACGATGGCGCGCTTTGCCCCTCGCCGGGCGGCGATGCGATGGTACATGGAGCCAAGGTAACTGTCCTTGGTGTGAACGACGCCCCAGGCCGCCTCCACAAGGGCCTGCTTGAGCCAGACATCGCCCCTGCGGGAGCGCCCGCTCTTGCGCTTGCTGGCGCTCTCGTTGTTGCCCGGACACAACCCGGCCCACGCCGACAGGTGGGCGGCCGTGCGGAAACGGCTCATGTCGTCGCCCATTTCGCAAAGGATCATCTGCGCTATCGCCCTGGCTACGCCCGGAATCGCATCAAGACGGCCCAGGGCTTCCTCGAAAGGGCGCAGCCTCGCCTCAAGCTCTTCGCTCAGGCGGTTGATGCGGCGGTCAAGCTCATCGATGTGCCCCAACTGCTCCTTGAGCAAAAGGCGCAGGTGTGGTCCGGCGAGACCCACCAGCGCCTCTTCCAGGGCATCATGTTTGTCCTTAAGACGCCCTCGTGCCATCGCCGCGAGAGCTGCAGGATCGTCCACGCCTGCAACCATCGCCTCAAGCATCTGTCGCCCGGACTTGCCCATGATGTCCGTCGCCACCGAGGAAAGCTTGATGTTCGCCGTCTCCAGCATCTTCTGGACCCGGTTCACCTCGTCTGCCCTCTCCCGGATGAGGGTTGTCCGGTACCTGACGAGGTCGCGCCTCTCCCTCTGCTCACGCGAGGGGATGAAGCTCGCCTTGAGCAGGCCATGCCGCAAAAGGTCGCAGATCCACTCCGAATCCTTCACGTCCGTCTTGCGCCCGGGTACTGCCTTGATGTGCTGGGCGTTCACCACCAAAAGTTCCAGATCGCCGGCGTCTTCAAGCACGTTATAGATGGGTCGCCAGTAAACGCCCGTGCTCTCCATCGCCACATGGGTCACGCCCTTCTTCCCCGGCCAGTCCGCCAGGGCCAGTACGGCATCCGTGGTCGTCCCGAACGTCCTCGCCTCCGACCCTTCCGGAACCTTCACATGGGCCACCACTGAATTCTTGTGCACATCCAGCCCGGCGCACCGCGGGTATACGACTTCCATGCCGCCCCCTCCCTCTGCGCTCATCGGGCTGCTCGGGTTGGATTACTCGGATTCTAATCTGCGTGCTCGCCTTGCGGCGGCAACAATGCGTGGTGCCCCCGGCGCGCCGGACCAAACTAGTCAACGGGCTCTCCCGCACCATAGAGTGCCGGTCTCACTTCAGAACGCACCGGAACCTTCTCCCTCGGACACCCATTTTCATGCTCCGGGGCGCCCTCCACGGGCATGGGGAACTAGTCATCATGAACGAGGCCGACCCCGATTGTAAGAGCGTGGTTTTAGGGCGAACACGAGGGCGAGCAGCAGGAGGTCCTGAAGGAGGGTGCCACGAGGCGAAAGGCGCAAGGGGAGAGATCACCACCTCGACGGGGAGTGGACTTCCTCATGGGTATGGGCCGGGCTGCCCCATCAGAAGGTTGCGTGGCGGTCGGCCCGGACGGCATCCCCCTCGGTCGAGGGGCCACGGAAGACGAGATGCATGCCAGCCATGAACGCATGTTTCGTTGCTGAACAAAGCAGCGCCACAGCCGTATCTCCACCCTCACCCCAGAGCATTTCCGCAGAAGGGGGCAACCATCTGTTTCCCTCTTCCCCCGGTGGGTCAGTTCCCATCTGGCGCCAGAGGGCCAAAGTACTACGCCGGCATTGACACGAGGTGGCGGCGGGCCAGAAGGCCCAAGTCGTGCCCGCCGTCGCGCCTCCCCTCCAGGAGGGGCTGGCGAAGGGAATGTGGCATGTCGTCGTGAGACTCCGGCCCCGCGGCCGCACCGTCGCCAGGAGCCAGGCGACGGACCGCTCCGGTCCCTTGACGGCAGGCTTTGGGTGGGCTATCTTCACGGTCAAAGGCCATGACCGGGGCGAGTACCCTCGAAGCGATCCCAAGCGAGCCGGCAGATGGTGGAAAGCCGGCGGAAGCGCCGAGGTGAATGGGCCCGTGAGCCGCAGTCCGATGGCATGGGAGACGTGCCAGAGGCGCTGCCGACAACCCCCATCGTTACAAGGGGGCGGGTATCGGTCCCCGTGGGACCCGTACCGCAGAGGAGGTGCCCCGGGAGGGCACCATGAGGGTGGCACCGCGGAAGCATGATGGCTTTCGTCCCTTGCGAGGGACGAAGGCTTTTTTGTTTGCAACGGGGGGTGGGAGCGATGGCAGCGCCGACGCCGGAGGAAGGGGTTGTGGCCCCGGGCCTGCGGATGGTCTTTGGGGAAGTTCCTGCCGACTGCGACACCCCGGTGTCGCTCTTTGCCCGCATGGACGCCCGGGGCGGGGCCTTCCTTCTCGAAAGCGTCCCCGGCTCCGGGCCCGCCCGCTACTCGTTCTTCGGCACATCGCCCATCGCCCGGCTCGTCGCCAGGGGCGCCGGGGTGACCCTCACCGGGGAGCTCGGCCACGCATCCTGGCGGGCGAGCGTCCCCGAGGCGCTGCGGCGCCTCGGGGAGAGGATGGGGCCGCTTCCGACGCTTCCCGTGCCGTTCGCGGCGGGGGCGGTCGGCTATATGGGATACGACGCCGTGCGGGGGCTCGAGAAGATCGGGCCCGGCCCGGCCGACGAGCGGGACATCCCCGACGCCGTCTTTATCGTGCCGGGCCTTCTTTACGCCTACGACCACGTCCGCCAGACGCTCCGGGCCACGATCCTGGCCCCGCAGGCGAGGCCTCAGGAGGAGGTGGGCGAGGAGCTCGCCAGGGCGCTTCGGCTCTCCGAGCGTCCGCTGCCGGTGGCCGGACCCACCGCCCACCAGACCCAAGGCGGCTTCACCCCCGACCGAGAGGCCTTCAAGGAGGCCGTCGTGCGGGCCAAGGAGGCCATCCGGGACGGCGAGATCTTCCAGGTCGTGCTCTCCACGAGATACGAAGCCGCCTTGGGTCTGAACCCCTTCGACCTCTACCGCTCACTGAGACGCCTCAATCCATCGCCCTACCTCTTCTACCTGGACTTCGGCGGCACGAAGCTCGTCGGCGCCTCGCCCGAGGCCCTCGTCACCGTGCGGGGGCGGAGGGTCACCCTGCGTCCCATCGCCGGCACCCGCGGTCGTGGCGCCGGAGGCGAGGAGGACGACCGGATCGAGCGGGAGCTTCGCGCCGACGAGAAGGAGCGGGCGGAGCACGTGATGCTGGTCGACCTCGCCCGGAACGACGCCGGACGCGTGAGCCGCATCGGCAGCGTCCGGGTCGGGCCGCTGATGGCGATCGAGAGGTACTCGCACGTCATGCACCTCGTCTCCGGTGTCGAGGGGATCCTGGAGGACGGAAGGGACGGTCTCGACGCCCTCGGCGCCGCCTTTCCCGCCGGCACGCTCACCGGCGCCCCGAAGATCCGGGCGATGGAGATCATCGACCGCCTGGAGGGCGTGAGACGGGGGCCCTACGGTGGGGCGGTCGGCTACGTGACCCCCGCCGGGGACCTCGACATGTGCATCGCCATCCGGACCTGCGTGATCCACGGCGACCGGCTCTACGTGCAGGCCGGAGCGGGCATCGTGGCCGACTCGGACCCGGAGGCCGAGTGGATGGAGTGCCAGCGCAAGGCCGGCGCCCTCCTCGCTGCCCTCGAGGAGGCGGGTGGAGGCCGATGATCCTTGTCATCGACAACTACGACTCCTTCACCTACAACCTGTACCAGCTTCTCGGCGAGGTGGGGGCGGACGTCGAGGTCGTGCGCAACGACGCCCAGTCGGTGAGCGCCCTCCTCGCCCGGAACCCCCGGGGCGTCGTGATCTCCCCGGGTCCGGGACGTCCGGAGGGGGCCGGAGTCTCCATCGAGGCCATCCGGGCCTTTTCGGACCGCGTCCCCGTCCTTGGGGTGTGCCTCGGGCACCAGGCCATCGCCGTCGCCTTCGGCGCCGGCGTCGTCCACGCCCCGGAGCCCCGGCACGGCAAGGTGTCAGAGGTGCGCCACGACGGCCGCGGGGTCTTTTTGGGGCTCCCGGCAAAGATCCGGGCGACGCGCTACCACTCCCTCGCCGTCGCCGCCGACTCGCTGCCGCCAAAGATCGAGGCCAGCGCATGGTCCGAGGACGGTGTCGTGATGGGCATCCGCCACCGGGAGATGCCCGTGGAGGGCGTGCAGTTCCACCCGGAATCGTGCCTCACGCCCTGCGGGCGGGAGCTTTTGCGCAATTTCGCAAGGAGGTGCGAGACATGATCAGGGAGGCGATCGCCCGGCTCGTGGCCGGGGAGGACCTCACCCCCGAGGAGGCCGAGGGGGCGCTCCACGCCATCATGGCGGGAGAGGCGAGCGGGGCGCAGACCGGGGCCTTCCTCGCCGCCCTCGCCGCCAAGGGGGCGACCGTGGCCGAGGTTGCTGGCTGCGCCCGGGCGATGAGGCGGCATGCCACACCGGTCAGCCCGTCCCGTCGGCCCCTCGTCGATACGGCCGGGACCGGCGGCGACGGCTCCGGCACGTTCAACATCTCGACTGCGGCCGCCTTCGTGATGGCAGGGGCCGGCGCCGTCGTCGCCAAGCACGGGAACAGGTCGGCCACGAGCCGCTGCGGCTCGGCCGACGTGCTCGAAGCGCTCGGCGTCAGGCTGGACCTGCCCTCGGAGCGCATCGCCGCCGCCATCGACCAGGTCGGCATCGGCTTCCTCTTCGCCCAGAGCCTGCACGGGGCGATGCGCCACGTGGGGCCGGCGAGGCGGGAGATCGGGGTGCCGACGGTGTTCAACCTCCTCGGGCCGCTCACCAACCCGGCGGGCGCAGAACGGCAGGTGGTGGGCGTCGCCAGGCCCGACCTGGTGCCCCTCGTCGCCGGCGCCCTCATGGACCTCGGGACCGAGCGCTCGCTCGTCATCCACGGTGCCGGCGGCGTCGACGAGGCGACGCTGGCGGGTCCGGTCCTGGTGACCGATGTCGAGGGCGGTCGGTCCCGCACCTACGAGGTGGACCCGGGCACGCTCGGGCTCGGCGCTGCGCCGCTCTCGGCCCTTGGTGGCGGGGATCCCGCGGAGAACGCACGCATCTTCACGAACATCCTGGAGGGGGAGACGGGGCCGCGGCGCGACGCGGTGCTCTTCAACGCCTCGCTCGGGCTCATGGCGGCCGGCGTGGCCAGAAATCCGGGCGAGGGCGTGGAGGCGGCGCGCCAGGCCATCGACAGCGGCAGGGCGCTCTCGGCCCTCAGGACCCTCGTCGCCTTCGGCCGGGAGACCCCGGCATGACGATCCTCGACGAGATCGTCTCCCGCCTTGCGACCCGGCCGCCCTATGGCGGGCCCGATCTCTCGGGGCTCGCCCGCCGCTCCCTCGAGGCGGCGATCCGCTCCCGACAGATGGGCGCCGTCATCGCCGAGTTCAAGCGGCGCTCCCCCTCGCGCGGGGAGATCGCCCCGCAGGGGGACCCCGCCGCCACGGCACGGAGCTACGCCAGGCGGGGCGCCGTCGCCATCTCGGTGCTCACCGAGCCTCACTACTTCGGCGGATCGCCCGCGGATCTCGCCGCGGCCCGCGAGGCGAGCGGCCTGCCCGTCCTGCGCAAGGACTTTCTGCTTGAGGAGGCCGACGTCGACGAGAGCGTGGCGATGGGAGCGGACGCCGTGCTCCTCATCGTCCGGACCGTGGGCGAGAGGCTGGGAGATCTCCTTCGCCTTGCCGCTGCCCGCGGTCTTGAGACCCTGGTGGAGGTGCATGACGAGGAGGAGCTGGCCCTCGCCCTCGGGGCGAAGGCATCCCTCATCGGCATCAACAACCGGGACCTGGCCTCGATGACCACGGACCTCGACGTCAGTCGCCGCCTCCTGCCCCTGGTCCGGGGAAGGGCGCTCACGGTTTCCGAATCCGGGATCTCCCGCCGTGCCGAGATCGAGGAACTGTCCCGCCTCGGCGCCGATGCCTTCCTCATCGGGGAGTCCCTGCTCCTCGCCACGGCCGACGTGCTCGGGGAGGAGGGCCGATGACCTTCGTGAAGATCTGCGGCATCCGGGAGGACTTTGCCCTCGAGGCCGCCCTCGGGGCAGGCGCCGACGCCGTGGGATTTGTCTTCGATCCCGCCTCCCCTCGCTACGTGAGCCCGGCGGCGGCCCGGCCCCTGGCGGCCTCAGCACAGGGCCGGGCGCTCAGGATCGGTGTGTTTGTGACCGATGACGTGAGGGACGTCCGGCAGGTGGCGGGGGAGGTCGGGCTCGACGCCATCCAGTGGGCAGGAAGCCCCGTGCCGGAAGGGGCCCTCGTGGAGATGCAGGAGATGCGGCACATCGCCGTCCTCCACCTGGAAGCGGGCGAGGACTTCCCGGGGAGCGTCCCCCCCACCTGGGCCTGCCTTGCGGATGCGCCCGGGGGCCCGGGCGGGATGGGGCACCTCGCCAACTGGGAGGCGGCCCGGCAGGGGGCCAGGCGATGCCGACTCCTCCTCGCTGGCGGCCTCACCCCGGACAATGTCGGAAAGGCGCTCAGGGAGGTGCGGCCCTTCGGCGTCGACGTCTCATCCGGGGTGGAGACCGACGGGAGGAAGGATCCCCGCAAGGTGGCCGAGTTTTTGCGGGCGGTGAGAGATCATGACAAGTGAACCGGATGAGATGGGTCGCTTCGGCGCCTTCGGGGGGCGGTTTGTTCCCGAGACGCTGATGCCCGCCCTCCTCGAACTCGAGGAGGCGTTTCGTGAGGCGATGGCCGATCCGGCCTTCAGCGCCGAACTCGACGATCTGAACCGCACCTATACCGGGCGGCCCTCCCTGCTCTACCATGCGAGGCGCCTCTCGGAGGCGTCCGGCGGGGCGAAGATCTACCTGAAGCGCGAGGACCTGAACCACACCGGCGCCCACAAGATCAACAACACGCTCGGCCAGGCGCTCCTCGCCCGCCGGATGGGAAAGCGCCGGCTCATCGCCGAGACCGGCGCCGGGCAGCACGGCGTCGCCGCCGCCACGGCCGCCGCCCTCTTCGGACTCGAGTGCGAGGTCTTTATGGGCGAGGTCGATGTGCGGCGCCAGGAGCTCAACGTGCACCGCATGGAGCTCTTGGGGGCGCGGGTGGTCGCCGTGTCGAAGGGCTCCCGCACCCTGAAGGACGCCACCAACGAGGCCCTTCGGACCTGGGTGGCCAGGGTCGAGGACACCCATTACGCCATAGGATCGGTCGTCGGCCCGCACCCCTACCCGCTCATGGTCCGCACCTTCCAGTCGGTGATCGGGAAGGAGACGAAGGAGCAGCTGCGCCTCGCCGAGGGGAGGCTCCCCGACGCCCTCATCGCCTGCGTGGGTGGCGGGTCCAACGCCGCCGGGTTCTTCCACCCGTTCCTCGCCGACGACGTCACGCTGATCGGGGTGGAGGCGGCCGGCGAGGGTCTCGACGGAAGACACGCCGCCACCCTCAGCCGGGGGCGGCCCGGCATCCTGCACGGGGCCCGCTCATACGTGCTGCAGGACGCCGAGGGGCAGATCCAGGAGGCCCATTCGATATCGGCGGGGCTCGACTACCCCGGCGTGGGACCGGAGCACAGCCACTGGCGGGACACGGGCCGGGTGCGCTACACGTCCCGGACCGACGACGAGGCGCTGGCGGCCCTCGAGATGCTGGCCAGGAGCGAGGGCATCCTGGCGGCTCTGGAGAGCGCACATGCCCTTTCCGAGGCGATCGAGGTGGCAAGGCGCATGGGGAGCGGGGCCGTCATCGCCGTCTGCCTGTCGGGGCGTGGCGACAAGGACGTAGGGGAGATCGCAGCGAGGCGGGGTGGCGAAAGTGGGACGAGCTGACATCATCGGGGCCTTCAGGGCCGCCCGGGAGCGAGAAAGGCTCGCCGTCGTGGCCTTTGTCATGGCCGGCGATCCGAGGCCGGGAGACGACTTCGAGGCCGTGAGGGCCGCTGTCCTGGGCGGGGCCGACATCATCGAGGTCGGCTGGCCGTTCTCCGACCCGATCGCCGACGGTCCCTCCGTCCAGGCGGCGGCTGCGAGGGCACTTGCGGCGGGAAGTGGGACCGCTCATGTGCTTCGCCTCACATCCCGCGTCAAAAGAGAGCTTCGCCGTCCGGTGGCCCTCCTCACCTACATGAACCCGCTCGCCAGCCTCCCCAGCCTGGATAGGCTCGCCGAGGCCGGCGTGGACGCCCTCGTGGTGCCGGACCTGCCGCTTGAGGAGTCCCATCGTCTCCGTCAGGACCTCCTTGACCTCGACATCTCGCTGGTCCCGTTCGCAGCGCCGACGTCGGGGCCGGCGAGACTCGCCGCCGTCGCCCGGGCTGCCGGGGAGGACCACTTCGTCTACCTGGTCGCCGTGATGGGGGTCACCGGCCAGAGGGCTGAGGTTTCAAGCCGGCTCGGGCCGCTGCTGAGACAGGCCCGGGACGTCATCCGGGCCCCGATCGCCGTCGGCTTCGGCATGGGCAGCCCCAAGGCGGTCGCCTCGGTGCGGGGCGTCGCCGACGGCGTGATCGTCGGCTCGGCGCTCGTCGACGCCCTGGCGAAGGACGGGCCAAAGGGCGTGCGGCGCCTCGTGGGCACACTCGTGGCGGCGGGCGGAGGGGGGGACGGGTCGTGATCGTGGTGATGGCGGAGAAGGCGTCGGAAGAGGAGATCGAGGCGGTCCAGAGGATCGTCGACGAGGCCGGGTTCAGGACGCACCGCTCCGCCGATCGCTCCGGCACGGCGCTCGGCGTGCTCGGGGAAGGCGGCAAGGAGGGCGTGGCGGCGCTCGTGATCGGCATGCCTGGCGTCGCCCGCATCATGCCGGTGGACGTCCCCTACATCCTCGCCTCGACCGAGGGGCGGCACGAACCGACCACCGTGGAGATCCGGGGCGTGCCGGTGGGCGCTGGCCACTTCGCCGTGATCGCCGGCCCCTGCTCCGTGGAGGACGAGACCCAGATCCTCGAGACCGCCCGCGGCGTGAAGGCGGCCGGCGCCAAACTCCTGCGGGGAGGAGCCTTCAAGCCGCGCTCGTCGCCCTACAGCTTCCAGGGACTTGGGAAGGAGGGCCTGCGCCTTCTCGCGAGGGCACGGGAGGAGACGGGGCTCGGCATCGTCACCGAGGTCATGGACCCCCGCGACGTAGAGCGGGTGGGTGGGGTGGCCGACGCCCTGCAGATCGGGGCGCGCAACATGCAGAACTTCCCCCTCCTGAGAGAGGTCGGGAGGGCGGGGCTCCCCGTCGTGCTGAAGCGGGGCCCATCCGCGACCTACGCCGAGTGGCTGATGGCGGCCGAATACGTGCTGTCGGAGGGCAATCCCGACGTGATCCTCTGCGAGCGGGGCATCCGCACATTTGAGACCCACACCCGCCACACCATGGACATCGCCGCCATCCCCGCCCTGCACGAACTCTCACACCTTCCCGTCATCGCCGACCCGAGCCACGGGACGGGTCGCTGGCGGATGGTGGCACCGCTCGCCCGGGCGGCGGTGGCGGCCGGCGCCGACGGGCTTTTGATCGAGGTGCATCCAAGGCCCAGGGAGGCCTGGTCCGACGCCTCGCAGACCCTCTCCCTGGAGCATTTCGCCGCCCTCATGGCTTCCCTCGAGGGCCTCCGCCCCGTCGCCAGGACCGGCCCTTGAGCACCCGCCAGGTGACGCCCAAAGGACCGTTTCGCTGCGACGTGGCTGTCCCGCCGGACAAGTCGCTCACGCACCGGGCGGTGCTTCTCGCCGCCATGGGGCGTGGGGAGAGCCTCATCCGAAACCCCCTCGAATCCGCTGACACCCTGGCGACGATGGCGGCGGTGGGGGCTCTCGGGGCGTCGCTCGAGCGCCTGCCGGAGGGCCTTCGGGTGCAGGGGACCGGCGGCGCCTGGCTGACCCCGGCGGGGGAGATCGACGCCCTGAACGCCGGCACCGCAGCGAGGCTCCTTCTGGGGGCTCTCGCCGGGGGACCGGCGGAGGTGACCCTCACCGGTGACGCCTCGCTCAGGAGCCGCCCGATGGGACGCGTGATCGAGCCGCTGCGGGCGATGGGAGCAGACGTACAGGAGCTCGGGGAAGCGGGCAGGCTGCCCGTGCGGGTGCGGGGAGCGGCGCTTCACGGGCAGCGCCACGTCATCGGCGTCGCCTCCGCGCAGACGAAGAGCGCCCTGCTTCTGGCCGGCCTTGCGGCCCTGGGGCGCACCGAGGTGCACCTGCCGGCGAAGACCCGGGACCATACCGAAATCCTTCTTGCCGCCATGGGTGCCCCGCTCACCCGCATGCCGGGCCCGGCAGGCGAAAGCGTGGCGGTCGAGGGGCCGTTCACCCTGCCGGCGCTCGGCACCTTCGAGGTGCCGGGCGACCCGTCGTCGGCCGCCTTCCTGGCGGCTGCAGCGGTCGTCACGGGCGGCGAGGCGCGCCTTAGGGGCGTGCTCCTGAACCCGCGCCGCACCGGGTTCTTCACGGCACTCAGGGAGATGGGGGCCTTCGTCGAAGCCTCGCATCTGGGACGGGGCGGCGAAGCGGTGGGTGATCTCACCGTATGGGGGGAGATCACATCCCCCATCGAGATCGGTGCCTCGAGGGTGCCCGACCTCATCGACGAACTGCCCCTCCTGGCCGTCCTGATGGCGCTGGCGCCGGGAACGAGCAGGGTCTCGGGGGCGGCGGAGCTGCGCCTCAAGGAATCGGACCGGATCGCGGCGATGGCGGAAGGACTCTGCGCCATGGGTGCCGATGTCCGAGAGCGTCCCGACGGGTGGGACATCCCCGGCCCCTCCCGTCTCCATGGGGCGCCCCTCGACGGGCGGGGGGACCATCGGGTCGGCATGGCGCTCGCCGTGGCCGCCCTGGCTGCGAGGGGCACGAGTCTCATCTCCGACGCCGCCCAGGATGTCTCGTTTCCGGGTTTCTTCGGTGTCCTGGGGCAGGACGGCGGGCTTTCGGCATAAACCCGTCGTGTTATGGTGGGTGGGTGCACCACCTGGCACAGGCGGGGGAGAGGCGCGTGGATCGCGAGGCTCGGGATTACTGGCGCCAGCAGAGGCGGGCCAATGCGCGACGGCGAGGTCCGGGGCTGCCGGGACCGATCGCCGTCCACCAGACGGCGGTCCTCCTCATCGCCCTGACGCTTCTCGGCTTCATCGTCCTGAACATCCCCGCCGTGCAGGGGCTGCTCTTCGCCCTGCCGGGCTGGGGCGCCCTTTTGCGCGACCTCCTTTCGAGCGTGTTTCCGGGCACGTTCCCGAGCGGGATCCTGAGCCTCCTCCTGGATGGCCTCTTCATCTGGCTCATCGCCGCCCCCGTTGACGCCGTCGACGCACCGTGGAAGCTCATCTTGGCCTTCTTCGTGGGCGGCGGACTGGGGGCGTTCGCCTTCACGCTCTTCATTCCCGCCCTCATCGCCCCCAGCTACGCCCCGTTCGCCCTGGCCGGCGTCTTCGCCTACGTGATGGCGACGCACCGGGCTGGCCCGGGACGCACCCAGGCCTTCTCCTGGGCGATCGGGCTCCTCCTTCTGAACGTGCTCCTGTCGGGCTTCAATCTCGCCCCGATCGCGGCGATGGTCGGTGCCTTCATCGGCGGCATGGCCGTGTCGGCCGCCACCGAGTTCGGCCGCTGATCCTCATCGCCAAGGACCTGCGCCGTCCGAATCCAGGGGACGCCCCTGGCGGACCCGAGGCGGGCCCATCTCGCAGGCCCCCCTCCAGGACCGTGGCCTGGATCAGCGTGGTGCTGGCTCAGGTGCGCCGAACTGCCGGTCTCCCGCGTCACCGAGACCGGGCACGATGAAGGCATCGTCGTTCAGTCGCTCGTCAAGGGCCAGGGTGTAGATGCGGACATCCGGAGCCTCGCGCCTGAGCTTCTCGACTCCGGGAGGCGCCGCCACAACGCAAAGGAGCCGGATATCGGAGGCGCCCGAGGCGGCGAGGAGCTTCGCCGCGAACGTGGCGGAGCCGCCCGTCGCCAGCATCGGGTCGAGGATCAGCACCAGGCGGCCCTTGAGGTCCCCCGGATCCCGCACGTAATAGGGGACGGGGTCGCGGGTCTCCTCGTTGCGGTAGACACCGACGTGGTGGACGGATGCCTGCGGAAAGAGGGTGTGCACCGCCTCCACCATGCCGAGTCCCGCCCGCAGGACGGGAACGAGCACGATCCCTTCGTCGGCGATGCGGCGCCCCTCAAAGGGCCCAAGGGGGGTTCGGGCTGTCAGAGCGATGGTCGGCAGGTCCTGTGTGGCGTGCACGGCGAGCACCAGGGCGGCGTCCGCCAACGCCTGCCGGAAGGCGGCCGGGGCGGTCCTCTCGTCCCTGAGGCGGGTGAGGCGGTCGGCGAGGACGGGGTGCCTGACGATGGTGAGTCCCACCGGGTTCCCTCCTGAAGATGGGTTCGCGCTCAGGAGGATGGGGTGTCCGCCTGGCGTTTTGCGGGCCGGAGCCGCGGGACATAGACGCGCACGTAGATGACCGAGAGCAGAAGGATGGCGAGGAGCAGCGGGATCGTCCAGGGGAAGTTGCCGGCAAGTCCGGTCGTCGACGTGACGGCGGCGAGACCGAGCAGGCCAAAGACGATGACGGTGGCCCAGGGGATGACATTGCCCCACGGCAGATGGAAGGCCCGAGGGGCGGTGGGCATGCGCCGGCGCAGACCCATCACCGAGATGGCGGCGACGACGTACATGGCGGCCTCGAGGGACGACCCGGCATAGATCAGGACCTGATACTGGCGGCTCAGGAAGACGGCCGCCGCCAGGATGACCGAGATCACGAAGAGGGACGTCAGGGCGTTTGCCGGGACGAAGCGGGCGTTGAGACGTCCGAACCAGGGCGGCAGGGTCTTCTCCCGGGCCATGGCATAGAGCAGGCGGCTTGCGGACACGAAGGATCCATTGAAGGTCGTGCCGGCCGTCACGACGGTGACGAGGAGCATCCACCAGAACCCCACGTCGCCGAGGGCGGCCCGGCCGACGAGAAGCTGGGGGATGAGGCTCGTCCCGAGCACCCTGGGCGGCAGGAGGTGCGTCATCGCCAAAAGGAAGAGACCGAATGTCACGGCGATGAGGCCGATGGCGATGAACATCCCCCGCGACACGAGCCGCGTGTCCGTGATCTCTTCGGCGAGCGGCGTCACCCACTCGAAACCGACGAAGATGAATACTCCGACGGCCACGGCCTGCAGCGGGTTGCCCCGCGGCATGAACGGCGTGACGAAGGGCCGGTGCACCTTCACGAGGAGGACCACGGAGACGGCCACCAGCGAGGCCAGAAGGACGTAGGTGGTGAGGTCCTGCAGGAGGCCGGCCGACCTGACCCCCCTGAGGTTGGCCGCGTAGGCGCCGACGAGGAAGAGCACGATCCAGACGAAGCCGGTGACGACCGGGATCCCCGCCTCGATCGCCTGTCCGAGGATGAACGAATCCGCGGCGATGACGGCGAGGACTGTCGTCAGGTAGAGGAGCGTGAAGGTCAGGGAAAAGCGGTCGCCGATGCCCTGCCTGGTCCACACCCGGATGCCGGCCGCCGAGGGCAGGACGCCGTTCAGTTCGGAGAAGCAGGCGGCGGCGAGGAGCACGAGCACGCCGGCGGTGACGATGGCGAGCCATGCGCCATCACCAAGGATCAGGAGAGCGACCTGGACGAGAGCCAGAAAGTTGACGGCGGCAAAGGCGAGTCCGGCACTGGTCGAAACGGCCGTCCGAAGGCCGAGCACGCGCTGCAGCTGACCCGTCCGTAACCCCTCCATTTCCCGCTTCGCTTCGCCTTGCCGTCCGGCAAGTCCTCCGGCGCATAGGGGCAGGTCCCGCTCGAACACTATCGGCGGAGGTCTTGCCCTTGCCGAATGTTCGCACGGACCTCGCCATGGAGGCCCATGAAGCCCTGGGGAAGGTCGACATCCCAGGCGTCAGGGTGGAGGAGGAGGTGCCTTCGGGGGATATCCGGATCAGTCGGGTCGAGATCACGGGAGAGGAGGGGGCCCGAAGGCTCGGCAAGCCAATCGGACGCTACGTGACGGTGGAGTCCAGGCGCCTAAGGGAGCATGACCCGGAACACGCCCAGAAGGTTGGCGAGGCGGTGTCGAGGGAGCTCGCAGGCTTCCTTGGCCCCGGGGATGACCCGGTCCTGGTCGTCGGGCTCGGCAACTGGAACGCCACACCGGACGCCCTCGGGCCGAAGGTGATCGAGCGCGTCCTCGTGACCCGCCACCTCAAAAAGACGCTCCAGGCCGAGGTCGGTACGGGCCTGCGGACGGTCTCGGCGGTGGCACCCGGCGTGCTCGGACTCACCGGCATCGAGAGCCTTGAGATGGTGGAGGGCCTCTCGAGACAGGTCGAGCCAAGGCTCGTCCTCGCCATAGACGCCCTGGCAGCGGCCCACGTCGAGCGCATCGGGGCGACGATCCAGATCTCCGACACAGGCATCCATCCCGGCTCCGGCGTCGGTAACAGGCGTGGCGGCCTCACGTTTGAGACCCTTGGCAGGCGGGTGATCGCCATCGGGGTCCCCACGGTCGTGCATGCCATGACCGTGGCGAAAGAGGCGCTGAGGACCCTGGCCGAGCGGCTCGGGGGCGATGTGAGCTGGCAGGACATCGAAAGGTCGCTGGGTGGTGACTACGACGACGCCCGCTTCGAGGAGGTGCTTGGACCGGAGCTCGGCGCGCTGGTGGTGACACCGAAGGAGATCGACATCATGATCCATGACCTGACCCGCATCATGGCAGGGGCCATCAACACGGCCCTGCACCCGGACATCGACCTCGGGGAGTTCGCCCTGTTCTCCTGACAGGCCAGGCCCCGGCGATGACGACAGCGTCTTGCCTTTCCGAAGCGCTGCGAGAGCCCTGGGATCGCAGGTCCGCCCGTTCATGGGATGCGCGCCTGACGTCGATGGCGCCGGGTGCGGCAGCTGTGGGCGACAGGAGTCCGCCCGCGCGAAAGGAGGAGGGGCGAAGGGCTCCTCCTCCTCTCCTTCGGGCGGCTACTGGCCGAGGTGCTGCTCCGCCACCTCAATCAGCTTGCGGACCATGTGACCCCCGACCGCACCGCACTGGCGGGCCGGCAGGTCGCCCCAGTAACTGCCCGGCTGCACGTTGAGACCGAGCTCCTGGGCCGCTTCGTACTTGAAGCGGTCAAGGGCGGCTCCGGCGCTCTTCACGACGGGCTGGTTCGACTTCGATCCAGCTGCCATCGCACTCACCTCCCACATGGTTAGGATGCGCCCGTTATGAAAACGCATGATGTCAACTGCCGCCGGTCTTGGGACAGCGTGGTCGGCTTGCGGCGACAAAGGAAGACCGTCCCCGGCGGGGCCGGGGACGGCCATCGGAGATGAGTCCTTTAGCGGGTGCCGGCGAGCTGGCGCTCCGCCAGTTCGATCAGATGACGGACGATGTGGCCGCCGACCGCGCCGCACTGGGCGGCCGGCAGGTCGCCCCAGTAGTCGCCGGGCTGGACGTTCAGTCCGAGCTCGTTGGCGATCTCGTACTTGAACCGGTTGATGGCGCTCTGGGCGCCCTTCACAACGGTTTGATTGGACTGTGAACCTGCTGCCATGGTAGGTCACCTCCCTTCACTTTCTTGATCGCTGGGAAACTCAGAACGTCGTACGCCCGGTCCGGGGTGCTCCCCCGACCAGAGACTGCTCGGCCATCTCGATCATCTTCTTGACCATGTGGCCGCCTACGGCGCCGCACTGGCGTGCCGGGATGTCACCCCAGTAATCGCCGGTCTGGACGTTCAGCCCGATCGCGTGCGCCGCCTCGTACTTCATGCGGTTCAGCGCACCTTCTGCACCGCGGACAATGGCCGGGTTCGACTGGCTGCCCTGAGCCATCTGCCTCACCTCCCCGTCGGCTGGGACTAGTGTCGGTGAAGCGTGGCGCCCTCGATGCTAGAATCCTCTGCCAAAGCTAGAGACCGAAGGCCCTGGCAATGAAGAGAAAAACTGCCGCCAGCCCGGCGGCGAAGAGTGGGCCTATGGGGACACCCTTGAAGAAGACGGCGCCGATAATCGAGCCGACGAGGAGCCCCAGGATGATGCGGGGGTTCACGGCGAGAAGGTCGACACCCCGCGCGCAGATCCAGGCCGCCACCGCCCCTCCCAGAAGGGCGACGACGCCTTCCGTGCTGATGAGGTCGTTCAGGATGTCGCCAGCGTTGATCCGCCCGCCAGCAAGCGGTGCCAGCACGGCCAGCGTGAGCAGCGTCAGCCCGGCGGGAACCCCGTAGCGGTCAAGCCAGGAGAGCGCCGGGCCGAAGGCGACGAGGCGGAGCGCCAGCGCCGCTGCCCCGGACCAGATCACGAGGTTATTCCGGCCGAAGACGCCGAGCGCTGTCACGAGAACGATGAGCGCCGTGGTCCTGTCCACGGACGGCCCCCTTCGGCGGCCATCCTACGCCGCCTGGCAGGCGATTAGAAACGTGGCGGAAGGCGTCACGCGGACCTGACCGGGACCGAACTTTTCGAGGAGGGATGGCAGGTGGGTGAGGCCGCCCGCGAACAGCCGAAGGGCATGGGTCTCTGGTTCGTGCTCGTCTGTGCCGTTCCGTTTCTCATGGTGCTCGGGAATTCGATGCTCTTTCCGATCTTTCCGAAGCTGCAGTCGGCCATCTCCCTCTCGGATCTGCAGACCTCGATGATCGTGACCGCCTTCTCCGTTCCGGCCGGCCTCCTCATCCCATTCGCCGGGTACCTCTCCGACCGGCACGGACGCAAGAGGATCATGGCGCCCTCGGTCGCCGTCTTCGGGGCGGGAGCGCTCATCGCCGGGCTCGCCATCACCTTTCTGGGCCGTTCGGCCTTTGCGGGGATCATCGCCGGGCGCATCGTGCAGGGAATCGGGGCGGCCGGCATGAGCCAGCTGGCCATGGCCCTCACCGCCGACGTATTCAGTGGCAAGGCCCGGCCGAAGGCGCTCGGTACCGTGGAGGCCTCGAACGGCGTCGGGAAGATCGTCTCGCCGATCGCCGGCGGCGTGGTAGGCCTGTTTTTATGGTGGCTGCCGTTTTACATCTTCGCCGCCCTGGCCCTGCCGCTCACGATCCTGCTCCTCGTCGCCGTGAAGGAGCCCGATACCGAGCGCAGCAGCGACAGGCTTGGCGTCTATGTCGACAAGGTCAAAAAGGTGTTCGACCGCAAGGGGCGAAGCCTCGGGGCGCTCCTCTTCTCGGGCGCGATCGGGCTCTTCATCCTCTTCGGCACGCTCTTCTACCTCTCCGAGGTTTTGGAGAAAATGTACCGGCTGCCACCTGTCACGGTCGGCTTCGTGCTGGCCATGCCGGTAGGCGCCATGACGATCACCAGTTTTTTGGTCGGCCTCTACCTCCAGAAGCGGCAGAAACAGGCAAAGACTGCGGTGTGGGTCGGACTTGTCGTGATGGCCGCCGTGATGACCACCCTGGGGATCGCCAGTTCCCGCCCGGTCCTCTTCGCCTCGATCTCGGCGATGGGCGTGGGTGGCGGCTTCGTGCTGCCGTCCCTGAACCTCCTGATCACTTCGTCGACAGAGCCCGAGGAGCGAGGTCTCATCACGTCGCTCTACGGCGGCGTCAGGTTCATGGGCGTGGCGCTCGGGCCGCCTGTTTTCGGGCTCCTGATGCGCTTTGGGAACCGGCTCCTCTTCTGGACTGCAGGGGGGTTCGTGGTCGTCGCCGCATTGGTTGCGCTCCTCCTTGTGGAAGCCGGCGCCATGCTGCAAGATAGGAAAGATCCAGACCCGGGAGAGCGCACGAGTATCCCGCGGACGCCCCGCGGGGCCAGGGTGAGGGTGCACTAGTCTCCCCTCGCTGAATACGCTGGGGCGTACCTCGGGAGGAGGAAGCAGGATTTGGCGAACTGGAGCCAGGAGGGGCCCTACGAGCGTTACATCAACCCGCCTATGGCGGGACGGACGGCAAAGCCGCGCACGTCCGGCGTGACCATGGTGATCGACAAGGGGCTGGGCATCACCCAGACCCGTGACCTGTTCGATCTGGCGGGCCGATACGTCGACTACTGGAAACTGCCCTTCGGCACGGCACACTTCTATCCCACGGAGATCCTGAAGAAGAAGATCGCCCTGTGCCGGGCCTACGACATGGATGTCTATCCGGGCGGCACCTACCTTGAGGTGGCGATCGTCCAGGGCGCCCTGGAGCGCTTCCTCGACAGGTCGGCGGAGCTCGGCTTCACGGCGATCGAGGTCTCGGACGGGACCGTGACGCTGGCCCCGCTCGAGAGGCGCAACGCCATCACCCAGGCGAGGAGCCGGGGCTTCAAGGTCGTGAGCGAGGTCGGGAAGAAGGATACCCAGCAAAAGCTCGTCTACCAGCAGGTGCACCGGGAGATCGAGGAGGACCTGGCGGCCGGCGTCAGCCACATCATCGTGGAGGGACGGGAGTCCGGCACCAACGTGGGGATCTACAACGACAAGGGGGCCATCCAGGAAGACGAGCTGACGAAGATCGTGAACGGCGTCAAGGACCTCTCCGTCATCCTCTGGGAGGCGCCGCTCAAGACCCAGCAGGAGGAGCTCATCGTCCGTTTCGGACCGAACGTCAACCTCGGGAATATCCCGACCGGGGAGATCATCGCCCTGGAGGCGCTCAGGAACGGGCTCAGGGCAGACACCCTGAAAAATGCCATGCCTGACGAGTCCGCACGCGACCGCGGCCGCATGGGCTCCTAGGAAGAAGGGAACGCAGATCCGCATCATCGCCGGCATGGCGCGGGGCCGCCGGCTCGTGACCCCGAAGGGGCTCTCCACGCGTCCGACCCGGGAGCGCGTCAGGGAGAGCCTCTTTTCCATCCTTCAGGGGCGGGTGGAAGGCGCCCGCGTGCTCGACCTGTTCGCAGGGTCAGGGGCGCTCGGCCTCGAGGCTCTCAGCCGCGGCGCCCGCCTTGCCGTCTTCGTGGAACGCTCGCCTCAGGCGATAGCCGCCCTCAGGGAGAATCTTGCGCACCTGGGGGTGGCAGGAGGTACGATTCTGGCGGAGGACGTCATGGGCTTCATCACGAGGTCCCATGGCCCGGCCGGCTTTGATCTCGTTTTCGCAGATCCCCCCTATGCGGGCGGCGGGGGCAGGCGCCTGCTCGATGAGGGGCGCTGGGAGCACCTTCTCGCCCCGCACGGGATGCTGGTCCTCGAGAGCGAGGAAGAGATGGCGCCGGGAGGCTCCCTCGAACGCACGGATGTCCGCCACTACGGGCGCACGTACATCAATTTCTTCCGGAGGCGACAGGACTGAGAGACGCCCTCTACCCGGGAACGTTCGACCCGCCGCACCTCGGGCACATCGATGTGATCCGCCGCGCCGCCGGCCTTTTCGACACGCTCTCCGTTGCCGTCCTGCGCAACCCCCGCAAATCCCCGCTCTTCTCCCCGGAGGAGCGGGTAGAGCTTCTGGCCGAGAGCGTGAAGGAGATTTCGAACGTCCGCGTCATGAGTTTCGACGGGCTCACCGTCCACCTCGCCCGCACGCTCGGGGCAGGGGTCGTCCTTCGGGGCCTGAGGGCGATCCTGGACTACGATTACGAGATGCAGATGGCGCTCATGAACCGCCAGCTCGACGCCTCGGTGGAAACCCTTTTCATGCTCACCTCCTCGCCTTACAGCCACCTGTCCTCGTCGCTGGTCAAGCAGGTGGCCGGACTCGGAGCCGATCTTTCCGGCATGGTCCCCGAGCCCGTCGCCCGAGCCCTCGCCGAGAGGTTGGGGAACACTCGGGGATAGGGAGGGACGCCGCTTGGACCGGCCGGCATACCTCGTTCTGGGTGCGGGAGGGCGGCTGGGGTACGCCCATATCGGCGTGCTCGACGTGCTCGATGCCGCGGGGCTCCGATTCGACGGGGTCGTTGGATCGTCGGTCGGGGCGGTCGTCGGGGCGCTCTACTGCTCCGGCATCCGCGGCAAGAACCTCGAGAAGCTCGCGACCACGATACGGCCGCGGCACTGGATGGACTTCCGGGTGACCCGCATGGGGCTCCTCTCCGGCCGCCGCCTGGAGGCCGTGATGCGCCTTCTCACGCAGGACAGGCCGCTTGAGGAGATGGATCCGCCGCTTGCCGTGATCGCGACCGACATCGAGCGCGGGGAACGGGTCGTGATCGCAAAGGGCCCGGCCGGGCCGGCGGTCCTCGCCTCCTCCGCCATACCGGGCATGTTTCCGCCGATCCCCTACCTCGGGCGCAGGCTCGTCGACGGGGGCATCCTCGAGCGTCTTCCGGTCGGGACCGCTCGCTCCCGTGGGGCGGCATTCGTGGTGGGAGTCGCCCTCGGGACGCCCAGCGGTCAGCGCGTTCCCGTGAGAAGCGCCTACGATGTGATCACGAGGAGCTTCGACATCATGCAGTGGGAAGTCTCGCGCCACGCCGACGAGCCGCCCGACGTGGCGATCACCCCGGCGCCGTCCGACGCCGAGCCCGATGCCGAACGGCTCCTCGAAAGCGGGCGCCAGGCGGCGAGGCGCGCCCTTCCGGAGATCCTTTCCCGCATGGCTCCCGAAGGGGTGGCGACACAGAAGTGAGAGCTCTCAGGTGGGCAGTGGGGATCGTCGGCGCTCTCGCCGTCCTGGCCGCCGTCCTCTGGTTCACGCCCACGTCGGACTACGTCATTCTTCCCGGCATCACCGAGAACCTGAACCACATCGTCCAGGTCCGAAACGGGCGCCCGCCCGCAGGAAGGCTCCTGATGGTCGCCATCACGCTCGAGCCCGCCAACCTCTTCTATTACCTCTACGGGGCGCTCACGCCCTACGGCGAAGTGGTGCCGGCCTCGGAGCTTGCGGCGCCGGGAACCACACCCCGCCAGTACCAGCAGCAGTCCGCCTACCAGATGACGCAGAGCCATGAGTTCGCCAAGGTCGCCGCCCTGAACTACCTCGGATACAACCTCAAGGAGACGGGCGACGGCGTCAGGGTCTTCTACGACCTGCCGAAGATGCCCGCGGACGGAAAGGTCAAGGCCAACGACGTCATCACGGCCGTGGACGGGGTCCCGGTCTCCACGGCGAGCGACCTCTTGAACTACATGAAGACCCACGTCACGCCGGGGTCCGACGTGTCGCTCACCATCCGGCGGGATGGCCGGACCATCCAGATCACGGTCGGGACGAAGCCCTCGCCCTCCTCCAAGACGACACCGCTCATGGGCATCGCCATCGGCACGAACGCCCAGAGCTTCAACATCCCGGTGCCGATCACGATCAGCTCCGGTGACGTCACGGGCCCTTCGGCGGGCATGATGTTCGGGCTCGAGATCGTCTCCCAGATGAAGCCGGCGCTGAACCTCACGCATGGGCTCACCGTGGCCGGGACCGGGGAGATCGAGGCGGACGGGACCGTGGATCCGATAGGCGGCATCCGGGAGAAGGTGATCACGGTCTACGACGCGGGCGCCAAGGTCTTCCTGGTGCCGGCCGCCAACTACGCCGAGGCGCTCTCGGAAGAGCGGGCGCTCGGGATCACCGCCAAAATGCCGCTCATCAAAGTGCGGACGCTCAGGGACGCCATTGACGCCCTGAAGGGCATGAACCTCGCATCTCTTGAGCGAGAGGGCGCAAAGCTCGCCTCTCCCTGAGGGATGCTATCCCCGAAGGGGGCGCTCCCTTGTCGACATCATCGAGTTCGCTCGACGAGTTCCTGAAGGTCTACCTCGCCACGAAACTGCTCTCTTCGGCGTCCGGGGAGGCGTCGGGCTCCGCTGCCGGTGGTGCCTCGCCCGAGGCTCCGGGATCCGTGCCATCTGGAGGAGAGGCGGGCGGCACCTCGGCCGACACCCTCGCCTCGATCGCCGACCAACTGAAATCCTCCGCTCAAGGGGGCAGCTCATCCGCAGGAACGGGCGGGACGGGGGATCTCGCCAGTGTCCTTCCGGGGCTCTCGCAGAAGATGGGGGCCATGCCCCAGGCCCAGAGCGGGATGCCCCAAGCCGCTGGACAGGAAGGCGGCCAGGGGGCGTCCTCGACCGGTGCCGCCTCGTCCGCCCAGTCGCCAGGCGTACAGGCCCTCCTCTCCCTGCTCCAGGGGAACCAGGGCGATGGTCGGGGAGCCTCATCCGGACAGGCCCAGACCTCGTCCGGAGGTCCGGGCCCGGCCGGAAACGTGCTCCAGGTCCTGTCATCCCTGTCGACGGCCCCGAAGGAGGGGAGAGGTCACGGGTCGGGCGGCGCCAGCCAGGGACCGGGGCAAGGCGTTTCGGGCGGACAGGCACAGTCGGGCGGTGGCAGCTCCGGAGAGGGGACCCTGCCGGCCGGCCTCGTGGCCAAGGAGGCCCTCCTCCTGCGACAGGCCCAGGACGAGTTCTCCCAGGAGCTCGAGGCCAATCTCGCCCGTCTGCGGGAGGTCATCAAGGAGACCCAGGTGATCGCCCAAAAGATGGAGGTCGCCCTCGGCAGGGACTCCGGGAGCGATCAATCAGGTGAGAACGCCTCTTCCGGAAGCCAGGGGAAGGGCGCCCCAAGGCAGTGATGGGCGGCCCGCCCTCAGGCGCCGGCGAGGGGATCGGGGCGGGGGACGATCGGCCTGAGTCCCGCCTCGATCTCCGCCCTGCGCTCTTCCAGAAAGGGCGGCAACGAGAGGCGCCTGCCGAGGTCCGGCTTCCTCTCGTCAGCGGTGAAGCCGGGACCGTCCGTGGCGAGCTCGAAGAGGATGCCTCCAGGTTCCCTGAAGTAGATGGACCGGAAATAGAAGCGGTCGATCAGTCCGGACGTGCGGATGCCGAACGCCTCAAGACGGGCGAGCCAGGCGCGGTGCTGCTCTTCGTCGCCCACGCGAAACGCCACGTGGTGCACACCGCCGCGCCCCGGCCTCCCCGGAGGGAGGTCCGGAGCCTCACGGACGTGCACCTCGCCGGCCATGCCGGTGCCGGGCAGGCCGAAGACAGCGATCTCGCCGAGACCGTCGTGCAGGACGCCCTGCTCCTGAAAGCCCATGACCTGTGTGAGCACGCGCTGTGTGGGCGCCAGGTCAAAGACGGTGAGGGTGACGGGTCCGAGTCCCATGATCTGGTGGGGCAAAGGCACGGGTCCCTCGACGACCGGCACACCCTCACGTCCGCCAGGATCGGCCACGAGGGCGACGGACTGCCCCTCGGGATCCCGGAACGGCAGGTACGCACGCCCTGCCGCCTCCCGTAGCCCCTCGTGCGGGACGCCCGCCGCCGTCAGGCGACCGGCGAAATACTCGAGGGCCGCATCGTCCGGGACGCGCAGCGAGAAGGCGGAGATGGTCTGCCTTCCTGGCACCGCCCGGCCAGCGAGGGGGATGTCGAAGAAGGTGACCTCCGTCCCCGGAGATCCCTCCCCATCGGCATAGAAGAGGTGGTAGGACGAGGTGTCGTCCTGGTTCACCGTCTTTTTCACAAGGCGCAGGCCAAGCACCCGCGTGTAAAAGGTCAGGTTGAGCCCGGCGTCAGCCGTGATCGCCGACAGGTGGTGGAGCCCGCCCAGCTGCATGCCGCATGCTCCCTTCATCCGCGGTGTTTCGGGACCATTGTCGCACGGGCGTCAATCACCCGCCGGCGCCAAAGGGCGCCCTCGAGGCCCGGAGGCCCACCCGACCCCGATCGTCGCCGCCGCCGTTTCGTTTGACACCTGTGGAAGGCGCCCCCTATACTTTTTCGGCGAGGTGATGCCCACCATGCGCCTTCGCACGAAGACGCTCGCCATGCAGCCGGTGGGCACGACAGAGCCGTTCACCTTTTCTGCCGGCAGGATCGACGGGGTGGGAGAGGACGTGGAGGTCTCCGGATCGCTCACGCGCCTCGAACGTGGGTATCTGGTGTCGGTTGGCGTCCGGGCGCGCGCCCAGGCGCCCTGTGACAGGTGCCTCGCACCGACCCTTCTCGACCTGGAGGGCGCCGTCGAGGAGACCGTGGGCGATCCGGACGAGCCGTCGGATGTTCCCTTTGACGGCGAGACCATTGACCTTCTGCCGCTCGTGAACGAGGCAGGCATCCTCGCCTGGCCGACGAAGGTCCTGTGCAGGGCGGAGTGCCGCGGCCTTTGCCGCAGGTGCGGCAAGGATCTCAACACCGGTCCCTGCGGGTGCACCGAAGAAGAGTCCGATCCCCGCTTCGACGTGTTGAAGAATTTCCACCTGGAGGACGATTAACCATGGCCCAGCCCCGCCAGAAGCACTCCAAGGCCTCCCAGCGCTCGCGCTCGGCGAACTGGAAGCTGAAGGCCCTGAACCTCAGCGAGTGCCCGCAGTGCAAGCACCCCCGCCCCTCGCACCAGGTCTGCCCGAACTGCGGCTACTATAAGGGCCGCGAGGTGCTGAAGACCGAGTAGGCCCCCGATCATGCCCGCCTGGCCGGCTCGCTGCGCGTCGGCTCGTTAGTTGCGCGCCCTCATGGGCGTGGAGCCGGGCGCATCCTGTTCCCCGGGTGGCGACGGAGGAAAAAGTTGCCCGCCTCAGCGACATCTTTGTATACTAGGTCATAATACTAGATAGAAAGACGATGGGATGGATCGCAAGGAACGGCGCCGCTCTCTGCTCGGCGCACTGGCCGCAGAGCCTCTCTTGACAGACCGCGAACTCGCGGACAGGCTGGGCGTTAGCGTCCAGACGATCAGGCTGGACCGCATGTCGCTGGGCATTCCCGAGGTTCGCGCCCGGGCCATGGAGGCGGCGGAACGGGCGCTTTCGCCGCACGTCGGACGCGGCGAGGTGGTGGGTGAGATCATCGACCTCGTCGAGGGCGAGGCGGCGCTCTCCCGTCTCGTCACGGAGCCCGAGATGGCCTATGGGGAGAAGTGGGTCCACTCCCACCTGCTGTTCGCCCAGGCCGAGACCCTGGCGATGGAAATCGTGCCGGAAGGCGGATCGATCGGCCTCGGCCGCGTGAAGTTCCGCCGCCCGGTGAGGGTGGGAGAGGTTCTGGTGGCGAAGGCCCAGGTCATCCGCAGGCCCCGCGGACGCTTCGTGGTGCTGGCCACCATCCGTTCGGGCCAGGATGAAGTGTTCAGAGGCAAGTTTGTGATCGCCCCGCCAGATGAGGAGGGGGTAGGGTGAGGATCGGCGTTGACGCCATGGGCGGTGATCACGCCCCGGTCGAGACGGTGGCGGGAGCGGTCGGGGCCTACCGCCAGTTCGGCATTGCCTCCGCCCTCTTCGGGCCAGCGGACATCATCTCGAAGACCCTCCTGGAGGCGGGCGGCAGGGACTGCGACATCACCGTCGTCGACGCCCCGGAGGTCATCGAGACAGCAGAGGCGCCGATGCGGGCCATCCGCAGGAAGAAGAACTCCTCCATGGTGAGGGGCTTCGAGTCGTTGCGCGACGGGACCACCGACGCCTTCGTCTCGGCGGGAAACACCGGCGCCCTCGTCGCCGGCGGCATGTTCATCGTCGGCATGATGGATGGCCTCCGGCGGCCCGGACTTGCCACGACGATGCCCACCCTCGCCGGCCGGCCGCTTCTGCTCGTCGACGCCGGCGCCAACGTGGACCCGCGCCCGGAACAGCTTCTCGAATACGGGGTGGTGGGCTCCGTGTTCGCGGCGGAGATCCTGAAATATGACAACCCCAGGGTCGGGCTCATCAATATCGGGGTCGAGGCTGAGAAGGGCAACGACCTCACCCGCCAGGCCTATGCCCTCCTGCAGAATGCGCCGATCCACTTCATCGGCAACATCGAGGCCCGCGACATGGTGCACGGCGACGTCGACGTCGTGGTCGCCGACGGCTTTGTCGGCAATGTCATCCTGAAGCTCTCCGAGGGCCTCGGGCTCGGAATGTTCCGCCTCATCCAGACCGAGATGCGCCAGAGCATGTGGTCAAAGCTCGGCGGGCTCCTCGTGAAGGGACGGCTCGGTCGCCTCAAGTCCCTCATGGATTACGCCTCGTATGGTGGTGCACCGCTCTTTGGGCCGAAGAAGCCTGTGATCAAGTGTCACGGCTCGTCGCGGCAGGAGGCGTTCAAGAACGGCATCCGCGTGGCGTGTGACTATGTCGGGCTGAACGTGATCGAGCGCATGCAGGCGCGCCTTGGGGAGATGGGACCCCGTGGCTGAGGTGGCCTTTCTCTTTGCCGGACAGGGGGCGCAGAAGGTGGGCATGGGCCTTGCCTACTGCGAGTTCTCCGCGGGAGCGAGGCGGGTCTTCGAGACAGCCAGCCGCTCTCTGGGCTACGACCTGGCCAAGGTGGTGGGCGAAGGGCCCGATGAGCGCCTCGCCAGGACGGAGATCACGCAACCGGCCATACTCGCCGCCTCGCTGGCCACCGCTGCCGCCCTCGCTGAGGAGGGCGTGACGCCCGATGTGGCCGCCGGGCTCTCGCTCGGGGAGTACGGAGCCCTGGTGCTGGCGGGCTCGCTCGCCGAGGACGTCGCCTTCCCTCTGGTGCGGGACAGGGGCCGCTACATGCAGGAGGCGGTGCCGCTCGGTGAGGGCGGCATGATCGCCGTCCTTGGGCTCGGCGCGAGCGAGGTCGAGGAGATCGCCAAAGCCTGCGAAGGCTTCGTGGCCGTCGCCAATTACAACTGCCCCGGCCAGGTCGTGGTCGCCGGCGATCTGAGAGGCCTCGCCTCCTTCCGGGAGCGGGCCGGAGAGCGGGCCAGGCGCCTTGTGGACCTGCCGGTGTCCGCCCCCTTTCACTGCGCCCTTCTGGAGAGCGCCGGCAGGGCGCTCGCCGAAAGGCTTCAGGACGTAAGGCTGCGGGCTCCGTCCTTCCCGGTGGTGGCGAATGTGAGCGCCCGCCCGATGCCCGCTGAGCCGGCGGAGATGAAGGACATCCTCGCCCGTCAGGTGTTCCAGCCGGTGCGCTTCGAGGAGTCGCTCACCTGGATGCTCGCCCAGGGCATCGACACCTTCATCGAGATCGGACCGGGGTCGAGCCTTGGGGGTTTCGTCCGTCGCCTCGATAGGGCGGCGAACATTTTCAGCACCGACACCGTCGATGGTTTTGCCGAAGCCGTCTCAGCCGTGGGGAGGAAGACGATCTCATGACGCGGCTTTCCGGGCAGGTCGCCATCGTCACCGGGGCCTCCAGGGGAATCGGCCGCGCCGTGGCCGAGCGTCTGGCTGCGGAAGGGGCGGCCGTCGCGGTCAATTACCGCAGCCGCCAGGCGGAGGCGAGGGCCGTCGTGGAGTCCATCACCTCTGCCGGCGGCCGCGCCGTCGCCGTCGAGGCCGACGTATCCGAAGAGCAAGCCGTCGCCCGCATCCTCGCCGCCACAGAGGCGGCCTTCGGTGCGCCGACGATCCTCGTGAACAACGCTGGCATCACGAGAGACCAGCTCCTCATCCGCATGAAGAGCGAGGACTTCGACGATGTGATCGCCACCGACCTGAGGGGGCCGTACCTGATGGTGAAGGCCGTGCTGAAGGCGATGCTGAAGGCCCGCTACGGGCGCATCGTCAACATCTCGTCCATCGCCGGCGTGGTGGGGAATCCCGGCCAGGGGAACTATGCCGCCGCCAAGGCCGGGCTCCTGGGCCTCACGCGCACTCTGGCCAAGGAGATCGGGTCCCGGTGCATCACCGTGAACGCCATCGCCCCGGGCCTCATCGACACCGAGATGTCCGAAGCGATGGGCGAAGGGCGTGAGACGCTCATCGCCTCCATTCCGGCGGGGCGCATGGGACGCCCGGAGGAGGTGGCTGCGGCCGTGGCCTTCCTCGCCTCGCCGGAGGCTTCCTACGTCAACGGCCAGACGCTCAAGGTGGACGGCGGCCTCGTGACCGACTGAGGGCCGCCGCAGGACCCCTGAGAGGAGGTGATGGCACTGGCAGACCAGACCGTCGAAGAAAAGGTCAAGTCGATCATTGTGGACCAGCTCGGCGTCGACAAGGAGAAGGTGACGGACGACGCCACCTTCATCGAAGACCTGGGCGCCGACTCGCTCGACATCGTCGAGCTGATCATGGCGTTTGAAGAGGAGTTCGGACTCGACATCCCCGACGAGGACGCCGAGAAGATCTCCTCCGTCAAGGACGTGATCGCCTACATCAAGCAGCACGCCAAGGCCTAGGCGTTCACCTGCCCGTTTGGAGGGGTACACGTGCAACGCGTCGTGGTGACGGGCATGGGCGCCATCACTCCCATCGGCGCAGACGTGGCTTCGTCTTGGGAAGCTGCCCTCGCCGGACAATCAGGGGTCACGACCCTTCCCGACATCGCCGAACTCGGGCTGCCGGTCAGGATCGGGGCCCGGGTCAAGGACTTCGACCCGACAGCCCACCTCGACCGGAAGGAGGCGCGCCGCTTCGACCGCTTCGTCGGCCTGGCGGCCAGCGCGGCCGATGAGGCCATGGCCGACGCCCGACTTCTCGAGGGAACCGACCCGCAACGGGTCGGCGTGGCCTTCGGCTCCGGCATCGGCGGCATGTCGGTGTTCTGCGAGCAGCACCAGGCGTTCCTGGAGAAGGGGCCCGACCGGGTCTCGCCGTTCTTCATCCCGACGATGATCCCCAACATGGGCTCGGGCTATCTGGCCATGCGCTGGGACCTGCAGGGTCCCAACGTGACGACGGTGACCGCCTGCGCCTCGTCGGCTTCGGCCATCGCCGAGGCCATGTGGACGATCAAGCGGGGTGACGCGGATGCCATGCTGGCGGGCGGGGCCGAGGCCGTCGTCATTCCGCTCGCCTACGCCGGCTTCTGCTCGATGAAGGCGCTCTCGACCCGCAACGACGACCCCGAAGGGGCCTCGCGTCCCTTCGATGCGAGCCGGGACGGGTTCGTGATGGGGGAGGGCGGCGGCTTCGTGGTGCTGGAATCGCTCGAACACGCCAGGGGGCGCGGCGCCCGCATCTACGCCGAGCTCCTTGGCGCCGGGCAATCAGCGGACGCCTTTCACATGGTCGAACCGCGCCCGGACGGACGCGGCGCCGCCCAGTCGATGACGAGGGCACTCGCCCACGCCGGCGTCGCCCCGGCGGACATCGATTACATCAACGCCCACGCCACCGCCACGCCCAAGGGAGACCGGGGCGAGGCGGAAGCCATCCTGAGGGTGTTCGGTGAGGCGGCAAGGGATCTCTCGGTGAGCTCGACCAAGTCCATGACCGGCCACCTGCTTGGCGCCGCCGGCGCCGTGGAGCTCATCTTCTCGATCCTGGCCCTGAGGGATCAGGTCGTGCCGCCGACCATCAACCTCGATGAGCCGGAGGCCGACCTGGACCTCGATTTCGTGCCCAACGTCAAGAGAGCCCGCCGGGTCGACATGGCCCTTTCGAACTCGTTCGGGTTCGGCGGGCACAATGTGAGCCTTGTCGTCGGCCGCCCGTCCTGAGGTGCCCTGGGACCACCCCCTGGTGGCCCAGGCTCTCGTCCATCCCTCCTACGCCTATGAGAAGGGACTTGGCGGCGACAACCAGCGCCTCGAGTTTTTGGGAGATGCCGTGCTGGGGCTGGCGCTCGCCGCCTCCCTGTACGGCCGTCTCGCGAACCTCGACGAGGGCCACCTGACGCGCCTGCGCTCCCGGCTCGTGCGCCGGGAGGCGCTGGCCCGTCTGGGACGGGCCTTTGGGGTCGCCGACCGGGTCCGCCTCGGTGCCGGCGAGCGCTCCGTCTCCCCCGTGCCCTCCGAGCGGGTGGTGGCCGATGCGACGGAGGCAGTGGCGGGGGCGCTCTACCTCCTCTGGGGCTACGAGAGGACGGAGCGGTTCTTCGTCGGGCTCATGGAAGAAGCGATTTCGGGGGAACTCAGCCGGGGCACCTGGTCCGACGCCAAGAGCCGGCTCCAGGAACGCCTCCAGAGGACCGGCATGAACCCTGTCTACGAAGTGATCGCCGACGTCGGGCCACCACATGCCCGGCGCTTCTCGGTCCAAGTGCGAAGGGGAACCGATGGTCCCGTTCTCGGGCGGGGAGAGGGCGTGTCGAAGAAGGCAGCCGAAACAGAGGCTGCCAGGAGGGCGCTCGAAGCGCTCGGCAGCGCAGGCGACGACGCATAGGACTCTTCGGAGGTGTCGTCATGAAGAAGATCCCGCCCATGGCCGCCAATGCAGAGAAGGGCATGATGGGTATCCGGCAGATGCCGCGCCTTTGGATGAAAGTGCTGCTCGACGCGAAGGGGCTTCTGCCCGAAGGCTACACGGCCCAGGGCGTGGGCGCCGATGGCGTGGTCATCCGCACGCTTGGGCTCGACACCCAGGAGGTGCTGACCTACCTGCGTGGCGAGAGACCGACGTACCCGGCCTTCGAAGCCTGGGTGCGACAGAAGGCAGGTGACAGCGTGCCGGAGGCGACCAGGTCCCGTCTCAACGACGAACTGGATGCCGGGCGGCAGGCCCCAGAGCGGCGGGCCGAACTCCTGCGCGCCGCCGGGGTGGCGGACAACGGCGCGTGGACGAAGGAGCAGGTCAACCGCTGGGATGATTACGGGGAGTTCCACCGCCATCTCGTCGCCTCGGACGGCGCTGGCCCGGCGCATGTGCCGCCTCTTGCCGCCTGCTTCGAACCCGGGATGATGGGCATCGTGCAGATGCCGAGGATGTGGATGAAGGTGCTCCTCGACGCCAAGGGGCTCCTGCCGGAGGGGTACACGGCCCAGTGCGTGGGCTTTGACGGCGTCGTCGTCGAGGGGTTGGGGCTCGACAGGGCCCAGGTCCTCGACCATCTGCGCAGGAACCTGCCCCCGTACCCGGCCTTTGAGGCATGGGTGGAAGAGAAGGCTGGCGGACCGATCCCCGTCGACGTGAAGCGTGCGATCAACGAGCGCATCCTCGGCTACGAAGCCCGACCCGAGCGGCGCGCCGAGCTTCTCGGTGCCGCCGGGGTCGCCGACGACGGCACCTGGACGAAGATGGTCGACATCAACCGCTGGGACGACTACGGCGAGTTCCACCGACACCTTCTGGCCTAACGGCCTGAGCGAACTTTGGATTCAGGAAGGAGTCACCTCCCATGGGGGTGACTCCGCTTTTGGGCTCTCGCACACTTGGGGATGATGTGCCCCAGGGCTTTGCGCGTCGCGGGACCCCGTGGGAGCCCAGCCGACTCGGGCCCCCGGCTGCCCAGGGTCTCGAACGGGCAGCGGCCACGGCCGTGAGCGCCGGGCAGATTCCTCGGACGTGACGAACGCCCACGCATGCCCATTCGAACCCACATGTGACACCGGGTTTTGCGAAATTCCTCCACAGGCGGGATTCCTGGCGGGCGCAACGACGTACCGCTGCAACCCAACCGGCCGGCATAAAGTCTAGGGCGACCTGACGATGGCCGCGACGCGCCCGATGAGGATCGGGAACGGCGGCCGCCACGTGCGCAGGAAGGAGACCTCCACCATGAAGGGCTCCGGACCCGCGTCGATCAGGCGGGCGAGGCGAAGGACACCCTTTTCGTCGCGCACGACGACCATCTGCGGGTGCTCGCTGATCCCTGCAGCCACGACCAGGTAATCCCCCGGGGCGACTTCAGGGAGGTAGGAGGCGTCCTGCCACAGGAGGGCAAAGAGGGCGCCGGGCCAGCCGAAGGGGGCCGTGGCGCCTTCCAGCACCGGGTGGCCCGCGTCGTCGAAGCAGGCGGCGATGGGGAGGCCCGCATCGTAAGGCGTGATGGATTGCGCGAGATACTCCTTGCCGCGGGGAAAGACACCGGAGAGCACGGCGGCCTTGAAATCCCTGAACGTGAAGCCGATCTTCCCGAGCCAGTAGTAGACGGATTTGGATTCCGCGTATCCGAGGGCGGATGCCGCCTCACGCGCCGTGACGGAGGGCCGCTGGCGGATGATGGCCGCGATCTTGGCGATGTTCTCGTGCAAGGCGGCCCTCCCCTTTACCCCCGAATCCCCTTCAATTCGGGCGGAGGAAGCCCTGTATCCCAAATGGGCACAAACGTGTACATGATATGGGTAAAGACCGCCGGGAGAAGGAATGGGTCGTCCGGAGTCGAACAGGTGCCCATTTCCGAGGGCGCGGCGGACTCCCGCCGCACGGGGTGCGTCGGGAAGGTCGGAACGCCATTCCCGGGAGTGGAAACCCATGCACGTGCTGAAGGTCTCCGCCCAGTCCAAGCCGAAATCTGTGGCTGGTGCCCTCGCAGCGGTGCTCAGGCAGGACGGCTCTGCCGAGATTCAGGCGGTCGGCGCCGGCGCGGTCAACCAGGCCGTGAAGGCGATCGCCATCGCACGATCCTTCGTGGTCGAAGATGGGCTCGACATCGTCACCATACCCGCCTTCCATTCCGTCGAGATCGACGGGGAGGAGCGGACAGCGATCCGCTTCGTGGTCGAGTCCCGGGCGAAAGCAGCAAACTGAACCGGAGAGATCGAGCGGATTGCACCTGAAGAGGATTCATCTCCACGGATTCAAGTCGTTCGCCGAGCCCCAGTCGATCGAGTTGGGGCTCGGTCTTTTTGTCATCCTGGGCCCGAACGGTGCCGGCAAGTCCAACGTCGCTGACGCCCTGCGCTGGGCTCTGGGTGAGACGCGTTCGAAGGACATCCGGGCGGCGCGGACCGAGGATTTCATCTTCAAGGGCTCCCAGGGACGACGGGCGCTTGGCATGGCCGAGGTCTCGCTCACCTTCGAGGATCCCGAGCGACGCCTTGGACTCCCCACGTCGGAGGTCGTCGTCACGAGGCGCGCCTTTCGCTCCGGGGAGTCCGAAATACGCATCAACGACCGGCCGGCACGCCTGAGGGACGTGACCCGCCTGCTCCTCGGCACAGGCCTCACCAGCTCGGGCTACGCCTTCATCGCCCAGGGCCAGGTGGAGAGCGTCCTCTCGGAGGGGCCGGGACGTCGCCGGATGATGGTGGAAGAGGCTGCCGGGGCGCTCGTCTACCGCCAGCGAAGGACGGACGCCCTGGCGGAACTCGCCCATGCGGACGAGGAACTGCGGCGTGCCCAGGATGAGATCACCATTGAGGGCGAGCGCAAGGAGCCTTTACTGAAGGAACTGGCCCGGCTCGAGCAGCAGGAGAGGCTGATAGGTGAGATCCACGAGCTCGAGGTGGCCCTCGAGCAACGGCGCCTGCGGGACGCCCGGCGCCAAGTCAGGCAGGTGGAGGAGCGGATCGCCCGCGAGACGGGCGAGGTGGGGACGCTGCGCGCCGCCATCGCCCGGGCGGTGGCCCTGGAGCCGGAGCTCCGGGACGCCCGCTCGCTGGTCGATCTGACGGCGTACGAGATCGACGATCGCATCGCTTCCGTCGAAACCCAGATCGCCCGCCACGCCGCCCGGCGCGACAGCGAGGGGGGTCGCCTCGCCGCCCTCTCGGCGCGGCGTGCCTCACTCGACGAGGAAGAGCGCTCTCTGGGCGAGCGGGTGCAGCGCCTCGCCTCGGAAGCGGCGGAGGTTGGGAAGGCCCTGGCGGACGCCCGGCTGACGGTCAACCGTTTCAGGGACTCGTTCGGGGAGCGGCCGCCCTCCGTCGACGCCATGCGCCTCCAAGCCGCGCGGGAAGAGCTCGAACACCAGCTTGAGGAGAAGGAGCGTGAGGCGCTCCAGCATGGCGACGAAGTGCGCAGACTGCAAAGGGAACTTGCCTCGCTTCGCGAGGAGTCGCAGCGGGTCGCCCGCGAGCGCCAGTCGGCGCAGGAGCGCGTCCTGAGGCTCAGGGACGAGATGAGATCGCTCGCCATCCGCAAGGATCGCCTGGAAGAGGGGCTTGCCGCCACCTTCGGCACGGGCCGCTCGCTGCGCCCGGGCCCGAGAGCCGTGCTTGAAGCGGCGGCCGCCGGGAAACTTGCAGGGGTCGTCGGCCCGCTCGGCGGGCTCATTCGCTACGACGACGTCCACGCCGAAGCGGTGAGTGCGGCGCTCGGCTCCGCCTTCGACAATATCGTGATCGAACACGAAAGGGACGTCGAGGCCGCCATCCGCCACCTGCGGGAGAACCGGCTCGGACGGGCCACGTTCCTCGCCCTTGACCGGGTGTCACCTGGCCCCGAGCCCGAGGGTTTTCCGGGCGAGGGCGCCTACCTCGGCCGGGCGACCGACCTCGTCTCCTTTGATCCGGGCATTTCAGCGGCGGTGCGGCTGGTCCTCGGACGCACGCTCGTCGCCCAGGACCTTCCCTCGGCGCGCGACTTCTCCCGGCGCCAGGGTCTGCGCTTTCGCTGGGTGACCCTGGCCGGCGACCTGCTGTCGCCGGGCGGCGCCATCACGGGTGGCGAGTCGGATCGCCAGGGGCCGGGGGTCCGTAGGGACTTCCAGCGGGTCGAGGCACGCTTCGCAGCCCTGACGAAGGACCTAGAGGAAGCGGAGGCTTCCCTCGCCGCCCTCGCTGACCGTTCCAGGGAAGTGAAGCTGGCGGAGGCGGAGGCGGAGGCCGGGCGCGACGTGGCGTCGGCCCGCCTGGCCTCGGCCGGGACGCTCGTGGAAGGATTCCGGGAAGACCTGCGCACCATGACCGGCCTCACCCCCGAGGACCTTCTCGCCTGGCGTCAGGCGATCGAGGACACGGTGCGCCTGGAGGAGCGCCAGAAGGCCCTGGCACCGCAGGCGAGGGAAGTATCCTTGCGACGGGGGAAGGTGGCCGAGGAACTGGCAGCCGTGAGCGCCGAGATCGTGGAGATCGGCGATACAGTGGAATCGGGCGGCAGGCGCGAGGAAGACCTCGAACGGGAGGCGGAGGGCCTGCGGGGGGCCCGGTCCCTGGTGAGACGCCTCGCCACCCTCGAGACGACCTTCGAGCGCCTTTTCCGGGAATGGCGACAGGCTGCGGAGGGCCGGGCCAGCCGCCGGGAAGACAGCCTGGAACGCCTCGATGAAGATCTCCGGCGCATCCGGGAGGAACTCCTGGCCAACGAGCGGCGGCTCACCCTGGAGCTCGGCGCCGTCGAGGACCCGTCAGCGAGCGCACCTCCCTCAGACGCCCCCGAGCGCCTGAGCCGCCTGCGCGGCGAACTCGGCGATCTCGGTCCCGTGAACCCCGGGGTGCGCGAGCAGGTGGAGCGCTCCGGCGAAAGGCTGCGGCTGCTCGAGGAGCGCCAGCGCGACGCCCTTTTGGCCAAGGACCGGCTCCTGCGTCTGGCGGCAGAGGCGGATGAAGAGCTGGAGCGCAGGTACCGGTCGACGTTCTCCGAGGTCAACGCGCATTTCGCACGGCTCTTCACGGAACTCTTCGAAGACGGCGAGGGCTCGCTCTACATGACCGGCGAGGGGGTCGAGGTGCGCGTGGCGCCGCCCGGGAAGCGACCGGCGTCGCTCGAGGCGCTCTCAGGCGGCGAAAGGAGCCTCGTCGCCATCACCTTCCTGCTCGCCCTGTCGGAGCTCAACCCAACGCCGTTTCTCCTGCTCGACGAGGTGGAGGCGGCCCTCGACCCGGAGAACACGAGGCGGTTCCTGCGCCACCTGGGGCGCAACCGCCACCGTCAGTTTCTCGTGATTTCGCACCAGCGCATGACGATGGAATGGGCCGACGTGCTGATCGGCGTCACCATGGAGACCCCGGGCGTCAGCCGCTTTGTCGAGGTGCGGCTCGAGGAGGGCGAGCGTGGATCGCTGGAAGCCCTTTAGGCACGGCCTGGAGCGGACGCGCCAGGCCATGGCCGCCATCCTCGGAAAGGGCCGCGGCCATGAGGCCGAGGCGTGGGAGGAGGCCCTTCTGGGGGCGGACCTGGCCGTTGAGGACGCCCTCGCCATCTCTGCGCGAGCCGCCCTCGCCCGCCCGGCCGAGCGCATCCAGGTGGTGCGAGACGCTCTCCGGGAGCTGGCCGGCGAGACCAGGCCGCTCGACCTTGCGGGTGCACCCGCCGTGATCGTGATGGTCGGTGTGAACGGCGCGGGGAAGACGACGACGCTTGGCAAGCTGGTGCACCGCCTCACCGGAGAGGGCAAGAAGGTCACCGTGGCGGCTGCCGACACCTTCCGGGCCGCAGCGGTCGAACAGGTCACGATCCTCGCCCGGGGGGAAGGGGCCGACGTGGTGGCGCAGGGACAGGGGGCCGACGCCGCTGCCGTCGCTTTCGACGCCCTCGCCCGGGCCCGGGCCAGGGGCTCCGACGTGCTCCTCGTCGATACGGCAGGCCGGCTCCACACACGCACTCCGCTCATGGACGAGCTCAAGAAGGTGGTTGGGGTCGTCTCCCGGTCGCTGGGCAGGGACGTCGACGAAGTGCTCCTCGTGCTCGACGGAACCTCGGGCCAGAACGCCATCTCGCAGGCTGAAACCTTTGCGAAGGCCCTCCGGATCACCGGGCTGGTGGTCACCAAACTCGACGCCTCCGCCAAGGGCGGGGCGGCCCTGTCGGCGAGGCGTCGGCTGGGCGTGCCGATCCGGCTCGTCGGTATCGGCGAGAGGCCGGATGACCTGGTCGACTTCGATCCCGAGGCTTACGTCGAGGCCCTCCTCGGCGACGGCATGCCCTAGGCCCTCCCGTTCACCCCAAGGGGCAGGGCAGGGGGAGGAGCGGGTGATCCCTGACTGAAAGACAGCGAGGCACGCGCGCGCCCGTTGACAGCGCTGCAGAGTCTGCTATGATCTGTTAAGTGTTTTACCTTAACAGGTGATGCGGTGCGCGACCTGGGAAGGCTCATGCTCCTCTACGACTTCTACGGCAATCTCCTGACCCTAAGGCAGAAGCGGGCGTTCGAACTCCATTTCGCCCTCGACCTGTCGATCACGGAGATCGCCCTCGAATTCGGCATGAGCCGGCCTGGAGCGTACGACCTCGTCAAGAGGGCGGAGGCCACCCTTGTCGACACGGAGACACGTGTGGGAGCTGTCGAGCGCTACCTGAAGGAGCGCCGCTTCCTGGAGGGCGTCCTCGCGAGGCTCGGCCGCGGCGAGGTCGACGAGGCTGGCAAGGCGATCCGGACGTGGCTTGAGACAGGAGGCGAGAGCGATGTTTGAAGGCCTTGAAAGGCGCCTTGGAGACGTGTTCCGTCGCCTCGGTGGCCGCGGGCGGCTCTCGTCGACCGACATCGACGAGGCACTGCGCGAGGTGCGGGTGGCCCTCCTCGAAGCAGACGTCAGCTTCACCGTCGCACGCGATTTCGTGAGGGACCTGAAGGGTCGGCTGGAGGACGAGCGGGTGGCGGAGAGCCTCACCCCGCACCAGACGGTGATCCGGGCCGTGCGCCAGGAACTGGAGTCCCTGCTCGGGGACTCGGCGGCGCCCTGGCATCCCTCCGGGCCGGCGCCGCGCATCATTCTCCTCATGGGGCTGCAGGGAGCCGGCAAAACCTCCTTCGCCCAGAAACTCGCCGTCTACCTGAAGGGGCGCGGCGAGCATCCCCTCCTGGTTGCAGCAGACCTCCGGCGCCCAGCGGCACGCGAGCAGCTCGTGAAGCTCGGCGAGGCGGTGGGGGTTCCTGTCGCGGCCTCGCCGGGGACGGACCCGGTGGCACTCGTCAGGCAGGCGCTCAAGGAGGCGGGCCGCCGCTCGCTCAATACCGTCATCGTCGACACCTCCGGGCGCACGGACCTCGACAGCGCCCTGATCGAGGAACTCAAGGACCTGAAGGCAGAGCTGGGGGAGCCGTCACGGCTTCTCGTCGCCGACGCCATGACCGGACAGGCAGCCGTCGACCTGGCCCGTGCCTTCGACGACGCGGTGGGCCTCACGGGCATCGTGCTCACCAAGATGGACGGGGACGCCCGCGGCGGGGCGGCGCTCTCGATGCGGCGGGCCACGGGCCGGCCGATCCTGTTCCTGGCCACCGGCGAGGGTCCGTCGGCCCTCGAGGTGTTCCATCCCGACCGCCTGGCCTCGAGGATCCTCGGCATGGGCGACGTGCTCACGCTGATCGAGAAGGCTGAGGCGGCAGCGGGGACGAGGGACCTTGCCGGGAAGGCCCGCCAGATCAAGAGGGAGGGGCCGACCCTCGACGACCTCGTCGAGCAGATGAGATCGCTCAGGAAGATGGGATCCCTGCGCGACGTTCTGGGCATGGTGCCCGGACTCTCGAGACTCGCCGGTGCGGGGGGGCTCGAGGTCGACGAGAGACAGATGGCGCGCACGGAAGCGATCGTGCTCTCGATGACCCTCGAGGAGAGGCGCCAGCCGGCCATCATCGATGCCAGCCGCAAGCGGCGCATCGCCCGTGGCTCCGGGACCAGCGTTCAAGAGGTGAACGGCCTCCTCCGGCGCTTCGAGGAGATGCGGCGCTTTATGAGGGTGGCCTCCACAGCCCGGCGGCAGCCGGGCCTGCCGCCCGGCGTCGGGATGCCCCTCCCGCGGGGGAGGCCGCGCCGGGGAAAGCGGCGCTGACGGATGATATCGAGGAGGTGAAGGAAGATGCCAGTGAAGATCAGGCTGCGGCGCATGGGGGCCAAGAAGAAGCCGTTCTATCGCGTGGTGGTGGCTGACGCCCGTTCTCCGCGCGACGGCAGGTTCATCGAGGAGATCGGGTACTACGACCCGACCAAGAACCCTGCCGTGGTGGAGATCAAGGGGGACCGGGCGCGCGATTGGCTCGCCAGGGGAGCCCTGCCGTCCGAGACGGTCCGCACGCTCCTGCGTCGGCAGGGCGTGATCGGGCAGGCGCCGGGCGAAAGCGCCTCGGAGGAGGCGAAGACCGATGAGTGAACTTCTCGCCTTCGTGGCCAGGTCTCTCGTCGACCATCCCGAGGAGGTCTCGGTCAACGAGAATCGCCAGGGACAGCGGGTCGTGCTCGAACTCAGGGTCCATCCCGACGACATGGGCCGGGTCATCGGCCGTCAGGGCCGCACCGCCAAGGCGATCCGCTCCGTCATGCGCGCCGTGGCCGAGAGGCAGGGCGAGCGGGTGACGGTCGAGATCGTCGGATGATCGCCATCGCCCGGGTCGTCGCCCCGCAGGGGGTGGCGGGCGAGCTCAGGGTCCAGCTGCTCACCGACTTCCCGGAGCGCTTCCGGCCCCCGCTCAGCGTGACGGTGGACGGGAACGGCGGGATGAGGAGGCTTTCGGTGACGGCCTTCCGGCCGCATCGCGCGGGCGGTGTGATCACCCTCGCCGGAGTCGCCTCACGCGACGAGGCGGCGGCGCTCGTGGGGGCCACCCTCCTCGTCGGCGACGACGAGCGGTGGCCGGCGCCCAAGGGGCGCTACTATGTGGACGACCTCATCGGCCTCACGGTTGTGGACCTCGCCGGAGAGAGCGTCGGCACCTGCACGGACGTCGTCCCGAATCCCGCCCACGATCTCATCGAGGTCGACCGCGGCCGCCTCTTCGTCCCCGTTCACCACGAGTGGATCGAGGTGGACGTGGGAGAGCGGGTCATCCGACTCTTGCGCACGCTGGGAGCAGATGACGTTGCGGATTGACGTGATCACGCTCTTTCCCGAGGTCTACGGGACGATCTTCGCCCACTCGATCCTGGGACGGGCCGTGAAATCAGGCATCCTCGACCTGCGCGCGGTAGACCTGCGCTCCTTCGCCACGGACAGGCACCACACGGTCGACGACACCCCGTACGGGGGCGGCCCGGGCATGGTGCTCCGGGTGGACGTCCTCGCCCGGGCCATTCGGGGCGTCCGGGGAGACGAGGGCTGGGTGGTCTTGATGACCCCCTCGGGACGTGCGTTCCGCCAGGAAGACGCCCGACGTCTCGCTTCAAAGCGCCATCTGGTGCTGGTCGCCGGCCATTATGAAGGGTACGATGAGCGGGTGGGCTCGCTCGTGGACGAGGAGTTCTCGATTGGTGATTACGTGCTCACCGGGGGAGAAAGCGCCGCCTGGGTCGTGCTCGACGCCACGGCGAGACTCGTTCCCGGTGTGATCCAGGCGGAGTCGCTGGTCCACGAGTCGTTTGCGACCGGCCTCCTCGAGGCACCGCAGTACACGCGCCCGCCGGAATTCGAGGGGCAGGCGGTCCCACCGGTTCTCCTCTCCGGCGACCACGGAGCCATTCGCCGCTGGCGCCAGAGGGAAGCCCTGAAGAAGACCCTCGAGCGCCGGCCGGATCTCCTCAAGGAGGGTTCCTTGACGGCCGAGGAGCGTCTTTGGCTCGCGGAACTTGAAACAGCCGATGGGAAAGGAGGGATCCCATGAACCCGAAAATCAAGGAAATGACGGATAGAAGGCTTCGCCAGGACATCCCCGCCTTTCGCCCAGGGGACACCGTGCGGGTGTGGGTGAAGGTGCGCGAGGGAGGTCGCGAGAGGCTCCAGGCCTACGAGGGCGTCGTCCTGAAGCGCCACGGCAGCGGCATCACATCGTCCTTCACCGTACGACGGATCAGCTACGGCGTGGGTGTCGAGCGGGCGTTTCCGGTGCACTCCCCGATCATCGACCGGGTGGAGGTCACAAGGCGCGGCATCGTCCGTCGGGCGAAGCTCTACTACCTGCGCGGGCTTTCCGGCAAGGCCGCCCGCATCAAGGAGAGGCGCAGCTGATGGATCTCATGGACCCGGGCGCCGAGCGCCAGGAGCCTCCTGCAGGGGAGAAGAAGCCGCACTCGGCGCTGCGCGAGACGATCGAGACGATCCTCATCGCCCTCGTCGTGGCCCTCCTGCTCAGGACCTTTGTCGTGGAGCCGTTCTGGGTCCAGGGGTTCTCCATGGAGCCCACCCTTCAGAACAATGAGCGGTTGCTCGTGAACAAGTTCCTCTTCCACTTCGTACCGCTCAGCACCGGGGACATCGTGGTGTTCCAGCCGCCGGTGCCCACCACCGAGGAATACGTGAAGCGGGTCATCGCCACCGGTGGCGAAACGGTGTCGATGAAAAACGGCATCGTGTATGTGAACGGGAAGAGGATTCCCGAGCCCTGGGAGTCGGCTGGCGGGAAGAGCTGGCTTGACACCTATTCCATGCCCCCGGAGAAGGTGGCACCGGGACACATCTTCGTCCTGGGCGACCACCGCGCCGCCTCCGACGACAGCCGGATGTTCGGCCAGGTGCCGGTGAGCTCGGTGAGCGGCGAGGCGTGGTTCGTGATCTGGCCGCTCTCGCACTTCGGACCGCTTCCCGCCCCCTGATGCCGAGGTCCGTGCGCTTCGGGAGCGCCTACCGCGAACTCGTGCGCCTTGCGCCTTACCTCGACCTGTACCTCGAAGTGCTCGACGCCCGGGCGCCGGCCTCGACGCGCGTGCCGGCCATCACCAAGCACCTGGGCGGCAGGCCGCATCTCGTCGTGCTGACGCACGCCGATCTGGCGCGTCCGGACGTGACGCGCGCCTGGATATCGGAGCTTGCGCCGGCCGTTGCCGTGGACAGCAAGACTGGTCCCGTGCGCAAGGTGGCCACCGAGGTGAGGCGCCTCGCAGCCAGGGACCACCCGCGGATTGTCCTGCTGGGGGCGCCGAACGTCGGCAAGTCCACGCTCCTGAACCGTCTCGTCGGGCGGCGGCGGGTGCAGGTCGGGAACCTGCCCGGCATCACGAAGGGCGCCCAGTGGATTCGGGCCGACGCCTTCGACATCCTGGACATGCCCGGCCTGCCGCCATTGCATCCCGAGCCGGTCCTGGCGGCCCTCGGCCTTGTGGCCGAGTCAGACTTCCGCTGGGAGGACATGCTCCGGGCCCTTTGGCCCCACCTCGCCTCGGTCCCATCGCTGGCGGGGCTTCGCTGGCAGCCGGACGGCGACGCCTTTCTCGAGGAGGCGGCCACGGCGTGGGGTCTCCTCATGGCGGGGGGCCAGCCCTCAATCGAGCGGGCGGGCCGCAGACTGCTCACGCTCGTGCGTCAGGGGAAGGTTCGCCCGCTGAGCGTGGAGGAACCGTCTTGAGGCCTCCCGTCGCCGCCTTGCGGCGGCTGGCCGACCGGCTTCCCCCAGAGCGGTGGGACGCCTTCGCCACGATGTTGGCGGGCGACGAGCGCCAGGGGGCCCGGGCCGTGGCGGCGAGCCTCGCCCATCGGGCGGCGGCCCTGCGCCAGCGCGCCCAGCGGGCGAAGGAACTCGAAGATTTTGACCTCTCGTTTGGCTCAGGCGTCGTGGCCGGCTGTGATGAGGTGGGGCGCGGAGCGCTGGCCGGGCCGCTCGTGGCCGCGGCCGTGATCCTGCGTCCAGGCGTCCCGATCCTCGGACTCGACGATTCCAAACGCCTCAGCCGGGCGCAGCGCGAGCAGCTGGCCCCCCGCGTCATGCAGGCGGCGAGGGCGTGGGCGGTCGTGTCGATCCACCCCAGGGTCATCGACCGGGATGGGGTGGGGAGGGCCAACCTGCGGGCCCTGGTCGAGGCGGCAGGTCGTCTTCGGCACCCCTTCGACCTCCTCCTGGTCGACGCCTTCACACTGCCGGAGCCCTGTCCGAGACACGTGGCGGTGGTTGGCGGAGACGGGCGGAGTCGCAGCATCGCCGCCGCCTCAGTCCTGGCCAAGGTCGTGCGGGACCGGATGATGGAGGATCTCGGCGAGAATGTCGCACCGGGCTACGGGATCGAGCGGCACGTCGGCTACGGGTGCAAGGAGCATTTCTCGGCCCTTCTCGCCATGGGTCCGACCCCGATCCACAGGCGGAGCTTCCTCGCCTGGCTCGACGACCCATCCGAATGACGCCGGCTCGACGGGCGTAGCCCTCAGGGGTCGACGCGGTCGGTGGCCACCCCCTCTGCGCGGGTGGTGAAATGGTCGCGGCGGTGCAAGAGGGCGGCCGAGCGGACGATCCCCACAGGGCGTGCGAAATCGTGCGTCTTCACCCTCGGGAAGCCCGGCACGCCATGGACACCCTTCCCCAAGGCCTGGCCCGCAGTCTCCGCCAGGGTGGTCGAGGCCCTCGGAGGGGCAGATCCGGAGGGAGAAAGCCAGGGGCGATGGAGTCCCCAGACGTCGATCGGACCGTCACCGACGATGATCAGGTCGTCGCAGGGTGGGCTATCCTGCGCTCTTGGTCCCGCTGCCGGCACTGAGGCTGGGGGCGGTCACGCGCCGGGCCCCGATGTAGCGATGGCTCCAGTAGGGATCCGAGAGAGACTGGATGTGGACATGGCCACCGGAGGACGGGGAGTCGATGAAGAGGTCGTTGCCTATATAGATGCCGACATGCGTCGCCCAGCCGTACGTGTCGAAGAAGACCAGGTCGCCGGGCGACAGGTCGGAGCGTGCCACAGGCGTTCCGTCCCGGAACTGCGCCGAAGAGGTCCTGGGCAGCGTGATGCCAAGCTCGGCGGCGACGTACTGGACGAGTCCCGAGCAGTCGAAGCCGGATGGCGACGCGCCGCCCCAGCGGTAGGGGACGCCGATGAAGCCCAAGGCTTCCTGAACAAGAGCGACGCCCTCCTCGAAGGCCGCAGAGGCGGGAACCAGGACGGTCTGACCCGGCTCCAGGCCGGCCGACGCAGACAGGTTGTTGGCCGTGGCAAGGGCGGAGGCCGAGGTGTGGAAGTCGTCGGCGATTGAGGCCATGGTGTCCCCGGGCTGGACGGTGTAGGTCACGAGTGTGGCCGGGGTGGAGTTGTCACGTGCCACCAGCGCCGCCTCAATGGCGTGGAAGGTCGCAGGGCCGACGACGCCGTCCGCCGCGAGGCCCTCCTTCCTCTGGAACGAGAGCACGGAGGAGCGGGTGGCGGGTCCGAAGTCCCCGTCGATGGTGATGCCGTAGCCCAGGGCCTGGAGATCCTCTTGGAGGGTGGTGACGTCGGCATGGTCACTGGAGCCATAACGCAGGATGATCTGGCCAAAGGCCGCCTTCATCGGGGCGGCGAACAGACAAACAGCGACAAGGGCGGCTGCGGCTCCCAGCAGTCGTCGGGCCAGAGTCGAAACCTCCCTGAAGGGCGCCCAAATTCCGACTGGTGCGTCACTGCGCCCTACGTGACCGGTCGGGTTGGCATCCTTGCGACTACCGGTTTATATTACCCGCGTGTCCCGCCGATCCCTGCACGGTCGGTTGACCCCCACACGTGAAGAGAGGTGCCCTTTGAAGTCGCTCGTCATTGTGGAGTCGCCTGCCAAGGCGAAGACGATTGAGAAGTTCCTTGGCAGGAGGTACCAGGTCAAGGCGTCAAGGGGACATGTGCGCGATCTTCCGAAGAGCCAGTTCGGCGTCGACGTCGAGCACGGCTTCAGCCCGAAATACATCACCATCCGGGGCAAGGGGGATGTGCTGAAGGACCTGCGCGAGGCCGTGAAAAAGGCCGACGAGGTCCTTCTCGCCACTGACCCCGACCGTGAGGGCGAGGCCATCTCCTGGCACCTGGCCGAGACGCTCGGGCTTGATCCCCGGGCGAAGAGCCGCATCGTCTTCCACGAGATCACCAAGGATGCCGTCGCCCGGGCCCTCAAGGTCCCCCGGCCGATCGACGCGCGTCTCGTGGAGGCCCAGCAGGCGCGCCGGGTCCTCGACCGTCTCGTGGGGTACCGTCTCTCGCCGCTCCTCTGGCGCAAAATCCGCCGGGGTCTCTCGGCCGGACGGGTCCAGTCCGTCGCCGTCCGGCTCATTGTCGACCGGGAGCGGGAGCGTCGCTCCTTTCAGCCGGAGGAATACTGGACGGTCGAGGCGCTCTTTCGGAAAGAGGATGGTGTGACCTTCCGGGCGCGCCTCCTGGGCGAGGACATGAAGCGCCTCCCCCTGCCCGATGCGCAAAGCGTGGACCGCCATCTCGCCGACCTCGACCGGGGGCGTCCCTTCCTCGTGGAGAGCGTGCAGAAAAAGAAGCGCAGCCGGTATCCGGCGGCCCCCTTCACGACCTCGACGCTGCAGCAGGAGGCGAGCCGCCGCCTGGGGTTTTCGGTGCGGCGCACCATGGCTGTCGCTCAGGCCCTCTACGAAGGGGTCGACCTGCCGGGGTCCGGCCGGGCCGGCCTCGTCACCTACATCAGGACTGACGCCACGCGCGTAGCGGACGAGGCGGCGCGCGAGGCGAAGGCGTATCTGGAATCCTCATTCGGCAAGGACTATGCCCACCCTGTCCAGCGCAGGGGGGCGCAGCGCGTCGGCGTCCAGGGCGCCCACGAGGCGATTCGTCCCACCTCCCTCACTCGCCCCCCCGAAGCCCTGAAGGGCAGCCTCACGACGGAGCAGATGAAGCTCTACAGGCTGATCTGGGACCGCTTCATCGCCAGCCAGATGTCGCCGGCGGAACTTGAGGTCACGCAGGCGGCAATGCGCCAGGACGACCTCGTCTTCCGGGCCAGCGGGACCGTCGTCACCTTCCCGGGGTTCCTGGCGGTGTACGAAGAGGCGACCGACGACAAGAAGGAAGAGGACGTGCGGATGCCGCCGCTCGTCGCCGGCGAGGCGGTCGCTCTTGAGGACCTCTCCCGCGAGCAGCACTTCACCGAGCCGCCACCGCGGTTCTCCGAGGCGATGCTGGTGAAGACCCTTGAGGAGAAAGGGATCGGGAGGCCCTCTACGTACGCCCCGATCATCGCCACGATCCAGGAGCGGGGATACGTGAGCCGGGAGGACAGGCGCCTTCTGCCCACGGAACTGGGCGAGCTCGTCGTCGATCTCCTGAAGGAGCACTTCCCCAAGGTCGTCGACCCCGACTTCACGGCCGACCTCGAGGGCCAGCTGGACAGCATCGAAGCCGGCGAAGAGCCGTGGCAGAAAGTGATCGAGGACTTCTACGCCCCGTTCTCCAGGGATCTGGCGAAGGCCGAGAAGGAGATCGGGGAGATCCCCTTCAAGGATGAGGAGACCGACATCCTCTGCGAGCGCTGCGGGCGCAGGATGGTCGTGAAGATCGGCCGCTTCGGCAAGTTCCTGGCCTGCCCCGGCTTCCCCGAATGCCGCAACACCAAGCCGTATCTCGAAAGCACGGGTGTCACGTGCCCTGAGTGCGGCCTCGGCGAGGTGGTCGAGCGCCGCTCCAAGAAGGGCCGCAGGTTCTACGGCTGCAGCCGCTATCCGGAGTGCTCGTTCACCTCCTGGCAGAAGCCCGTCGGGCGCGAGTGCCCCGAGTGCCGGCAGGGGTACCTCGTGGAGAAGAGAAGCCGGGGAGGGATGGAGATCCGCTGCAGCCGTCAGGGCTGCTCTTACGTCGAAGAGGCGGAGGCGGTGACGAGTGAAGTCTGAGCTCTGGCGGCATGTCGAGCCGTTCCTCGATGAGAAGCGGCTCAACTCCTCGCCCAACACGGTCATCGCCTACCGGCAGGACGTGGAGGACTTCCTGGGCTTCACGGAGCGCCTTGGGCTTCCCCTTTCCCCGGCGCTGGTGCGGCGTTACCTGGGGGAGATGCACCGCTCGGGACTGAAGAGGAAGACGGTGGCCCGCCGCCTGGCCGGGCTCCGGGCCTTCGCCAGGCACCTTGAGCGCGAGGGCGCCATCGCCCACAACCCGTTCCGCATCGTGAGGGGGCCGAAGGCGCGCCGCTACCTGCCGCGCTTTTTCTCTGTCGATGATATTGAACGGATGCTGGCCATGACCGGGACCACACGGGCAAAGGACCAGCGCGACGGTGCGATCATCGAGCTGCTTTACGCCTCGGGGCTTCGCGTCTCCGAACTGGCAGGGCTCTGCCTGGATGACTACGACCCGGCACGGGCGGAGGTCGAGGTGATGGGCAAGGGCGGCAGGGCGAGAAGGGTGCCGGTGGGCTCGAAGGCCAGGGAGGCCCTTGGGCGCTATCTTTCGGATGGAAGACTGAAACTCGCTCCCGGGGCCGAGCAGGCTCTGTTCGTGAACCGGGACGGCCAACGGCTGTCGGTGCGCGGGGTGCGCCGTGTTGTCGCCGAGGCGGCGCGTCGCGCAAGCATCCCGATCAGGAACCCGCACGCCCTGCGCCACGCCTTCGCCACGCACCTCCTGGAGGGGGGGGCGGACCTGAGGAGCGTCCAGGAACTCCTGGGGCACGCCTCGCTGAGCTCGACCCAGATCTATACGCACGTCGCCCGCACCCGGATGTTCGAGGAGTACAGAAAGGCCCACCCGCGGGCCTGAAGGGGGCCTTTCCCAATGGACTTCCACGCCACCACGGTGGTCGGTGTGACGAGGGAGGGCCGAGCCGCCATCGCGGCCGACGGCCAGGTGACGTTCGGCGAAAACACCGTGATCAAGGAGAAGGCGCAGAAGGTGCACCGCCTCTTCGGCGGCCGGGTCGTGGCCGGCTTTGCGGGCGCCGTCGCCGACGCCATGACCCTCTTCGAGACCTTCGAGGGCAAGATTGAGGCCCGGCGCGGCAATCTCCGCCAGGCCGCCGTCGACCTCGCCCGGGAATGGCGAACGGACCGCATGCTGCGGCGCCTCGAGGCGCTCCTTTTGGTGACGGACGGCACCTCGCTCCTGCTTTTGTCAGGCTCCGGCGAGGTCATCGAGCCGGATGACGGCGTGATGGCGATCGGGTCGGGCGGACCCTACGCCCTGGCCGCCGCCAGGGCGCTTCTCAGGCACTCCGACCTGTCGGCCGAGGACGTGGCCCGGGAGGCCCTGTCGATCGCGGCCGACATCTGCATCTACACGAACCACGAAATCCGTGTGGAGACGGTCGGTGAGGGAGGGCCGGGCGGTGCATGAGGACGAACTGACCCCAAGGGCGATCGTGGCGGCGCTGGACCGCTTTGTCGTCGGGCAGGCCGACGCCAAGCGGAAGGTGGCCATCGCCCTCAGGAACAGGATCAGGCGGGCGAAGCTCCCGCCGGAGGCGCAGGAGGAGGTCTCGCCCAAGAACATCCTCATGATCGGACCGACCGGGGTCGGCAAGACCGAGATCGCGAGAAGGCTGGCGAAGCTCGTCGAGGCGCCCCTTGTGAAGGTCGAGGCGACCCGCTTCACCGAGGTGGGCTACGTCGGGCGGGATGTCGAGTCGATGGTGCGCGACCTGGCTGCCGCCAGTTATCGCATGGTGCGCGAGGAACATCTCGAGAGCGTGGGTCCGCGTGCCGACGACGCCACCGAGGAACGGCTCCTGGACCTCCTGACGCCGGGCAGAAGGCGCCGGGAGGGCGGCCCGCCGAACCCCTTCGGCTTCCTGCAACGGCAGGAGGGGAGATCCGAGCGCGAGGAGACGCCCGAAGAGGTCGCCGACAGGAAGTCCCTACGCCGCCAGCTTGAGATGGGTCTCCTCGAAGACCGTCTGGTCGACGTGGCCGTGGAGGAGAGCGCCTCGCCCGCGGGGATGGTCCAGGTCCCTGGCATGGAGGGCATGGAGTCGCTCGGGGACATGCTGCAGAACATCCTGCCGAAGCAGACCCGCGAGCGCAGGATGACCGTTGCCGAAGCCCGTCGGGTGATCCGGGAGCAGGAGGCCGCCCGCCTCGTCGATGAGGATGAGGTGCGCCGCGAGGCCATCTTCCGGGCCGAGAACAGGGGCATCATCTTCATCGACGAGCTCGACAAGGTGGCCCAAGGAGGGAACGTCCAGGGTCCGGATGTCTCCCGGGAGGGCGTGCAGCGCGACATCCTGCCGATCGTCGAAGGGACGGCCGTTCAGACGAAATACGGCACCGTGCGCACCGACCACGTGCTCTTCATCGCCGCCGGCGCCTTCCACGTCTCGAAGCCCTCTGACCTCATCCCCGAGCTGCAGGGACGCTTTCCGGTGAGGGTGGAGTTCCACCCGCTCACGAAGGAGGATTTCAAGGCGATCCTGACAGAGCCCGAGAGCGCCCTGCTGCGCCAGTACCAGGACCTCCTGGGAGCGGACGGGGTGAAGCTGTCGTTTACGGACGACGCCATCGACGAGATGGCGGCATTCGCCCAGAGGGTGAACGAGGCGACCGAGGACATCGGCGCGAGGCGGCTCCACACCGTCGCCGAGACGGTGGTGGAGGACCTCGCCTTCGACGCCCCCGACGTTGCGAAGGGACCCGTCACGATCGACGGGAAGGCCGTGCGCGCAAGGCTCGAGAAGCTGGTGGGGGACAGGGAGCTCTCGCGCTACATCCTCTGACGACGATACGGAGGGCGATGCACATGCCAGAAGCACAAAGCGTGCCGGCCCGGTCGGAGCTGCCGTCGGAGGACACCTGGCAGCTCGAGGACCTCTTTCCGGATCAAGAGGCCTGGGATGCTGCCCGACGGGACGTCCTCTCCCGGGCGAAGGCCTTCGAGCGACACCGCTCCCATCTTGGCGACAGCCCGCAGGCGCTGCTCTCGGCCCTGAAGGACGAAGACGACCTGTGGCTCGCCCTGGACCATGTCTTTTCATGGGCCTTCTTCAGGCACGACCAGGACACCGCCGACCCGTCGGGCGTCGCCATCGTCCAGCAGGCCCAGGCGACGAACGCCCTGGTCTCGGAAGCAACGTCCTTCATGCAGCCCGAGCTGGTCGCCCTGCCCGAGGGAAGGATCGAGTCCTTTCTCGATGAGGCGGAGGAGCTCACCGTCTACCGCTATGCACTTCTCGAGGTGGTGCGTCGGCGGGAGCACGTGCTGGGGAAGGACGTCGAAGCCGCCCTCGCGGCCTTCACACCGGTGCTCCACGCCCCTGGCGAGATCGCGAACCAGCTCTCCGACGCCGACCTCAGGTTTCCCGACGTCGAGGACAGCGAGGGCGTGCCCCACCCCCTCACGCACGGACGCTACCCGCGCTACATCACGAGCCGCGACCGCGAACTCCGGAAGAACACCTACCTCGCGATGCACCGCGCCTACGCCGGGCACAGCCACGCCTTCGGGGCGTCGCTCGCCGCCAACATACGCCGGGCCGTGACCGAGGCGCGCCTTCGCGGCTACCCCTCGTCACTCGCCATGCAGCTCGACGACTCTGCCCTGCCGGTCGGAATTTACGACCGGCTCATCGACGCCGTGCACGGGGCGCTTCCGGACCTGCACCGCTACATCCGCTGGCGCAAGGACTACCTTGGTGTGCAGGCCCTCCATTTCTACGACATCTACCCGCCGCTCGCCGAGGAGAAGGCGGAGTCCATCCCCTGGACGGATGCCAAGGCCCTCGTAAGAGAGGCGCTGAGGCCCCTCGGGGATGTGTATGGGAGCAAGCTCGACGAACTCTTCACGAGGCGTTACATCGACTGGCGGGAGAACGCCGGCAAAACATCCGGTGCCTACTCGGCAGGCGTCTATGGCGTGCACCCGTACATTCTCATGAGCTACACCGGCCAGCGTGAGGGCGTCTTCACGCTGGCGCACGAGGCGGGGCACGCGGTCCACTCGATGCTTTCGAACGAACGCCAGGTGTTTCGCAATTCCCAATACCGGATTTTCCTCGCCGAGGTCGCCTCGACGACGAACGAACACCTGCTCATGCACCACCTTCTTGAACACACCGAGGACCCGACGGAACGGCTGGTGCTCCTCGACAGGTCGATCCAGAACTTCCTCGGCACGGTCTTCCGCCAGACGTACTTCGCAGAGTTCGAGCGTGAGGCGCACCGCCAGATGGCCGAGGAGGGTTCGCTCACGGCGGAGGGGCTTTCCCATGCCTACGAGAGGCTCATCCGGGCCTACTACGGCGACGGCCTCGTGGTCGATGCCGAGGGCACCTTCGAATGGGCGAGGATCCCGCATTTCCACCGACCCTTCTACGTGTTCCAGTACGCCACCGGCTACATCTCGGCCGCGGCGCTGTCCCAGGCCATCCTGGAGGGCAAGGATCAGGCCGCCCTGCGCTACACCGACCTCCTGTCCGCCGGCGGGTCCGACGATCCGCTGCCGATCCTCGAGCGCTCCGGCGTCGACCTCATGCACGGCGACGCCCTGAGGAAGGGCATGGGTCTCTTCGCAGCGCTGGTCGACCAGATCGAACAGGCGGGGTAGGGGGCCGGCGTGCCCCACCGGCCGCAGAGCCCTGCGTGCCCCGGCGTCCGCATGTTGTCGGCCTTTGGTATCGTGTGCTAGAATCCTTTTCGCATTTCACACGCTGGCAAGAGGGCGGCGGGCGGTGGCCCTAGGGGCTCCCGCGTCCGATGAGGCGAGCGGCGGTACCAACCAGTAAGGAGGTCCGTGTTTGAGTTACATTTCCATGAAGCAACTCCTCGAGGCCGGAGTCCACTTCGGCCACCAGACCCGCCGGTGGAATCCGAAGATGCGGGAGTATATCTTCACCGAGAGAAACGGCATCTACATCATCGACCTGCAGAAGACGGTCAAGAAGGCTGACGAGGCATACGACTTCATGCGCAGCCTCGCGCTGGACGGTGGCCGTGTTCTCTTTGTCGGCACGAAGAAGCAGGCCCAGGAGTCTATCGAGGAAGAGGCCGTGCGGGCCGGGGAATTCTTCGTGAACCATCGCTGGCTCGGTGGCACACTCACGAACTTCTCGACGATCAGAAAGCGGATCCAGCGCCTCCTCGACCTCGAGGAGATGGAAGCCTCGGGGGAGATGGGGGCCCTCAGCAAGAAGGACCTCGCTGCGCTTCTCCACCAGAAGGAGAAGCTCGAGAAGTTCCTGGGCGGCATCAAGGGCATGCGCGCCCTCCCCTCCGCCCTGTTTGTCATCGACCCGAGAAAAGAGCACATCGCCGTCAAGGAAGCCCGCACCCTCCACATCCCGATCGTGGCGGTCGTCGACACGAACTGCGATCCGGACGAGATCGACTACGTCATTCCCGGAAATGACGACGCCATCCGTGCCGTGAAGCTCCTGTGCTCCAAGATGGCGGACGCCCTCCTGGAGGGCAAGCAGGGCGTGCAGCTCGAGATGGGCGACGAGGAAGCGGTGGACGTCGAGGGTGCTGACGCAGCGCCCCGGGCGTACGTCGCCGAGGAGATCGTCGAAGAGGGCGCTGGCATGGGCGAGGACGCCGCGAAGGACATCGAGGAGATGGGCGCGATCGAGGGGGCCGAGTCTTGAGCCAAATCACCGCCTCTTTGGTGAAGGAGCTCAGGGAGAAGACAGGCGCCGGAATGATGGACTGCAAGCGGGCCCTCGAAGAGACCGGGGGCGAGTTCGAGGCGGCCATCGACTTCCTGAGGAAAAAGGGGCTCTCGCGTGCGGCCAACAAGGCCTCGCGCGTGGCCGCCGAGGGCGTCGTGGAGTCCTACGTGCACGCCCAGGGCAAGATCGGGGTCATCGTCGAGGTGAACTGCGAGACCGACTTTGTCTCGCGCACCGACGACTTCGTCACGCTCGCCCACGACATCGCCCTGCAGATCGCCGCCTCTGCCCCGAGGTACGTCCGCCGGGAAGAGGTCCCGGCGGAGGTCGTGGCGCACGAGGAGGAAGTCCTCGCCGCCCAGGCCCGCGAGAGCGGGAAGCCCGAGGCGGTGGTCGCCCAGATGGTGAAGGGCCGCCTCGACAAGTTCTACGAGGAGGCGTGCCTCCTCGAGCAGCCGTTCATCAAGGAGCCCAAGCAGAAGGTCTCGGACATCGTGACCGCGGTGATCGCCCGCCTCGGCGAGAACATCGTGATCCGCCGCTTCACGCGCTATGAACTCGGCGAAGGGATCGAAAGGACCGCAACGGATTTCGCCGAAGAGGTCCGCAAGCAGGCAGGCCATTAGACGACGGCAGGGGGAACACGAGGGTGTTCCCCCTCTTCGAAAGGACGGTCGGTCGACATGGAGGACGCACCGCGCTACAAGCGGATCGTCCTGAAGATCTCCGGGGAGGCCCTCGCCGGCGAGAAGGGGTTCGGCATCGAACCGGAGATCGTCGACTCGATCGCCGCCCAGGTCACCGAGGTGAACAGGCTCGGCGTGCACGTGGGCGTCGTCGTCGGCGGCGGCAACATCTGGCGGGGTGCCGAGGCGGAGGCCCGTGGCATGGACCGGGCGACGGCCGATTACATGGGGATGCTGGCCACGGTGATCAACGCCCTCGCCCTGCAGGACGCCCTGGAGCAGCGGGGATGTCAGTGCCGGGTGCAGACCGCCATCGAGATGCGCGAGGTCGCCGAGCCCTTCATCCGCAGGCGGGCGCTGCGCCACATGGAGAAGGGCCGGGTGGTGATCTTCGCGGCCGGCACCGGGAATCCGTACTTCTCCACCGACACGACGGCGGCCCTGCGCGCCGCCGAGATCGAGGCCGACGCGATGCTGAAGGCGACACGGGAGGAGGGGGTCTTCGACGATGACCCGCGCACCAATCCCAACGCCCGCAAGTTCGACGCCATCGCCTACCTCGACGTGCTGCGTCTGGGGCTCAAGGTGATGGACACGACGGCTACGTCGCTTTGCATGGACAACCACATACCGATCATCGTCTTTGACGTGGGGCGGGCTGGGAATATCCTCAAAGTGGTCATGGGAGAACCGATCGGAACGAGGGTGGGGGTGCACGGTTGAACGAGACGGCCAAGGAGATCGACGCCAGGATGCAGAAGACGATCGACTCCCTGAAGCGGGAATTCGCCTCCGTGCGGGCCGGGCGCGCCTCGCCGGCGCTCCTCGAGCGGGTGATGGTGGATTATTTCGGCAATCCGACTCCCCTCAACCAACTGGCACAGATCACGATCCCCGAACCGCGCCTCCTGGTCGTCCAGCCCTGGGACCGCTCGATCGTCGCCGATGTGGAGCGTGCGCTCCTCAAGGCGGACCTCGGGATGACGCCGACGAGTGACGGGCAGGTGCTGCGTCTGGTCCTCCCCCAGCCGACCGAGGAGCGCCGCAGGGACCTGGTGCGACAGGTGCACCGCAAGGCCGAGGATGAGCGCGTGGCGATCAGGAACCTGAGGCGTGAGGCCATGGACCGTGTCCACAAGCTGAAGAAAGACGGCGAGATCTCGGAGGACGATGCCTCGCGTGCCGAAGAGGACATCCAGAAGGTCACCGACCAGCGGATCAAGGAGATCGACCAGGCGGTGGCGATGAAGGAGAAGGAGATCCTTGAGGTCTGAGCCGGACATGTCCCCGGACCTCCTCGCCTCCCCGGTCGACATGGCCGACGGGACGCCCCGGCGCGACCTCGGCGGTTACGCCGCCGGCGACGAGCGCGTCATCGCTGTGCGTGAGGGCGTGGCGCTGGTCGCCCGCTTCGCCCGCGAGGAGCCGATCGATGCCTGAGGGTGTTCCCCGTCATGTCGCCATCATCATGGACGGCAACGGGCGCTGGGCGAAGGAAAGGGGACTCAGCCGGGCAGAGGGCCACCGTGCCGGGGTGAAGGCGCTCCGGCGGATCGTCGAGGCGGCCCAGCCGATGGGCATCCGCTTCCTCACCGTCTACGCCTTCTCCACCGAGAACTGGCGCCGTCCGGCCCAGGAAGTCAACGTACTCATGGATCTTCTGGTCGAATACCTGCAAAGCGAGGTCGCCGACCTGAGGGCCCAGGGCGTGCGCCTGGCGACCGTGGGACACATCGAGGACCTGCCCACGAGGTGCCAGGAGCGGCTGGCCTGGGCGCTCGCCGAGACATCCGGCGGGGAGGGGATGGTGCTCACCCTCGCCCTCAACTACGGCGGCCAGCGCGACATCGCCGACGCCTGCCGGGAGATGGCGAGCCTTTGTGCGTCGGGGCGCATCCCGGCCGGGGAGATCACCGAGCAGACCCTGGCGGAGCACCTCTCAACCCGCTTCCTGCCGCCGCCGGATCTCATCATCCGGCCCTCGGGCGAGTGGCGGGTGTCGAATTTCCTGCTCTTCGAGCTGGCGTATGCCGAACTGTACTTCACAGAGGTGTTCTGGCCCGAGTTCGACGCCCGTCAGCTGGAGCTCGCCGTCGACGCCTACCGGGGTCGCGAGAGGCGGTTCGGGGGCGTGGGGGAGGCAGAGCGTGAAGGCGATCGGGACTAGGACGCTCTCCATCGCCGTGGCCGTCCCCATCGTCGTGGCCGCAGTGCTTCTCGGGCCGATGACCTTCTTTGTCCTCCTCACCTTCCTCTACGTGCTCGCCTGGCGGGAGATCAGCTCCCTCACCGAGGCGCTCGGAGGCAAGCCCTTCGTCCTCTTCGCGGCAGCCGGCCTCGCCTTCCTCGCCCTGGGCCTGTGGGGAGACCCGCATGCCTTCCTGCCGATGACGGTCGTCGTGCTCCTGCTCGCCGCCGCCATCACGATGGTCACAGGCGAGGCCGTGGGCGCCGCTCTCGGCTTCTTCCTGACCCTGTGGGTGGCGTGGCCGCTCGGGCTGCTCTCGGCGCTGTCGCATTCCGGGGCCCTGGTGGTCCTTGCCACGCTCGGCGTCGTGTGGGCGGACGACGTGGCGGCCTACCTCACCGGCTCGGCCATCGGGCGTCACCCCTTCGCCCCTCTCGTCTCTCCCGGCAAGACATGGGAGGGATCTGTGGCTGGCCTCCTGGCGGCCGTTCTCGTGGCCATCCTGGGGCACGGCTGGTTCGGGGTCGGCATGGGGGAGGGGGCCATCCTGGGGGTCGTCACCGGCATCTTCGCCCAGGCGGGCGACCTCTTCGAGTCGAGCCTCAAGCGCAAGGCGGCGCTCAAGGACTCGGGGGCGTTCCTGCCCGGACACGGGGGCGTGCTCGACAGGCTGGACGCCGTTCTTTTCGGCGTGATCGCCGTGTACTATTTCCTGACTTTGCGGGGGCATCTCTGAGTCGGCCCCCTGGGGTGGGGGCCGTTGGCATGGACGAGGGGCCTTTTCGTCTTCGTCCTGGGATTCGCGGCGGCGCGGTTCGTGCTGCCCACGTTCTATCCCTTTGTGCTCGGATTTCTCGTCGCCGGGCTCATCCGGCCGGCGGCAGGACTGCTCGAGAGGCGGGGTGTGCCGCACGGTGCGGCCACGCTCATGGCGGTGCTGGCCCTTTGCGTGATCGGCACGGCCGCCTGTGCGCTGATGGTGGGGGCGCTCTTCGCCGAGTCCGCGAGCCTTCTCCGGGGCCTTCCAGTCTATTACACTGAAGCGCGGCAGGCGCTTGCCGCCCTCTTCCAGGCGCTCGGTCTTGCCGGACCGGGCCAGTTGCCCGACACCTCTGCCGAAGGGGCGCTGGGCCCGGTGTTCCGGGGCGCCTCGGCCGTGCTCGGCGCGCTGGCGCACGGTGCCCTGGCGCTTCCGGAACTGGCGCTGGGCATGGTCGTGGCGGTGATCACGGGGTACTTCCTGGCGAGGGATGCCGAGGCCATCGCCCGGGCGATCGAGCGGTCGGTCCCCGCCGCCCTGGTGCGGTGGGGTACGACGACGGGCCGCTCCTTCACGAGGGCCGTCCTCGGCTACCTGAAGGCGCAGTTCCTGCTCGTCGGCGCCACCTCCCTGCTCACCACGACAGGCCTCTGGCTCATGGGCGAGCCTTACGCCGTGGTGTTGGGCCTCACGGCCGGTGTGATCGATCTCGTGCCGCTCCTCGGCGCGTCGACCATTCTGCTGCCGTGGGGCGCCTACCTGATCCTGACCGGTCATGTGATGCACGGGGTGCGGCTTCTGGGGCTCCTCGTCGTGGTTGCGGGAACGCGCGAGATCGTCGAGATGCGCGTGGTCGGGGGGCAGGTGGGGCTTCACCCGGTGGCGGCGCTTTGCGCCATGTACCTCGGGGTGATGCTCTTCGGCCCCGCCGGGGTGGCGCTGGGGCCGATCCTGGTGGCCGCCTCCTGGGCCGTGGCCAGGCAAGAACAGGTCTGAAATGGGGCGGGTCCGGACGTGAAGCTCGCCATCCTGGGTTCCACGGGTTCCGTGGGGGAGACAGGCCTCGCCGTGGCCAGAAGGCTTGGGCTCGAGGTCGTGGCCCTGGCCGCCGGCCGGGCGTCATCACGCCTGGCGGAACAGGCGCGCTCCACCCGGGCGTCCCTCGTCGTCACCCGGGACGCCCCTGATGAAGACTTTCGCCGCCTCCTTCCCGGCGGCTGCCGCCTGGTGACGGGAGGCGGAGGGCTCGTCGAGGCGGCGCTCGCCGCAGACATCGCCCTCGTGGCCGTCTCCGGCATCCACGGGCTCGAGCCGACGCTTGAGGCCCTGCGATCCGGCAGGCGTGTGGCGCTCGCCAACAAGGAGACCCTGGTCGCCGGAGGGGATCTCGTGATCCCTTTGGCGGCAGGCGGCGGACTGGTCCCGGTCGATTCCGAGCACGCCTCGTTCTTCCGTCTCCTGGGCGGCCGCAGCGCCCTACCGGATGAGCGCCTCTACATCACCGGCTCGGGAGGGGCTCTCAGGGACTGGCCGCTCGACAGGCTGGCATCGGCCAGCCCTGCCGACGTGCTGAAGCACCCGACGTGGCGGATGGGCCCGAAGGTCACGGTGGACTCGGCCACCCTCATGAACAAGGGACTCGAGATGATCGAGGCCCATCACCTGTTTGCAGCCTCCTACGACCGGATCCACGTCCTGCTCCACGACCAGTCCGTGGTCCACGCTGCCGTGGAGCGCCCGGATGGATCGTGGCTCCTGGAGGCGGCGCCGACGGATATGTCCCTGCCTGTCGCGAGGGCCCTCACTTGGCCCGACCTGCCCCCCGCCGCGGCGGGGACTTTGGACCTCGCCAGGGTGGGGGACCTGACCTTCCGGCCCGTCGACGAGACCCGCTACCCTTCCTTGCCGCTGGCGGGTGCCGTTGGTAGAATGGGGGGCATCTTTCCGGCGGTCATGAATGCCGCCAACGAGGAGGCCGTCACCCTGTTCCTCGGCGGCCGCATCGCCTTCACCGAGATCTACCGGCTCACGGCCTCCACCGTCGAGGCGGCGCTCGGCGCGCCGGACCTTGAGCGCACGGTGTCGCTGCCTTCCGTCCGGGCCGCCGACGCCTTCGGGCGGGAGAGGGTCAGGCAGGCCCTTGAGGGGAGCCGCCCATGACGACCGTGATCGCCTTCATCCTGCTGATCGGTGCCCTGGTCGTCGTGCACGAGTTCGGCCACTTCATCGTGGCCAAGGCGTCCGGCATCTGGGTGAAGGAATTCGCCTTCGGCTTCGGCAAGCGGCTGTGGTCCTTCAGGAGGGGCGACACCACCTATGCCGTGAACCTCCTGCCACTGGGCGGCTACGTGATGATGGCGGGGATGGAGCCGAACCCCGAGCCCGACCCACGCAACTTCGACCGGAAACCGCTCGTGAACCGCTTTTTGACGATCCTCGCCGGACCCGTGATGAACCTCCTGATGGCGGCCGTACTGTTTGCCGCCATCCTCGTCTTCTGGGGTCAGGCGAACGCCAACCAACCGGTGGTGGGGCAGGTGCTCCCCGGCTACCCGGCCGCGTCGGCCGGCATCAGGCCGGGAGACAGGGTGCTCTCGGTCGCCGGCGAGCGGATCACCTCCTGGACCCAGATCGCTGCCGACGAGAAGGGGAAGACGGGCGAGCCGCTGAAGGTCGTCGTCTCCCGTCATGGGCACAGGCTCTCGTTCACGATCCGGCCAAAGTACGACCCTCAGACGCAAAGCGGCATCATCGGCATCTCGCCGGCCGTCGTCTACGCGCCGGTGCCCTTCACCGCGGCCCTCGGGCAGGGCGCAAGCCAGACCTGGGCAGCCCTCGTGGGCACCGTGACGGGCATCGTGTCGCCGCTCACCCACGGCAAGGCGCCGCCGCTTGTCGGCGTGGTGGGCATAGCCAATCTGGCCGGGCAGACGCTCAGAAGCGGCTGGACGACCTACATGGGCTTTGCCGCCATCCTCTCCGTGAACCTGGCGCTCTTCAACCTCCTGCCCATCCCGCCGCTCGACGGCTCGCGTTTCGTCCTCATCGCCCTCGAAGGCGTCAGGCAGCGCCCGATCAGCCAGCGGGTCGAGGCGCTCGTTCTCACGGTCGGCTTCTATCTGCTCATCGCCTTCGCCGTATTCTTGGCTTACCATGATCTCGTGACCGGTTTGTGATCGCCAGGGGGGAACAATCCCGATGTCAGCCGCCACCCGGCAGGTCGTCGTCGGCAAGGAGAGGGCCAAGCCCGTCCTGATCGGCGGCGGCGCCCCCATCCCCGTCCAGGGCATGACCAAGACCGATACCGCCGATGCCCGCGCCACCATCGACCAGATCATGGCCATGGCCGACGCCGGTTGTGAAATTGTCCGTGTCTCCGTGCCGACGCCGCGGGCGGCCGAGGCGATGCCGAAGATCCTTGCGGCCTCGCCTATTCCGGTGGTGGCCGACATCCACTTCGACTGGCGCCTGGCGCTCGCCGCCCTCAGGGCGGGCGTGGACAAGCTGCGCATCAACCCCGGCAACATCGGCTCGCGCGAGAAGATCGCCGAGGTCGTGACCGAGGCGAAGGTCCGCGGCGTCCCGATCCGGGTCGGCGTCAACTCCGGGTCGCTTGAGCGCGACATCCTGCAGAAATACGGGCACCCGACCGCAGAGGCCCTCGTGGAAAGCGCCGTGCGCCATCTCGGCTACCTCGAGGAACTGGGCCACGAGGAGGCCGTCGTCTCGGTGAAGGCCTCCGACGTGCCGACCATGGTGGCGGCCTACCGGCTGCTCTCGAAAAGGGTCGACTACCCCCTGCACCTCGGCGTGACGGAATCCGGCACCGTGGCCACGGGCACCGTGAAGTCGGCGGTCGGGATCGGCATCCTGCTCGCCGAGGGCATCGGCGACACCATCCGGGTCTCCCTGGCGGGCGACGTGCTCGAAGAGATCCGGGTCGGCCGGGAGATCCTGAAGTCGCTCGACCTCAGGGTGTTCGGCCCGACCGTGGTGGCCTGCCCGACCTGCGCCCGCTGCGACATCGACGTGATGAAGGTGGCGGCCGAGGTGGAGCACCGCCTGAAGGACGTCACAATCCCGCTTCGGATCTCGGTCCTCGGCTGCGCCGTCAACGGGCCGGGCGAGGCCCGCGAGAGCGACGTCGGGATTGCCGGCGGGCCGGGCTTCGGCATCATGTTCAAGCACGGCGAGAAGGTGGGTCGGGTCAACGAGGCCGATATGATAGAGACCCTCGTCGATGAAGTGAGACGCATGGAGGCCGAGCGCTCGGATGGCTGACGGGGAGAGATCCAGGGAAGGATTCGTCCGGGAGATCACGGACCCGGACGAGGATTACAGCCGCTGGTACCAGGACACCGTGACGAAGGCCGATCTCGCGGACTACGGACCGGTCAAGGGGTCCATGGTGTTGAAGCCCTACGGCTACGCCATCTGGGAGGCGATCCAGGCCGGACTCGACCGCCGGTTCCGTGAGACCGGCCACAGGAACGCCTATTTCCCGCTCCTCATCCCGGAGAGCCTTCTCACAAAGGAGTCGGAGCACGTCCAGGGGTTCGCCCCCGAGGTGGCCTGGGTGACTCAGGGCGGGCAGGAGGCGCTCTCCGAGCGCCTCGCCATCCGCCCGACCTCCGAGGCGATCATCATGACGATGTATGCCAGGTGGGTGGAGAGCTATCGGGACCTGCCCCTGCTCATCAACCAGTGGTGCAACGTCCTGCGCTGGGAGAAGGTCACCCGCCCCTTCCTGAGGGGGGCGGAGTTCCTCTGGCAGGAGGGGCACACGGCGCATGCCACCGGGGACGAGGCCCAGGAAGAGACGATGCGCATGCTCGACGTCTACGAGGAGTTCCTTTGCACGGATCTTGCGATCCCCTCCGTGAAGGGGCGCAAGACCGAATCGGAGAAGTTCCCGGGCGCCGTCGCCACCTATTCAGTCGAGGCGATGATGGGGGATAACCGCGCCCTGCAGACGGGCACATCCCACTACTTCGGGACCCGGTTCGCCGAGGCGTTCGGCATCCGCTACCTCAACCGAGACGGGGAGCTCAAACTGGCCTCCACAACGTCGTGGGGGATGTCCTTCCGGGTGATCGGGGCCCTCATCATGGTCCACGGCGACGAGCGAGGGCTCGTCCTGCCACCCAGGGTCGCCCCGACGGAGGTCGTGATCGTCCCGATCGCGAGCGGTGAGACGGCCCAAGATGTCATTGCCGAGGCGAGGCGCCTTGCCTCCGAACTGTCCGGTGCGCATCGGGTGCATCTCGACGACAGGGCAGAGTTCACCCCTGGTTGGAAATACAACGAATGGGAGATGCGCGGCGTGCCGCTGCGCATCGAGATCGGACCCCGCGACCTGAAGGAGAAGAAGGCCGTGCTCGTACGCCGGGATGACCGCACGAAGGCAGCGGTGTCGCTGGACGGGATCGGCCCGGCCGTGGCGGCCGCACTTTCGGACATCCAGGCCAACCTCCTGAGGAAGGCGTCAGCCTCGCTCGCCGAGCGTACATTCCGCGTGAAGCATCGCTCCGAGATGAATGCTGTACTGACGGAACGGCGCGGGTTTGTCCGGGGCGGCTGGTGCGGGGAGGCCTCCTGCGAACGGGAGGTCAAGGAGGCGACCGGGGGGACCATCAGGAATCTTCCCCTCGACCAACACGACGTGTCGATATGCGTGGCGTGCGGGAAGAAGGCCACAGCCGAGGCCGTATGGGGGCGGGCCTACTGATCGAGGAACAGGCATCCGGGATGAAAGCGCCGGAGCGCATCACGGCGGTCGTACCAGCGTACAACGAGGAGCCGACGATCGGGGCGGTCGTGGCGCTCCTTTGCGCCCACCCGCTCGTCGGCGAGGTGGTCGTGGTCTCCGACGGCTCCACCGATCGCACCGCCCATGAGGCCCGACAGGCAGGCGCCCGGGTGATCGAGCTGCCGGAGAACCTCGGCAAGGGGGCGGCCCTCAGGGCCGGCGTGGCGGCGACGAAGGCCGACGTGGTGCTCTTCCTCGACGCCGACCTGATCGGGCTCACGCACGAGCATATCGACAACCTCCTCTCACCCGTGGTCGACGGCAACGTCGAGATGGCGGTGGGCCTCTTCGACGGGGGCCGGCGCTCGACCGAACTGGCACAGTCCATCGCCCCCTTTCTCTCCGGTCAGCGGGCGGTGAGGCGGACCATGCTGGAGGGGATCAACGACCTCGACGAGGCGGGCTTCGGCGCCGAGGTGGCGCTCACGCGCTTCGCCAAGAAGAACGGCAACCGGGTGAGCGAGGTTTTCCTGAAGGATGTCACCCACCAGACAAAAGAAGAAAAGAGAGGTTTCGTGAAGGGGTTCGCGGCGAGAATCCGGATGTACTGGGAGATCGCCAGGTACCTCGCCGACTCCAATAATCTCTAGCGTCCCAAGGGAGACTTTAGGACATTGGAACTCTCTGACCTCTGGCAGGAGGCGGTGCGCGAGGCGGCACCGCCTCCGCTTTGGGGCTTCCTCCTGGGGGCCGGTGTCTCGTGCGATGAAGGCGGCCTCGTGACCGTCATGGTCGCCTCCGACATCGGCCTCGACATGGTCCGGCGCGCCGTCGACGTGCCTGCCCTCGAGGAGGCGCTGGCGAGGCGGTCCGGACGTCGGCTGTCGCTCGCCCTGGAGACGTCGGCGCAGGCGGCTTCCGGGTCGATGGCGGAGATCATGCCGCCGCCGGTGCTGCCGAAGGAGGCGCTCGCCGACCCGGGCGTGAAAAGGAAGGCCGCAAGCCGCGGCAAGGCGGTGAAGGGGAACCTCCTGGCACCCGCGGCGATCGAGGAGGCCGAGGGGCCCGTCAAACTCGAGGGCACTGTGGCCTCGGTCGAAGAGGCCCCCCGCAGGGACGGCGGCACGACGCTCCGCCTCGTGGTCACTGACCACCAGGACTCCATTTTGGTGAAGGTCTTCCTGCGCCCCAACGAGCCCATGCTCGACGCCCGGCCGGGCATGCGGGTCGTGCTGGGCGGCGACAGGACCTATGACCGCTTTGACCGCCAGTGGACGGTGATCGCCAGGGACGTGCACTTCGAAGCCCGCCCCCCGCGCCACCAGCAGGGAACGGCGCCGCGCACGGAGCTTCACCTGCATACCCGCTTTTCGACTCTGGACGGGATCACCGACCTCGACAGGCTCTTCGCCGAGGCCCGCGAACTCGGGATCGCGGGGGTCGCCATCACCGATCACGGGGTGGTGCAGGCCTTTCCCGAGGCGCACCAGTTGGCAAGGATGGCGGGCGTCGACCTCTACTTCGGTCTCGAGGCGTACGTGGGCGACGCCCTGCGCCCGATCCTGGGGTCGGACGACGTGCCGCTCGGCGCCGACTTCGTCGCCGTCGACGTCGAGACGACCTCCCTGTCGCCGCTCACGGGCGAGGTGATCGAACTCGGCGCCGCACGGTTCGTGAACGGGCGGCCGGCCGGGCGCTTCCAGTCCCTGGTGCGGCCGAGGGAGCCTGTGCCGCCGGAGGTGGCGAAGCTCACCGGCATCGAGCCGCACAGCCTTGAGGCGGCGCCGCCCCTCGATGAGGTCATGCCGTCCTTCCTCGATTTCGTCGGCGCCCTGCCGCTCGTCGCTCACAACGCAGCGTTCGACCGGGGCTTCCTGCGGGCAGCGGCCGGTGCGGCAGGCGGCAGGCTAGAAAATCCTGTGGTCGACACCCTGGCGCTCGCCAGGCTCCTCCTGCCCGACATGCGCAGCTACCGCCTCCCCGATGTGGCGGCGGCCTGCTCCCTTCCCAGCGAGCGGCACCACAGGGCGGACGCCGACGCCGAGGTTGCGGGTCGGGTGGCGCTCTCCCTGGCGGGGAGGCTCGCGAAGGCGGGAGCCCGCACGTTTCGCGACGGCAGGAGCCTGGAGACACGGTCCGTGCAGGGCGGCAGACCCCACCACGGCCAGATCCTGGCGACCACGCCCGAGGGCCTCGTCGCCCTCTACAGGCTGGTGACCCGTTCCCACCTCGAAACCTTCCACCGGGTGCCGATCGTCCCTGAGGACGGATTCTTCGGCGTCGCCCAAGGTCTCCTCACGGGCGCCTCCGGATGCCCTTCGGGGGAGATCGTGCGCGCCATCGTCCAGAACGACCCGTGGGAAGAGATCGTGGCCCGTGCCTGCCGCTACGGCTATCTGGAGGTGCTGCCGCCGGACCGCCTGGAAGCCGCCTTCGAGCCGGGCTTCCGGATCGGCGGCGAGGTGGCTGCCGAGATCGCCCGAAGGGTCGTCGAGGCTGGACGGGCAGCCCACCGGGAGGTGGTCGCCGTCTCCGACGCCCACCACATCGATGCCGAGGAGAGCATCTTCCGACGCATCGCCCGGCGCTCCAGCGGGCAGGGCCTGGACGGGGGCGACGGGGGACACCTGCGGACGACCGAGGAGATGCTCGCCGCCTTCCACGGCATCGTCGACGACCCCGAGGAGATCGTGGTGCGCGCTCCGTCGCGGCTCGTCTCCGGGATCGACGGGGGCATGCGACCGCTTCCCGACGACCTCCACGCACCCCGCATCCCCGGCGCCGAGGAGAGCGTGCGGGAAAAGGCCCTGGGACGTCTTGGGGCGCTCTACCCGGATCCGGTGCCGCCTGAGGTGGCGGAAAGATTCGAGCGCGAAATGGACGCCATCCTGAAAAACGGCTTCGCTCCGATCTACCACCTGGCCTACCGACTGACCTCCCTGGCCCAGGCGGATGGGGAGATCGTCGGCTCGCGGGGTTCGGTGGGCTCCTCGTTCGTGGCCTTCCTGCTCGGCATCACCGAGGTGAACCCCCTCCCTCCGCACTGGCTCTGTGAGGGGTGCACGATCATCTGGGGCCCGAAGGACGTGCTCTCCGGCCAGGACCTGCCCTCCAGGGCGTGCCCCGAGTGCGAGCGGCCGATGCGGCAGGACGGCCAGAACATTCCCTTCGAGACCTTCCTCGGCTTCGACGGCACGAAGGTGCCGGACATCGACCTGAACTTCTCGGGGCCCTACCAGGCTGTCGTCCACAGGGCCGTGGAGGAGATCCTGGGCGAGGGGCAGGTCTTCCGGGCCGGCACCATCGCCACGGTGGCCGAGCGGACGGCCTTCGGCATGGTCCGAGGCTACCTCGAGGAGAGCGGGAGGTCCGTGCGCCCCATTGAAGTGGAGCGCCTGGCGAAGGGTCTCATCGGCGCCAAGCGGACGACCGGGCAGCACCCCGGAGGCCTGATGATCGTGCCGGAGGGGGAGGACGTGCACGCCTTCACGCCGCTCCAGCACCCGGCCGACGACCAGACCTCGGACACCGTCACCACCCACTTCGACTACCATTCCATCTCCAGCCGGCTCCTGAAGCTCGACCTCCTGGGGCACGACGACCCGACCGTGATCCGCCACCTGTCGGAGCTCACGGGCATCCCGGTGGCCGATGTGCCGCTCGCCGATCCAAAGGCGCTCTCGATCTTCTCGTCCACCGAGGCGCTCGGCGTGGCGCCGGCGGACATCGGCTCCAAGGTGGGAACCCTCGGGCTTCCCGAGTTCGGGACGAAGTTTGTGCGAGGCATGCTCGAGGCGGCCCGTCCGACCACGTTTGGCGAGCTGGTGCGGATATCGGGCCTCTCCCACGGGACAGACGTGTGGAACAACAACGCCAGGACCCTCATCGAGAACGGCACGGCGAACCTGAAGGACGTGATCGCCTGCCGGGACGACATCATGCTCTTCCTCATCGACCACGGCATCGCCCCGGAGACCGCCTTCAAGATCATGGAGAACGTCCGCAGGGGCAAGGGACTCACCGGCGACGAGCGCTCCCTCATGGCCGTGGCGGACGTGCCCGGCTGGGCCGTTGAGTCGATGCAGAAGATCAAGTACCTGTTCCCGAAGGCCCACGCCGCCGCTTACGTGACGATGGCCGCCCGTATCGCCTGGTTCAAGGTGTACCGCCCGCTGGCTTTCTACGCCTCGTACTTCGCCATCCGGGCCGAGGAGATCGACCTCGAGGCCGTGAAGGCGACACCGGAGGAGACCGTGCGGCGCATCACGGAACTCGAGGCCAAGAAGGACGCCACGGCGCGGGAGAGAGCCCTCATCCCGATCCTCGAGGTGGTGCGGGAGATGCGGTGCCGGGGCATCACGTTCGAACCGCTGTCGATCGCGAGGTCCGATGCGTTTCGCTTCCTGCCCGACTTCAAGCGGGGCACGCTGACACCGCCCCTCTCCGTCGTCACGGGGCTCGGGCGGGCTGCTGCCGAGCAGATCGCCGCGGCGCGCGAGGAGCAGGCCTTCACGTCCCTCGAGGACATGCGCTCACGGGCCCGCATCTCACGGCCCGTGCTCGAGATCCTGCGCAGCGAGGGGGCGCTCGGGGACCTCGCCGAAAACGATCAGATGACCCTTTTCGGCTAGCCGCATCGTGCTGAACGGAAGGGGGGATGTAAGGCCTGAAGGTCGCATGAACAAAGATTCCGGCAGGTGGAGCCTTGCCCTGGGGCCGGCCGGCGTGTAGGATCAGGGGCCTGTGCTGGGCGTGTTGGGAGGAGACTCCCGACACAGTCTGCGCGCGATGTTCCGGGGGAGGGACGGCATGGCCGGCGACAGGGTGGGAGAGGAAAACGCCGTCTACCAGGGGTGGCGGTCGTGGGCAGGGGGCGAGCGGGACTTGAGGAAGGCCGCCGCCGACCGGGCCCGCCGGAGGGCCCTCAGAGACCCGGATCCAACGGCCTGGAAGGGAGCGGAGACGATCGAGCTGCGCCTTCGCCAGCTCGAGGAGATGGTTGCCGTCGACCGTCCGTACTTCGCCTCTGTTCGGGCCCGGCTCACAGACCAGACGGGGGAGATGGTCCCGCTCAACATCCGGGTGCATGCCTGGAATAGGGCCGAGGTGTTCCCGGGCCCGGGCGGCGAGATGGTCGCCATCAGCCACCTGTCGCCGCTCGCCGACCTCGTCCGCAATCCGGCCGAGCCCCGCATCGCCCTCGCCCTCACGGAGCGGGATCTCCTCCGATGGCCAGAGCTCAGGGGAGCGCAGATCAGGGTCGATGACGCCGTCGTCGAGGACGTGGAGATCGAGGGTGGGCGGGTGACGCGGGTCGCCCCGCGCTTCGGGGCGATCTTCGAGGACAGGGTGCGCAGGCGGCTCAGCGAGCCGGCGAGACCCGGGCTCGATGTGTTGGCCGACGTCCTCGACCGCAGGCAGAGCCGCGTCCTGAACGATCGGGACCCCAAATGGCGTCTCGTGATCCTGGACGGGCCGGCCGGCACGGGCAAGACGGTGGTGGCGGCCCACCGCATCGCCATCGTCGCTCCGGAAGACTCGGCAGGGATGTATATCGCGCCCACGGCCACCTTTCGCGAGTATATCCGCCCCGCCCTGCCCCGCCTCGGCCTGGGGAGGAGGGGTGTGCGCTCCGTCGCCCTCGCCGACATCGCCCGCGAACTCTTCCCGGACTGGCCGTGGGCGGATCTGGGTGCCCCACTCCCCAAAGTGGCCGACGAGGCGTCCCTCGTGCGCTTCGTGGGCCGGATCGGCACCGCCGACCCCAGGTCCTACCTGGCGGCGAGGAAGGAGATCCTGGGGATCGGTGGCAGGCATACCGGCGTCGCCGACGTCACCCCCGCCCTGATGCTCGCCGCCCTCCTGGGGCGGCCCCTTCCAACGCCGCACCCAGCCTGGGCCATCATCGACGAGGCGCAGGTCATCCCGCTTTCGACCCTGCGCTCTCTGGCGACGCTCCTCGGACCGGTCCCGATCGTGGCGGCGGGCGACCTCCTGCAGGCAGGGCCGGGCGAGGGGCTCACCTGGCGGCACGTGGCGGACGCCCTCGGAGTCAGGCCGTCGGCCACGAGGCGCGTGTGGCTCTCGGACACCTACCGCATCCCGCCGGCGATCCACGCCGCCGCTGAACGCCTGCGCCGCGCCCTCGACCCCGAGGGGCCGGCCTCGCAGGCTGTCGCCTGGCACCCCGAGCCGGGCCGGGTCCTGCGCCACGAGGTGGACGGGGCCGATGCCGTTTTGCCCTGTGCGGAAGAGATCCTGGCCGAGGCGCAGGAGCAGGGGGTGGCGTCGGTCGCAGTGGTGGTTGCCGGGAGCGGTCCCGCATCCCAGCTCGCCGGCCGCTTCGGGGAGACGGGAAGGCAGGTCCAGGTGCTGGACGGACGGGCGCCGTACGGCGGAGGCGTGGCTGTCGCCGACGTCGAGGCGGTGCGCGGCCTCGAATTCGACTGGGTGATCCTCGCCGACACGTCTGCCGGCGCATTTCCAGGAGACCCGGCGGGCGGGAGGGGCCTTTACGTGGCGGCCACGCGGGCGAGAAGGCGCCTTGACGCCATCGTGGCGGGGGCGGGAGTGTCCCCGTGGGTGGATGTGCTGACGGGACGCCGGCAGGATTCCATCCGTTGAGGCGGCTCGCCCGGTGTGCTATGATTCGGTCGTCGTTGCGCGGGCTGGAGTGGGTCTCACCCACTCCATTTGCCGTCACGGGCCAGGTATCAGGTTGACGGAGGTCACGATGGATCCGGAGGGTCGGGTCGCAGGAGTGGCGCAGGAGGCTGCGGTGGAGCTCGGGCTCGAGTTCTGGGATGTCCAGGTCGCGCTTCACGGACGGGGACCGAGGGTCACCGTCTATGCCGACAGCGCGGGCGGCATCACCCTCGATGACCTCGAGCGGCTTTCAGAGCGCATCCGGACGCGTCTCGACGCCGATCCGCCCTTCGCCGGGCCGTACACGCTCGATGTGGCGTCTCCCGGACCCGAGCGCAGGCTGCGCTCTCCCGAGGACGTCGACCGCTTCCTGGGCGAGCGGGCGGTGATCAGGCTGAAGGTGCCCAAGGGCGAACGCCGCCACTTCACCGGCACTCTTGCCTCTGTCCACGACGACGTGGTGGAGATCATCGGCGAGGACGGCCAGGAACACAGGTTCTCGTGGAAGGACATCGCCCGTGCCCACCTTCATGGCTGACAGGAGGTCTCATCCGTGAACCAGGAGTTCATCGGCGCCCTCGAGCAACTCGAAAAGGACCGCGGGCTCGACAAGGAGATCCTGATCGAGGCCGTCGAGGCCGCCCTCGTCTCTGCGTTTCGGCGCAACTTCGGGGCGGCCCAGAACGTGCGCGTGGAGATCGACCGGCAGACGGGCGACATCCGCGTGATCGGCCAGCGCAAGGTGGTGGAGGAGCTCGAGGACCCGAAGGGTGAGATCCTCCTGGCGGATGCCAAGGCGCTCGACCCGCGCTACGAACTCGACGACGTCGTCGAGAACGAAGTCACGCCCAAGGAGTTCGGGCGCATCGCCGCCCAGACCGCCAAGCAGGTCGTGATGCAGCGCCTGCGGGAAGCCGAGCGCGGCGTGATCTACGAGGAGTTCCACAACCGAGAGAGCGACATCATCTCGGGCGTCGTGCACCGCTACGAGCACCGCACGGCGTTCATGGACCTCGGGCGTGCCGAGGCGGTGCTCCTTCCCTCGGAGCAGATCCCGGGCGAGACCCCGATCCCGGGGACGCGCATCAAGGCCTACGTCATCGAGGTCAAACGCACGACGAAGGGTCCGCAGATCATGATCTCGCGCACCCACCCCGGCCTCTTGCGCAGGCTTCTGGAACTCGAGGTGCCGGAGGTCGCCGACGGCGTCGTGGAGATCAAGGCGGCGGCCCGCGAGGCGGGGACGCGTTCGAAGGTGGCCGTGCACGCCCGCGTCGCAGGCGTCGACCCGGTCGGGGCCTGCGTGGGACCGAAGGCCGCCCGCATCAACGCCATCAGCCAGGAGCTGGCAGGAGAGAAGATCGACGTCATCGCCTGGGACGAGAACGAGGAGGCGTTTGTCGCAAATGCCCTGGCACCCGCCAAGGTCATCTCGGTCGTCCTCGACACGGACACCCATGTGGCCCGCGTCACTGTGCCCGACTTCCAGCTCTCGCTGGCGATAGGCAAGGAAGGACAAAATGCACGCCTTGCCGCCAAACTCACAGGATGGAAGATCGACATCGTGTCCGAAGGGGGGCGCACGTGATGCCCAGGGTGCGCAGAGTGCCGATGAGGACCTGCGTCGCCTGCGGCCAGCCAAGGCCGAAGCGGGAACTGTTCCGGGTGGTGCGCACGCCCGAGGGGGAGGTCGTCTTTGACCCGACGGGCAAGCGAAACGGCCGTGGCGCCTACCTGTGCGGTGAGGACGCCTGCATGAAGAAGGCCATCGCCCGCCTGAGCAGGGCGCTTGAGGCCGAAGTGCCGGGGGAGGTGATCGAGCATGTCCGAGAGGCCCGGGAGGGTGCCGGCTGATCCGTTCGGGCTGCTGGGCATCGCCCGGCGGGCCGGGGAGCTGGAGATGGGGTTTGACGCCGCCATGCGCTCGCTGACGCGGGGTGAGGCCCGCCTCCTGGTGCTCGCCCGGGACGTCGGGGAGAGCACGGCGGGCAAGGTGCGCCGCGCCGCCGGTCCCGTGCCGGTCATCGTGCTCGGCGAGAAGGAGTCCTTGGGCAAAGCTTTGGGGCGCGGCGAGACCGGAGTCGTCGCCGTGACCGACGGGGGTTTTTCACGGGCCCTCATGTCCCGTTCCAATGAGGAGGTGATGTCGTCTGTCAACGCCGGAAAAGATGCGGGTGTATGAACTTGCAAAGTCGCTGGACCTCGACTCCAAGCGTCTCATCGCCCTGATGAAGCGGCTCGGGATGGACGTCAAGAACCATATGTCGACGCTCGACGACGACACGATCGAGAAGATCAAGGACATCGTCGCCGGCAAGTCGGCCCAGCCGGCGAAGCCGCCGGAAAGGCCCTCGGGCGGCTCCCCGATCGGAGGCACGACACCGGCGCCGAGACACGTCGTCGAGGTTCCCAGGGAGCGGCGCTCGCCGCCCGTGTCGGCCGGGGCGTCGTTTCACGAGCCCTCGGGCTCGGCCAGCTTCCAGAGGTCGGCGCCCGGGCAGCGTTCGACGTTCGTGCCGCCGTCCGCCGTGCGCTCGGCGGCTCCGGCGACGGCTCCCTTCGAGGGGCGCCAATCGACATTCGGGACGCGTGGGAGCGAGCCGGCAAGGGCGGAGCAGCCTCTCAACTTCGAGTCGCCGCGCCGCTCGGGCAGCAGGCGCCCGCCCCGCGACGACCGCCGGGGCCGGCGGGACAGGGAGAACCTGAAGGGTCTGGGCGGCATGCCGCGGCCCCGCCGCCGCCAGCAGACGACGCTCCGTCCGGACCGCACGGTCACCCTCGATGGCCCGATGACCGTTTCCGGCCTCTCGCAGCGCTTCGGGGTGCCAGCGGCGGACATCATCAAACAGCTCATGGCCCTCGGCATCCTCGCCACCATCAACCAGGAGGTTGACCTCGACACGGCCGAGGTGCTGGCCGCCGAACTCGGGGTGAAGGTCGAGATCAAGGCGGCGAAGCTGGACCTTGAGGCCCTCATCGCACCGCCGGAGGTCGACGAGGCGAAGCTCGAGGACCGGGCACCGGTGGTCACGGTCATGGGGCATGTCGACCACGGCAAGACCTCGCTCCTCGACGCCTTCCGCCAGACGCGGGTGACGGAGAAGGAGGCGGGGGGCATCACGCAGCACATCGGTGCCTATTCCGTAAGCCTCAAGGGACGGCGGGTGGTCTTCCTCGACACGCCCGGTCACGAGGCGTTCACCAGCATGCGCGCCCGCGGTGCCGGGCTCACCGACATCTCCGTGCTCGTGGTTGCCGCCGACGACGGCGTGATGCCCCAGACCATCGAGGCCATCAACCACTCCCGGGCGGCCAATGTGCCGATCGTGGTGGCCATCAACAAGATCGACAAGGGCGATGCCAACCCGGACCACGTGAAGCAGCAGCTCTCCGAGGTGGGACTCATCCCCGAGGAGTGGGGCGGCGACACGGTGATGGCGCCGGTGTCCGCCCGCACCCACGAGGGGCTCGACCATCTCCTTGAGATGATCCTGCTCGTCGCCGACATGCAAGACCTCAAGGCCGACCCAACCCAACCGGCGAGGGGCGCCGTGGTGGAGGCCCGCCTCGACCGCGGACGCGGTCCCGTGGCCACCGTGCTGGTCCAGACCGGCACCTTGAAGATCGGCGACAGCTTCGTCGTGGGCAGCGTCTTCGGACGCGTGCGGGCCCTCATCGACGACAAGGGGCACCAGGTGAAGAAGGCCGGCCCGGCGACGCCTGTGGAGGTGCTGGGGCTCCCTGAACTGCCCGAGGCCGGTGACCTCCTGGTGGTTGTCAAGGACGAGAAACTGGGACGCCAGTTGGCCCAGCAGCGCGCGGACGAGGCGCGCCGCAGCGGACAGCGCGCCCTCTCGAAGACGAGCCTCGAGGACCTCTACCAGAAGATCCAGGAGGGCGATGTCGCTGAGCTGCGCCTGATCCTGAAGGGTGACGTGCATGGCTCGGTCGAGCCGCTCAAGGAATCGCTCGAGAGGCTCTCCAACGAAGAGGTCCGGGTGCGGGTGCTCGCCGAGGGGGTGGGCGCCGTCACGGAATCGGACGTCTCGCTCGCCGCGGCGTCAGATGCCATCGTCGTCGGCTTCAACGTCCGGCCAGACGTCAACGCCAAGCGCCTCGCCGACCAGGAAGGGGTCGACGTGCGGACCTACCGGGTCATATATGATGTCCTAAACGATGTTGAGGCCGCCATGAAGGGCCTCCTGCGCCCGGAGACCCGGGAGGTCATCCTCGGCCACGCCGAGGTCAGGGAGGTCTTCAAGATCCCGAGGGTCGGGGCCATCGCCGGGCTGTACGTCACCGACGGCAAGGTCACCCGCAACGCGACGATACGCGTCGTGCGGGATGGCGCCATCGTCTACGAAGGACGGATCGAGTCGCTCAAGCGGTTCAAGGACGACGTGCGCGAGGTCGCCGCCGGGATGGAGTGCGGGCTCGGGCTCGAGAAGTTCCAGGACGTGAAGGAGGGCGACGTGTTCGAGGCGATGACGGTGGAAGAAGTTCCCGTCAGCTGAGATGCACGTGCTGGTGGCGAAGATGACCTTCCATCTCGAGGGCATGGGCTCGCTCAAGGACAAGCGCCGCTTGCGCCAGGCCGTCATCGAACGGCTACGCCAGCGCTTCGGGGTGTCCGTGGCTGAGGTGGCCCATGCCGACAGCACCGATCTCCTCACCATCGGGATGGCCATCGTGGGCTCTCAGCGGGTCACGCTCCAGGCCACCATGCAAAGGGGGATCTCGTTCGCCTCGGGCGTGCTGGGAGACGCTTCGGACATGTGCGTCGAGTTTCGTTAAGGGTGGTGTGCGGTGAAACTCAGGCAGGATCGTGTGGCAGAGGAGGTCCGCGACGCCGTCGCCGCTGCGCTCAGGGACATGAAGGACCCCCGGCTCGGCCTCGTGAGCGTGGTGCGGGCCGAGATGAGCGCGGACCTGACGCATGCCAAGATCAAAGTCAGCCGCTTCGGGGACGCCGAGGCGGTTAGGGAGTCCGAGAAGGCTCTCATCGCCGCCACCGGCTTCGTGCGCACGAGGGTGGCGAAGGCAGTCCGCCTGCGCCAGGCGCCGGAGATCCACTGGGTGATGGACGATTCCATCGCCTACAGCCAGAAGATCGACACGCTGCTCAAGGAGATCCACGGGAAGGACGCAAAGTGAAAAGGGCACTTCAGGCCATCCGGGAAGGATCGTCCTTTCTCCTGCCGCTCCACCGCCAGCCCGACGGGGATTCCATCGGAGCCTCCCTCGGCTTTCTCCTGGGCCTGCGCCAGCTCGGGAAATCAGGCGTCGTCGTATCGGCGGACCCGATCCCGCCCCTTTACCACTTCCTTCCCGGCACCCTCGAGGCGCGGACCTGGGCGGAGGTGAAGGGCCCCTTCGACGCGGTCGTGCTCTTCGACTGCGCCGACGCCCAGCGCACCGGCGCCCCCCGTCCCCTGGCGGAGTACGCAAGGCGCATCGTCAACATCGACCATCACACCACGAACTCCGGCTACGGCGACATCTCGTACATCGACCCTCAGGCTTCCGCCGTGGGGGAGATCGCCCTGCGTCTTCTGGACGAACTGGGCGCCGTGCTCGAGCCGGACATCGCCCTTTGCCTCTACGCCGCCATCGCCATGGACACCGGGACGTTCCGCTACAGCGCCACGACGCCGCAGACGCACCGCATCGCAGCGCGCCTTCTCGACGCGGGGCTCGACGCCGGCCAGATCTCGGAGGCCCTTTACGAGGAGAACGACCCGCGGGCCATGGTGCTCCTCGCCCGGGCCCTCGGCACCCTCACCCTCTCACACTCGGGGCGCGTGGCCGCCATGGACCTCACGCCGGAAGACTTTGCGGCGAGCGGGGCGACATCGGCCGACGCCGAGGGTCTCGGCATCGTGAATTACGCCCGGAGCATCCGCGGGGTGGAGGTCGGCTGCCTCTTCCGCCTTGAGGGCGACGGTGTGCGGGTGAGCCTGCGCTCCAAGGGCAACGTCGATGTGGGAGCCATCGCCCTCGCCTTGGGCGGGGGCGGCCACGCCCGCGCCGCCGGCGTGACCGTTGCCGGCGACCTGCGCAGTGCACGGGCGGCCATCCTCTCGGCGGTCGCCTCTTCGCTCCCGTGAAGGGGTTCATCCCGGTCCTCAAGATTCCCGGTCCCACGTCCCACGACGTGGTGGCCGAGGTGCGGCGCGCCCTCGGGGTGAAGGCCGGTCACCTGGGCACCCTCGACCCTGCCGCGGCCGGCGTCCTCGTCGTGGCGCTTGGCGGCGCGACGAGGCTCACGCCCTACCTCATCGAGCACGACAAGTGCTACCGGGCGGTGATCGTCCTCGGCGTGGCGACGGACACGGCCGACGCCCTGGGCCGGGTGACCCGACGCCAGGACGCCTCCGGCATCGGCGAGGCCGCGGTGAGGGCGGCCGTGGCCGGCCTGGGCGGCGAGAGGATGCAGGTGCCGCCGGCCGCGAGCGCCGTCAAGGTGGATGGAGAGGCGCTCTACAAGGCCTTTCGGCGGGGAGTGGAGCGATCAGCGGCGGCCAGGCGGATCGTGGTGCGCGCCTCGAGGCTGGTGCGCTGGCACCCGGGGGCAAGGGCCGAGGCGACGGTGGACCTTCGCGTCTCGTCCGGGACCTATGTGCGCGTCCTGGCCGAGGACCTCGGAGGGATGCTCGGGGTCCCGGCGATGCTGGGCGCCCTCCTGCGGGTGTCCGTCGGGCCGTTCCACCTCGCCCAGGCGGTGACGGCCGAAGAGGCGGGCCGGGGAGAGGGCCTTCTGCCCCCGGGCTTTCCCTTCGCAGACGGCCCGCGCCATGACGTCACACCGTTAGCGGCGGATCACCTCCGGCACGGCCGGGCGGTGGCGGCGGCCTCCTCGCCGCAGGGGCTGAGCGCCGCCTTTTCGAATGGGGATCTTGTGGCGATTGGACGAAGGGACGATGACCTCTGGCGACCGCTGACCGTGATCAGCGACTGACGTGGACCGAGGTGGCCCGCGCCCCGGTGGGGCGTCGGGTGCTGGCGCTCGGCAACTTTGACGGAGTGCACCTCGGTCACCGGCGGGTGATCGAGGCCGCGGTCGAGGAAGCCCGACGCCGCAAGGCCACGCCCGCCGTCCTGGTTCTCGACCCCCATCCGAGGACGGTGCTCCACCCCGAGGCGCCGCAGCGTCTCCTGACGGACCTCCGCGAGCGCGGCGACCTCCTTCTTGAGGCCGGGGCAGAGGAACTCCTCGTCCTGCCTTTCGGTCCCGACGAGGCGGAGATGGCGCCCGCCGACTTTGCACGGGCCGTCCTTCGGGGCTCGCTCGGCGCCGTGGCCGCCGTGGTCGGGGACAACTACCGGTTCGGACATGAGGCGCGGGGGACCGTGGCGGACCTCGAGCGGCTGGGGGGGGGGCTCGGCTTTGCCACGCGGGTGGTGCCGCCCTTTGAAATGGACGGAGGCATCGTGTCCGCGACCCGCATCCGGGCACTTCTCGCAAGCGGTGACGTGGAGGAGGCAGCAGGCCTTCTGGCACGGCGGTACGCCCTCTCGGGCACGGTGCTGGAGGGCGCCCGGAGGGGGCGGGAAATCGGGTTTCCGACACTGAACCTGGCCCTCGACCCGACGCGGGTGTGGCCGGCCTTCGGCGTCTACGCCGTGCGGGTGAAGGTCGGGGAACTCGGCACCTTTGGGGGGGTCGCCAATTTCGGCGGTCGGCCGACTTTTGACGCGGCCGTCCTGCTTGAGGCGCATCTCTTCGGCTTTTCCGAGGAGGCCTACGGGATGACGGCGAACGTCGCCTTCATCCGCTACCTGAGGCCCCAGCGGCCTTTCCCATCGGTCGGGGAGCTGAGGCACCAGATCGCCGCCGACGCCCGCTCGGCCCGAGAGGTGCTGGCGTCCTCACCGGCCTGAGAAGATCCTCGAGAGAGAAGGCGAACGGCATGCGCTTCACCCGGGCGGCCAGGCTGGCGAAGGCCCCATACGCCCACGCCGCCATCGTTGGCGGCCTCGTCATCACGGCCGGGGCCTGTCCGATCGACGGCGGGAAGCAGATCGAAGGCGGTTCTTCGGTGGCCGGCCAGGTCGAGGCGGCGCTTGGGAACCTGACCGAAGCGCTCAGGGAGAGCGGGTGCAGCCTCCAGGACGTCCTCAAGACCACGGTCTTCGTGGTTGTGCCGGCCGAGGAGGAAGAGGCGCACCGGCGGCTTGACGAGACGTGGGAGCACGTCCACCGGGCGTTTGCCGGGAGTGAGCCCGCCTCCACACTGGTCGGGGTGGCGAGGCTCGGCTTTCGGGGACAACTGGTGGAGATCGAGGCGATCGCCGAACTGCCCCATTTGAAGCAGGAAAGCCAGATGTGATACCTTTCATAGCGTTACGCCTGCCGATCACCCCGGTGAACCCCTGCCCCGCCGTCGGCCTCTCCTGCCGCGGCGTAGCTGCGGGAGATGGGGCGAGGCAAAAAGGAGGCTTTTCATTGGCCCTGGATCACGACGGCAAGAAGAGTGTCATCACCACGTACCAGCGCCACGATGGCGATACGGGATCGCCGGAAGTGCAGATCGCCCTCCTCACGGAGCGCATCACGTACCTGACCGACCACCTCCGCATCCACAAGAAGGACCACCATTCCCGTCGGGGCCTCCTCAAGATGGTGGGCCAGCGGCGCCGCCTCCTCGATTACCTGCACCGCACGGACACCGGACGCTACCAGAAGATCGTCGCAGAACTCGGACTGCGCCACTGACGAAGGCAAGCGGGCACGCCCCGCTTGCCTTTTCCATGGCCCCGGCGTGCGCTGAAGGGGAGGTTCGTGATCCATGCAGGTGACGACGAAAGAGATGATGTGGGGCGGGCGCAAGCTCACCCTTGAGACCGGCCGCCTGGCCGGCCTCGCCGACGGCGCCGTGCTCGTGACGTATGGGGATACGGTCGTTCTGGTGACGGCGTGTGCCGCGAAGGAGCCCCGTCCCGGCATCGACTTCTTCCCGCTCACGGTGGACTTCGAGGAGCGGCTCTATTCCGTGGGCCGCATCCCGGGGGGCTTTATCAAGCGCGAGGGGCGGGCGGCAGAGCGCTCGATCCTGGCCTCGCGCCTCACGGACCGGCCGCTTCGGCCGCTCTTTCCAAAGGGCTTTCGCTGCGACGTGCAGGTCATCGCCACCGTGCTCTCCGTGGATCACGACACGCCGCCCGAGATCGTGGGCATGGTCGGGGCCTCAGCAGCCCTCACGATCTCCGACATCCCCTTCAACGGGCCGATCGCAGGCTGCGTGGTCGGGCTGATCGACGGGAGGCTCATCCTGAACCCGGGGGTCGAGGATCGGGAGAAGAGCGACCTGCACCTCACGGTCGCCGGCACGAAGGACAGCGTGATCATGATCGAGGCCGGCGCCAACGAGGTGCCGGAGGCAACCCTCCTCGAGGCCATCCGCTTCGGCCATGAGGCCGTGAAGGAGGTCGTCGCCCTGGAACTGGACCTGCAGGGCGAGGTCGGCCGCCCGAAGGGCGACTACCCGATGGCCGGGGCCGATGAGGAACTCACGGCGCGGGTCGCCGACCTCGTGGGATCCCGCATCGGGCCTGCCGTGATGGACGCCGACAAGGCCCGCCGGGAGGCCGCCCTGGGGGCGCTGGAAGGCGAGGCGAAGGCGGCTCTCGGCGAAGGCGATCCGTCGAAGGAGCGCGCCGTCGCCGAGATCTTCCACGGCCTCCTGAAGCGGGAGGTGCGCCGGGCGATCGTCGAAGACGGGGTGCGCCCCGACGGGCGGCGGACCGACGAGATCCGGCCGATCTGGTGCCAGGTCGGCGTGCTGCCCCGGACGCACGGCACCGGGCTCTTCACACGGGGCCAGACGCAGGTGCTCTCGGTCTGCACGCTGGGATCCGTCTCGGACGTCCAGATCCTCGACAACATCGGTTACGAAGAGTCGAAGCGCTACCTGCACCACTACAACTTCCCGCCGTTCTCCACGGGCGAGGCGCGGCCGCTGAGGGCTCCGTCCCGGCGCTCCATCGGCCACGGGGCGCTCGCCGAGAGGGCGCTCGAGCCGATGATCCCCTCGCTCGAGGAGTTTCCCTACACGATCCGGGTGGTCTCCGAGGTGGTCTCCTCCAACGGCAGCACCTCGATGGGATCCGTCTGCGGCTCCACGCTCGCCCTCATGGACGCCGGCGTGCCGATTAAGGCGCCCGTGGCAGGGGTGGCGATGGGGCTCGTCAAGGAGGGCGACGGGATCGCCGTCCTGACGGACATCCAGGGCATCGAGGACGACCTCGGCGACATGGACTTCAAGGTCGCCGGCACGAAGAAGGGCGTCACGGCCATCCAGATGGACAACAAGATCGGGGGACTCGAGGGGTCGATCCTCGAGCGGGCGCTGGAGCAGGCCAGGCGGGGGCGCCTTTTCATCATGGACAGGATGCTCGAGGTGCTCGCCGAGCCCCGCAAGGAGATGTCGCCGTGGGCGCCGCGGGTGCTCATCATGCACATCGACCCCGCCAAGATCCGGGACGTCATCGGCCCGGGCGGAAAGGTCATCAACGGTATCGTCGACAGGACCAAGGTCGGCTCCCGGCGGGTCGAGATCGACATCGAGGACGACGGGACCATCTACGTCTCCGCCGTGGTGGCCGAGGCCGGCCAGCGGGCGTACCAGATGATCCAGGACATCGTGAAGGAGCCCGAGGTCGGTGAGATCTACATGGGCCGGGTGACGAGGATCATGCCGTTTGGCGCCTTCGTCGAGGTCCTCCCCGGGAAGGAGGGGCTCGTCCACATCTCGCAGTTCTCGGACGAGCGCATCGCCACCGTGGAGGACGCCGTGAAGGTCGGCGAAGAGATCCTCGTGAAGGTGATCGAAATCGACCACCTCGGGCGCATCAACCTCTCACACAAGGCGGCCGTGAAGGAGCACCCCGATCAGCCCGCAAGGCGCTGAGGAAGGACGGAAGGGACGCCCCGCGAGGGGCGTTTTTTCGCGCCCCGGATCCGCGGGGACTCGCGACGGGCGGCGGGCGGGCACCTTAAGCCGGGAAGGTGATCCGATGCTCAGCCGATTCGTGGCCCTGGCCCTCGTTCCGTTCCTTCTGGCGGGTCCGCCCAGGCCTTTGGACCGCGGCCCGGGCACCTCGAAGCAGGTCGCATTCACCGTGAACGTCGTCTGGGGGACCGAGCACGTGCTCCCGATCGCCGAGGCCTTCCACAGCCGCGGCATGGGGGCGACGTTCATGCTGGGGGGGAGATGGGCCAAGGCGCACCCGGATGTGGCCAGCAAGCTCGTCGCCATGGGCATGGAGATCGGGTCTCACGGCGAGAGCCACGCCCACGTCGGGAACATGGGGATCGAGGGCAACCTGAGGGAGATCGACGAGGCTCAGGCCTCGATCGAGGCGGCCACCGGGAAGCGGCCCACGCTCTACGCCCCGGCGTACGGGGAGGTGTCGCCGGCGGTGCTGGAGGCGGCGGCGCAGCGCAAGATGAAGGTCGTGATGTGGACCATCGACACGATCGACTGGCGGCCATCGCACACCCCGGATGTCATCCAGGGCCGCGTGATGAGCCGGCTCGTGCCTGAGGCGTTCATCCTCATCCATCCGACCGACCGCACCGTGAAGGCGATCGGGCCGACGCTCGACGCCCTTGCGAAGCGGGGGTACCGGGCCGTGTCGGTCTCCGACATCCTCGCCACCGCCCCGGTCCTGCGCCACCTTCTTGCGTCGGGCGAGTTCAGGTAGAATATGACGCGGCCTAAGCGACACATCCGAGGAGCACTTGGCATTTGCCTGAAATCCACACGCTTTCGAACGGGGTCACCCTGGTCGCAGAAGCGAACGCCCACCAGATGTCGGCAGCGTACGGGGTGTTCGTGCGGGCCGGCAGCCTGCACGAGCACCCCGAGCAGCAGGGTATCGCCCATATCATCGAGCACATGGTGTTCAAGGGCACGAGGAACATGTCGGGTCAGGAGATCGCCTGGGCCATCGACGGCCTCGGCGGCGACCTGAACGCGTACACGGCGAAGGAGTTCACGGCCTTTTACAGCCGCGTGCTGCCGCATCGGCAGGACGCAGCCCTGGAGCTCCTTGCGGAGCTGACGGTGAGGCCGCGCTTCGATCCCACCGACCTCGCCCGGGAACGGCAGGTGGTGGTCGAGGAAATCCGCCTGTCCGAAGACACGCCCGACGAACTGGTCCACGACCTCCTCGAGGCCGAGGTGTTCAAGGGGCACGCCCTCTCGGGTCCGGTGCTCGGCACCGTCGAGACGGTGAACTCGTTCGATGCCGACGATGTCCTAAGCTTCTACCGGGCCCACTACCGCGGCGAGAACATCGTCGTCTCGGCCGCCGGAAGGGTCGACGTGGATCATTTCTTCCACCAGGGCGAGCGCCTCTTCAGCCAGGTGGCAGGGGGCAGCCAGCCACCTCTCGTGGCGACACCCCGGCTTGTGCGCGGCCTCGAGGTGCGCGACCGTCCGGCGTCGGAACTCCACCTGACGCTGGGCGGACCGGCGGCGCCCCTCGCGGACCCCTCGATCTATGCGGTGCAGATGCTCCTCGCCGTCTTGGGAGGCGGACCCAGCTCGCGGCTCTTCCGACGGCTGCGCGAAGACGCCGGCATCTCCTACTCGGTTTACGCCTACGACGCCCTGTACTCGATGGCGGGGCTCTTCGGTATCTACATGGACCTCGCCCCGGAGTCCTTGCGCGAGGCGGTCGGCATCCTCTACGACACGCTCGAGGAACTGCGCCAGGAAGAGGTCGCCGCAGAGGAGCTGATGCGGGCCGAGGAGCAGGTCTCTGCAGGCTTCATCCTCGGTCTCGAGACGGCCTATAACCACATGGAACGCAACGCCGGCAGCCTGCTCCTCCTGGGCAGGATCCCCGGCCCGAACGAGGTGCTGGAGGCCCTGCGCAGCGTGAGCGCCGACGACGTGCGCCGCGTGGCCGAAGACATCCTGCAGCCGGACAGGCTCTCCCTGGCGGCTGTCGGCCCGTGGCCGGAGGGAGCGACGGTCGAGGATTGGACATCACTGTCCTGATCCAGGGCCCCGGCAAGACGCCCGTCTACGCCACGGCAGGGGCGGCTGGAGCCGACCTGTTCGCCTTCCTCGAGGCTCCGCTCGTGATTGCGCCTGGCCATCGCGCCCTCGTCCCCACCGGCATCCATGTCGCCATACCGGAAGGGTTCGAGGGACAGGTGCGCCCGCGCTCGGGGCTGGCGCTCCAGCACGGGCTTGAGGCCCATCTGGGGACGATCGATGCGGACTACCGGGGCGAGATCCGGGTCCTTCTCTTCAACCTCGGCGAGGAGGACGTCACGATCTCGCCGGGCGAGCGCATCGCCCAGATCGTCTTCGCCCCGGTGGCGAGGGCGCGTTTCAGGGTGGGCGAACTCGGCGCCACCGCGAGAGGGCCAAAGGGCTTCGGGCACACTGGCCGCTGACATGGACCGCCTCCCCCCGGGCATAGGGTTGTCCGGGGGCTTTTGATGCGCTTTTCGGAGCTCGGTTCCAAGGAGATCGTGAACCTCTACGACGGTGAGAGGGTGGGACTCCTCGGCGAGACGGACCTCTCCGTCGACGAGGTGACCGGAGCCATCCGGGAGATCCTCGTGCCGGGAAGGCACGGATTCTGGCGCTCGCAGCGGCCGCTGACGCTGGAGTGGTCCGCCATCCGGCGGATCGGACCGGAGATCGTGATCGTGGACGTGGAGCCGGAGGGGCTCGGGCTCAAGAAGCCCAGGTCCTGACCGGGGAAGAGGCGGCCTCTCTCGGGGCATCCTTGTGCCCGAGGAGGGTTTTCACTGAAGCACGTCATCGCAGCGTTCCCCGACCGGCAGGCGGCGGAGCATGCCGCCGACCGGCTCCACCACTTCGGGTTCTCGAAGGACGAGGTCAGCCTCGTCACCAAGGGTGAGGAGGGGGAGGGGCACGACCGTGGCCAGGACGACGGGTTCGACGCCTCGAAGCTGACCTCGGGGACGACCTGGGGAGCGGGCATCGGCGGTGCCGCGGGCCTGTTGGCGGCCGCGGGCATCATCGCCATCCCGGGCGTCGGCCCGATCCTCGCCGTCGGACCCCTTGCCGCCACGCTCACGGGTGCCGCCACCGGCGGCGTCGCCGGAGCGCTCGCCGACTGGGGAGTGCCGGCGGGCGCGGGGAAGAAGTACGAGGAGGATGTGAAGGCGGGCCAGACCGTGGTCGCCGTGGATTGCAAGGACGATGTCTTCGCGAAGAAGGCCGAGACCTGCCTCAAGGACGCCGGGGGGCACGACATCGAGGTGCACTAGCCGCATGCGTCCGGCGCAGGGGCCCTCCCGTCGGGAGGGCCCCTTCTCGCGGGTCTCGTGCAGGGGGGAGGGACGTATGCTCGGTGCCAGGGAGGGCAGGAAACTGGTGGCGCCGGGCCTCGCGGCAGGAGAATCGGCAGGCATCAGCAAATACTGCCGAAACCTCGCCGGGGAGAGGAGGGTGCGAGCGACACCGGTCTCGTCCGAAAGACTGACGAAGGGGGTATCTGTTTGAGCCAGCCAGCGAACAGATTGCGTCGCGGGTTGAGCTACATCGATCTGACGATGGCATCGCTCGGCGGCATCATCGGGTCCGGATGGCTCTTTGGATCGATGTACGGCGCCAACATCGCCGGACCCGCCGCCATCATCTCCTGGATCATCGGTGGCCTGGCGGTGCTCGCCATCGGCCTCGTGTACGCGGAGCTTGGTGGAGCGTTGCCGCAGGCCGGATCCATCGTGCGGTTCCCGCAGTACTCGCACGGCACGTTCGTGAGTTATCTCACAGGATGGGCAGCCGTCATCGCATACTCCTCCGTGCCCCCGATCGAGGCGGAGGCTGCACTGCAGTACGGGTCCCACTACGTGAACGGCATCTTCGTGCACGGTGCCCCCACGGGCCTTGGCGTCGTCATCGAGTTCCTTCTCGTCGCCCTCTTCTTCTTCCTCAACTACTACGGCGTCATGGTGTTCGCCAAGACGAACACGGTTTGGACGTGGATCAAGTTCGGCGTGCCGGCGATCACCATCATCGTCCTGCTCTTCACGTCGATGCACGGGTCGAACTTCTCAAGCGCCAGCGCCGGCGGCTTCATGCCCTACGGCACCTCGTCCATCCTGCTGGCGATTCCTGCCGGTGGTATCATCTTCTCGTACCTCGGATTCCGGCAGGCCCTCGACCTGGCTGGAGAGGCGAAGAATCCGCAGCGCGACGTCCCGCGGGCGATCATCACCTCGATCATCGTCGGCGTCATCCTGTACGTGTTGCTGCAGACGGTGTTCGTGGGGTCCGTGCCAGCCAAGTTCCTCGCCGGTGGCTGGAAGAACGTGGCCTTCAACTCGCCGTTCGCCGATCTGGCCTCGGTGCTCTCCATCGGCTGGCTGGCGGCCCTCCTGACGGCGGATGCCGTGTGGTCGCCGACAGGCACCGGTAACGTCTACCTCTCCTCGACGACAAGGGTCCTCTTTGCCCTCTCGCACAACCGCTACTTCCCGAAGTTCATGCAGAACGTCAACCGCCGCGGCATTCCGATCTCCGCCCTCCTGACGACGGGGATCCTCGGGTGGGTGTGGCTCTTGCCCATTCTCCCGTTCACGACCTGGAAGGCGCTCGTCGGAGTCGTCTCGTCGGCCACGGTCTTCACCTACATCATCGGTCCGGTCGCCGCCACCGTGCTGCGCCGGACGATGCCGAACCTCGCCCGGCCGTTCCGGCTCAGGGGCCTCGGGATCTGGAGCCCGATCGCCTTCGTGATCGCCGGGCTCATCATCTACTGGTCAGGGTGGTCCGTGGACTCGATCGTGCTGATCGTGATCCTCTTCGGCCTCCTCCTCTACGCCTACGGGACGACCTCGTTCGCCGAGGACCTGTCGCTCTTCAGCGGCAAGTACCTGAAAGCCGGCGTCTGGCTCGTCGTCTACATCGTGTTCATGCTGCTCATGACCTACTTCGGCTCGAGCAACTTCGGCGCACCCCACCAACTGATTCCCTACCCGCTCGACCTGATCGTCGTGATCGCCGCCTCCCTCGCCGCCTACTACTGGGGCGTGGCGAGCGGCATTCCGACGCCGGAGTCCGAAAGCCACGGATCGGCCGAGTCGTCGGAAGCCGCCCTCACGGCCGGCGGCGGCGGAAACTAGAGCGGATCCTGCGTCCCGGACGAGGGCTGCCCGCAAGGGCGGCCCTCGTTCTTTGTGAGCGGTCTTGGGCCGTTCACCCGGCGGGGGCCTCAGCGCATACGATGCGACGCGCCAGGGAGGGGGCATCGCCATGGCAGTGGACCTCACGGGCCGGAAGATCGCCTTCCTGGGGGGCGATCGCCGGGAGCTTGAGGTGGCCGACACATTCGCTCGGATGGGTGCGCACGTCCGCTGTGTCGGCCTGCCCTGGCCCGACGACGCCTCCTGGGCGACCAACGTCACCGAGGAGGTCACCGCCTGGGCCGACGTGATCGTCTGCCCCGTGGGCGGGGTGGACGAATTCGGGCACGTGCTCTACACCCTGCCCGAGATGAGCCAGCCCCCGCCGCGTCTCACGGAGGAGGTCGTGCGGCGGGCGAAGCCGGGCTCAATTCTGTTCATCGGCAGGGCGCAGCCCACGATCCGGCAGATGTGCGCCAACTGGGGGCTCAGGCTGGTGGAGTTCCGCGAGCGGGACGACTTCGCCATCAAGAACGCCGTCCCGTCGGCCGAGGGCGCCATCGGCATGGCGTTCGAAATGGCGGACATCACGATACATGGCGCCAGCGTGCTGGTGACCGGTTACGGCCGCACCGGCTCCGTCCTGGCCCGTATGCTGCACGGGATCGGGGCCCGCACCACCGTGGCCGTCCGGCACACCACCGACATGGCGCGGGTCTGGGCGGCGGGTCACGTGCCGATGGATGTGCGGGACCTCAGGGAGAGGGTCAGCACGTTCGACATGGTGTTCAACACGGTTCCGGCCCTCATCCTGAACGAGGAGGTCGTGCACCGGATGAACCCCCGGGTGGTGATCGTCGACATCGCCTCGGCCCCAGGCGGCACTGATTTCGCCACCGCCCGCCAGCTCGGGATCCGGGCCCGGCTGGCGCCGGGGCTGCCGGGCATCACGGCGCCCCGCAGCGCCGGCCGCATCCTGGGCGAGACGCTCCTCACCCTCATGGACGAAATGAATCTGTGAAAGGACGTTGACAGTGATGAGGTTGGCGGGCAAGACGATAGGCTATGCCCTGGCGGGGTCGCACTGCACGCTCGAGCGGGCGCTCGACCCGATCCACCGGCTGGTCGAGGAGGGCGCCGACGTGGTGCCGGTGGTGAGTCACACGGTGGCGACGGTCACGAGCCGCTTCGGTACGCCGGAGCAGTGGCTGGCGGGCGTGCGGGAGGCGACGGGGAAGGAGCCCATGAAGACGATTCCAGAGGTCGAACCGCTCGGACCGAAGAAGCTCCTCGACGCCCTCGTCATCTGTCCCTGCACAGGGAACACGATGGCCCGTCTCGCCAACGCCATCACGGACTCGCCGGTACTCATGGCGGCCAAGTCCACGCTGCGCAACCAACGACCGGTGGTGCTGGCCATCGCCACCAACGACGCCCTCGGACTCAACATGAAGAACCTCGCCACCCTCCTCAACACCAAGAACGTCTACCTGTGCCCCTTCGGACAGGACAATCCGTTCGTGAAGCCGAACTCGCTCGAATCGGACCTCTCCCGGCTCGTCGATACCGTCTGTGAGGCCCTTGGGGGGCGCCAGCTGCAGCCACTGCTCCTCGAACGTTGAGATCGGAGGACAAAGGCGTGCGCGAGATCCACGCGGGGATCCTTGGCGCCACGGGCCTCGTGGGCCAGGAGGTCCTCGCCATCCTCGAAGAGCGGCACTTTCCCCTGGCGGAGCTGCGTGTCGCCGGTTCGGCCAGGAGCGTCGGCCAAAGGATGCCGGTGCCGGGCGGCGAGGTCGGTGTACAGCCCATGGATGACGCCTTCTTCGCCGGTCTCGACGTCGTGTTCTCGGCAGTCGCCTCCGACATCGCCCGCCAGGCGGCGAACCTTGCGCGGCGCCATGCGGTGCTCCTCATCGACAAGTCCAGCGCCTTTCGCATGGACCCCGCCGTGCCGCTCGTCGTCCCCGGCGTGAACGACGCTGCTCTCACGGGACACAGCGGTATCGTGGCCTCGCCGAACTGCTCGACCATCCAGCTGGTGATGGCCCTCGCCCCGCTCGCCGGCCTCGCCCCGCTCGCCTCGGTGGAGGTCGCCACCTATCAGGCGGTGAGCGGAGCGGGACGCGAGGCGGTTCAGGAGATGGAGCGCGAGGCGGCGGCGGCGGATGCCGTCCCAAGCGTCTTTCCGAAGCGCATCATAGGAAACGTGATCCCGCAGGTCGAGACCTTCGGCGAGAACGGCTACTCTGTGGAAGAGATGAAACTCCTCCATGAGACGAGGAAGATCATGAACCTTCCCGAGTTGCCGCTCGCCGCCACCGCGGTGCGGGTGCCGGTCTACCGGGGGCACGCCGAGGCGGTCACGGTGGACTTCGTAAGGGAGGTCCCGACCGACGAGGCGGCGGGGCGCCTCGCCGCGACGCCGGGCCTGCGCTATGTGCCGATGCCGGACGTGCCGACGCCCCTCGATGCGGCCGGCAATGACCTCGTCTGGGTCGGCCGCCTGAGGCGCTCCCTCGTGCGGGAGACGGCCCTGCAGCTCTTCATCGTCTCCGACAACCTGAGAAAGGGCGCCGCCACGAACGCCGTCCAGATCGCCGAAAGAGCTCTCGGCCTGTGAACCGGCTTGTGATGAAGTTCGGCGGCACCTCGGTGCGCGACGAGGTCGTGCGTGGGGCCGCCGTGGCGCGGGTGGAAGAGGCGGTCCGAAGCGGGGCGGCGGTGGTGGTGGTCGTCTCCGCCATGGGACGCTCGGGCGATCCCTACGCCACCGACACGCTCCTCGGTCTCCTGCCGCCCGGCGGCACCGTGAAACCGGACGAGATGGACCTCCTGCTCTCCGTGGGGGAGATCATATCGGCGGTGGTCTTCGCCGCTGAACTCAGGCGGCGACATCTCGCCGCCCAGGCGCTCACCGGCGGCCAGGCGGGCATCCTGACGGATGACAGGCACGGCGAAGCCCGCATCCTGGACGTGCGGACCGACCGCCTCGAGGGCCTCCTGGATGGCGGCGTGATCCCCGTCGTGGCCGGGTTCCAGGGCGTGAGCGCCGACGGTCTGGTGACGACCTTGGGACGGGGAGCGTCGGACACCACAGCGGCGGCGCTCGGGGCGGCGCTGGCGGCCCGCCAGGTCGACATCTACACGGACGTCTCCGGAGTGATGACGGCCGACCCCCGCCTCGTACCCGAGGCGGGCATCCTGGCCGCCGCTGACTACGAAGAGGTGTTCCAGCTCGCTGAGGCCGGGGCCAAGGTGATCCACCCGCGCGCCGTGGAGATCGCGAGGCAGGCCGGCGTGCCGCTCAGGGTGCTGGGCGTGGACGGAGAAGGGGAGGGGACGCTCATCGCCGGGCGCAGGGAGCTCAACGACACGTGGGCGTCGAGAAGCCCCAACGAGTCGGTCGTCGGCGTGTCCGCCAGATCCGATGTCAGCCAGATCACGGTGAAGACGCCTGCAGACCGCGGCCAGTCCCAAAGGCGGGTGTTCGCAGCCCTCGCCGAGGCATCCATCTCCGTCGACCTCATCAACGTGTTTCCGGAGTTTTCGGCCTTCATCGTCCCCGACGCCCTCGCCGAGAGGGCGAAGGAGACGGTGGCATCCATGGGACTGGAGGTATCCGTGCGGGGAGATGTCGCCAAGGTGTCCATCGTGGGCACGGCGATTCACGGCCTGCCAGGCGTGATGAGCCACGTGGTGAACGCCCTCGCCGACGCTGGCGTCGGCATCCTCCAGTCGTCGGACTCCCACCAGTCGATCTCCTGCCTCGTCGACCGCTCCCTGGTGGCGCGGGCGGCGTCTGCACTGCATACGGCCTTCGGACTTGGACGCGAGGGGACGGTGGAGCGATGACGACCCCGGATCTGGGGCACCTGATCACGGCGATGGTGACCCCATTCGCCAAGGACGGATCCGTCGACCTGGAGCGGGCCGGGCAACTGGCCAAAAAGCTTCTCGACGAGGGCTCCGACGGCATCCTCGTGACCGGCACGACCGGCGAGTCGCCAACCCTCAGCCATGAGGAGAAGGTCGCCCTGTGGGAGCACGTGGTCGACGCCGTGGGCGACCAGGCAGCCGTCCTGGCGGGCTCGGGAACCTACGACACGGCGGAGTCCGTGGCACTCAGCCGTGAGGCGGAGCGGGTGGGCGTTCACGGGATCCTGCTCGTCACCCCGTACTACTCACGGCCGTCGCAGGAAGGACTCTTCCGGCATATGGCGTCGATCGCGGACTCCGTCAAGCTGCCCGTGATGCTCTACAACGTGCCGGGTCGCACCTCGGTCAACATCCTGCCGGAGACCGTGATGCGCCTTACCGCGGCGTGCGCCAACATCACCTCGGTGAAGGAAGCGTCCGGCGACATCGACCAGATCGCCGAAATCATCCGCACCGTCCCCAAGGGCTTCAAGGTGTACTCCGGCGACGACAAGCTCACGCTCCCGGTCCTGGCGATCGGCGGGGTGGGCGTCGTCTCGGTCGCCAGCCACGTGGCAGGGACCCGCATCCGGGAGATGCTGGACACCTTCGAGGCGGGCCACAACCGCAAGGCCCACGCCATCCACCTGCAGCTCCTGCCGCTCTTCCGGGGGCTCTTCCGCTACCCGAGCCCGGTCCCCGTGAAGACGGCGCTGCGTCTCATGGGCTTTGACGCAGGCGGCGTGAGGCTGCCGATGGTGCCGCTCACGGCTGAGGAAGAGGCCTGGCTGACGAAACTTTTGCGGGACGTCAAGCTTTTGTGATGGCGCCGCCCTCGCAGGTTGTATTCGGCGGGACGGCGTGGCATACTGTGCGCTAGTGATTCGTGGAACGGATGAGGACGCCGCCGCGGGCATGTGGCCCGGGTTCGCGCGTGCTGGGAGCAGAAGACGCGGGCGTCCCGAAGAAAAGTGAGGTCAATCCGGAAACTTGGCTGAAATCATTACGAAGAAGCAGCAGTCCCGCGCGCGCCTCGGTCGCCGGGAGCGCCTGCACGTCATCCCTCTGGGCGGGCTCGGCGAGATCGGCAAGAACATGATGGTCTACGAGTTCCAGGGCGACATGATCGTCGTGGACTCGGGACTCGCCTTCCCCGACGACGACATGTTCGGCATCGACTACGTGATCCCCGACATCAGCTTTCTCCTGGAGCGTGCCGACAAGGTGCGCGGGATCTTCGTGACACACGGCCACGAAGACCACATCGGGTCCCTGCCCTACGTGCTGGGTCAGTTGAGCGTGCCGCTCTTCACGGGACGGCTCACCATGGGCCTCATCGCGGAGAAGCTCAAGGAGCACGGCGTGGCCACCGCTGAGGGCTCGCGCGAGATCGTGCCGGGGGATCGCATCAAGGTCGGTCCGTTCACGGTTCACCCGTTCCGGGTGAACCACTCGATCCCGGACGCCATGGGCTTTGCCATCGACACGCCGGTGGGAACGATTGTCCACACCGGCGACTTCAAGTTCGACCAGACCCCCGTCGACGGCCAGGTGGCGGACTTCAGCCGCCTGTCGGCGCTCGGCGACAAGGGCGTTCTCGCCCTCTTCTCCGACTCGACCAACGCCGAGCGTCCGGGCTTCACGGGCAGCGAGACGCAGGTCGGCCGGGTGCTGCACGAGGTGATCGGAGCCGCCCCGGCGCGGGTCATCGTGGCGTCCTTCGCCTCGAACGTGCACCGCATCCAGCAGGTCATCAACGCCTCGGCGGACGTCGGCCGCAAGGTGGCCGTGCTCGGCCGCTCCATGGAGAATGTGGTCCGCGTCGCCGGCGAGCTCGGCAACCTGAAGGCCCCCGAAGGCACCCTCATCTCGATCGAGGACATCAACCGCTTCACGCCCGCCCAGCTCACGATCATGACCACGGGCTCCCAGGGCGAGCCGATGGCGGCGCTCTCGCGCATGGCCTCCGGCGAACACCGCAAGATGGAGATCGTGCCGGGCGACACGGTCATCATCTCGGCCACGCCGATCCCGGGGAACGAGCGACTCGTAGGCAAGACGATCAACAACCTCTACCGCCGGGGGGCCATCGTCGTGAACTCGGCCTCAGCCGGCGTGCACGTCTCCGGGCACAGCAGCCAGGAGGAGCAGAAGCTGATGATCACGCTCGTCCGGCCGAAGTTCTTCGTGCCGATGCACGGCGAGTACCGGCACCTCGTCCGCCACTCAGCCCTCGCCCAGAGCGTCGGCATCCCCAAGGACAACATCCTGATCGGCGACAACGGTTCCGTGTTCGAGTTCTCGAAGGACGAGGCCGTCATCTCCGGCAAGGTCACGTCGGGGCAGGTGTTCATCGACGGTTCCGGCGTGGGCGACGTCGGCAACATCGTGCTGCGGGACCGCAAGGTGCTGGCCGAGGACGGCGTGATCGTCGTGGTTCTCGTCGTCGACCGGGCTTCCAACACCCTGATCGGCGGCCCCGACATCGTGAGCCGGGGATTCGTCTACGTCAGGGAAGCGGACGGCCTCCTCGACGAGGCCCGCCAGCGCATCCGGGAATCCCTGGAGCAGGCCGACGACGGGCTCTCCGACTGGTCGAACGTCAAGGGCGTCGTGCGCGACAGCCTCGGGCGCTTTCTCTATGAGCGGACCCGCCGCCGGCCCATGGTGCTGCCGATCGTCGTCGAGGCCTGATTCACAGCCCGGCCCACCTGGCGTTCCCGGAAGGACATCGGATGCATGCACCCGAAAGGGTGGCGGTCCGCCTGCCGGGAATGCCCGCGTCCGGGCTGCCACCTAATGTGTGAACCGACAAAGGAGTGGGCGGCCATCGCCTTGAGGAAGAGGCTCGCCGGAGCGCTCGCCCTCGGCAGCATCCTCGTACTCGCCGCCGGCTGCGGCCTCACCACCAGCATGGGGACCTGGGTCAACATCGGCCCGGCCCCCATCCACCAGTTCGCAGAGGACTGCATCGTCGAGGCGTCGCCCTGCTTCAACGGTGTGACCGGCCGCGTCGATGGCATCGCCCTCGCTCCGGGCGGGGCGATCTACCTCGCCACGGCCGGCGGCGGCATCTGGAAGTCCACGAACGGCGGCAGGACGTTCTCGTCCCTCGACGCCCGCCTGCCGTTCCTGTCGATCGGGGCGATCGCCGTCGACCCGGGTCATCCCGACGTGATCTATGCAGGCACGGGCACCGACTCGCAGGTGAGCGGCGTGGGCGTCCTGCGCTCGAACGACGGCGGCCGGACCTGGACCACCCTCGGCGCCGACCTTTTTAGCGGGGAGAACATCTACGCCCTGCTCGTGACGCCCGGGGCGGTCCTGGTCGGCGCCGACTCCGGCGTCTACCGGTCCGCCGACGGGGGCCGGACGTGGTCTGAGACCGCCCCCGGCAAGGCGACGTCCCTCACAGGCGCAGGCCAGGCGGTTTACGCCGCCATCGTCGGGCGCGGCATCGAACGCTCGACGGATGACGGGAGGACGTGGACGCTCCTTGCAAACGGCATTCCGACCGGCACACGCGTCGGGTACGGGGCCGTGGCGGCGGCACCGGAAGACCCGGCGACTGTCTATGCAAGCCTCGCCGTCAATCCGGACGGGGCGCTCCTCGGCGTCTACGTCTCCCACGACGGCGGCGCCGCCTGGACGAACTCGGGAGCTCCGGACTACTCGGGCCCGGACAACGACCTGAACTACGCGACGGCCATCGCTGTCAGCCCCACGGATCCGAACGTGGTCGACGCCGGCGGCTACTACCTCGTCGGCACCCGGGACGGGGGGCGGAGCTGGTCGAGTCTTTCTGACGCCCCGCCCGTTCACGTCGACATCCACGCCGCCGTCTTCACACCTTCGGGGAATCTCCTTCTCGGCACGGACGGCGGCCTCTTCGAGGTCCCGCCCCCATCCCCCAAGGTGCAGATCCCCACGATCATGCCCGCCCAGTCACAGACGCGCGATCTCACCGGCGCCGGCACGCTCAGCATCACCCAGGTGTATGACGTCACGTTCCTGCCGGATGGGAAGGGGCTTGCCATCGGCACCCAGGACAACGGTTTCGCCATCTACTCCGGCGGCAGGTGGCGCAGCCAGTTCGGCGGCGACGTCGGCCAGATCGTTGTGAACGACGCCTCGGACTTCGTCCTCGCCGACGATTCGGACATCGGCACGCTCACAGCGACCCCCGTGGGCGGGAGCTTCGTGTCTGTGGCCCCGAGGCGGGCGAGCCTCGGCTTCCTGCCCCCACTCGCCGGTGTACCCGGCACCAGGACGCTCTTCACCGGCGGCATGGATGTCTGGCGGAGCACAGACGAGGGCGAGACCTGGCAGGATGTCAGCCGCCAGAGCCGGGACGGAGGCTTTGTGACGGCGATCGCCGTGGCGCCCTCGGACCCGCGGGTCATCTACGCCGGCTGGTCGAGCGGTGAGGTGCGGATGTCCGCCGACGGCGGCAGGACCTGGCGGTCCATCTCCGCGGATGCCCCACCCACGGGGACGAACACCTACGTCTCGTCGATCGCCGTATCACCATCCGACCCCTACGCCGCGGCCATCTCGGTCGCCTCGTCGTTCCCGCCCCTTGACGCGTACGAGACCGCCCACATCTTCGAAACCCCGAATGCCGCCGGCCCGAACCCCACCTGGAGCGACATCGGCGGCTCCCTGCCGCACACGCCCGTGAACGCCCTCCTTTGGGATGGCGGTAGGCTTCTTTGCGGAACCGGCCAAGGCGTCTATGTCACGGCCGACGGCGGCGCCACCTGGGGCAGGGCCGGGCGGGGCATGCCGGCCGTCGACGTGCTCTCCCTTGCGCTCTCCCCCAGGGGTACGATCGCGGCGGGCACCTTTGGTCTTGGGGTCTGGCTCCTGTCCGGGGGCACGGGGGCACCCTGAACCGCCCGCAAAGGATGCCGGGGGCGGCGGGGCGAAGCCAGTCCACCCCCGGGCCTTTTGGGAGGTGCCCTCGTGAGCGACATCATGCGCGACATCCGGTCCATTTTGAGGGAGGCTGCCGCCCTCGAGAACACGCTCTCGCTCCTCGCATGGGACCAGCGCACCTACATGCCGGAGGGAGGGGCGACGTCGCGCGCCGAGCAGATCTCCCTCATCGCCAGGCTCCACCACGAGCGCTACGCGGGCGACGCCCTCATGGCGCTCCTGGACGCTGCGGAGAAGGAGGGCGTGGGCAGGGGGGAAAGCGATGACGACGTGATCGTGCGCGTCACGCGGCGCAAGACCATGAGGGCGCGCCAGCTTCCCGCCGAACTCGTCGCCCGTCTCAGCGAGGCGGCATCGTCAGGCACCCGGGCCTGGCAGGACGCGCGCAGGACGAACGACTTCGGCGTCTTTTTGCCGGCCCTTGAGAGGAACCTCGCCCTCCAGCGGGAGGCGGCCCACGCCATCAACCCGTCCGTCGACCCGTACTCTGCGCTCCTCGAGCACATGCTGCCCGGATTCACGGCCGAGGACCTGGACGTCTTCTTCGATGAACTGAAGGCTCGGCTCGTGCCGCTCGTCAGGGACATCGCAGCGCACCAGGACGCCATCGACCCCGCCCCCGTCGAGGAGCACGTCCCGGATGCGGCACAGTGGGCCGCCGTCGAGGCGGCGACGAACGCCATCGGCTTCGACTACCGCCGCGGGCGGCTCGATCGCACGATCCACCCGTTCTGCACAACGATCGGCCCGGGCGACGTCCGGCTCACGACGCGGGTGGAAGAGACGCTCTGGCCGATGGCGTTCTTCGGCACCCTGCACGAGATGGGCCACGGTCTCTACCAGCAGGGCCTTCCCCGAAGCCTCGCCGGGACGCCGGCGGGGGATTCGGCGGGGCTTGGCATCCACGAGTCGCAGTCCCGCTTCTTCGAGAACATCATCGGACGCTCGCAGGGCTTCTGGCGCTACTTCACCCCGCGCCTCAGGGAGATCTTCCCGGCTGTCTTCGGACGCTACGGCGCGCAGGATATCTTCCGGGCGGTGAACCGCTCGCGGCCGTCGTTCATCCGCATCCAGTCCGACGAGGTCACCTACACCCTCCACATCGTCCTGCGCTTCGAACTCGAGCGGGCGCTCCTCGACGGCACGCTCGCCGCCGCGGACCTGCCCGGCGCCTGGCGGCAGAAGATGCACCAACTCCTCGGGATCACCCCTCCGGACGACCTCGTCGGTGTCCTTCAGGATGTGCACTGGTCCCAGGGAAGCTTCGCCTATTTCCCATCCTACGCCGTCGGCAACGTGATCGCCGCCCAGATCGCCCTCGCCATGGAAAGGGACCTGGGCGAACTCGGCGAGAGGGCGGCAGGCGGTGACTTCGAGAGCATCAGGGCCTGGCTGTCCGATCACGTTTGGGAGCTCGGCGGCCGCCATGAGACCAGGGAGACGGTCCGCAGGGCCACGGGTGAGGAACTCTCGACCGCGCCTTACCTCAGGTGTCTGGAGGAAAAATTCACAGCGCTTTACGGGCTCTGAGGAGGCGAAGAGACTTAGCTAAGAGGACCCGGGAATCTGCCTGAAGCGTCTCGGAATCCCACACCGACCCTTGGTCCCGTCTTCATGTCCGACGCCTACGCTTGTCATAAAGGACCCCGGCGCGCCACATGGGCGTCGGGCAGGGAGCAGGCGAGACATGGACAGCCGCACGGATGGCCAGGCGACGAGGCGTGGACCTGGGTTCTGCGCCGCCGTGCTCGCCCTTTCCCTCCTCGGCCTCGCCCTGACGGGCGGGCCCGCCATGGCTGCGCCGCCCATGAGCCCGGCCGGGGGCCGGATGGCGCAGGCGGACCCCTATGCACACTTGGCGCCGCTCCTCTCATCGGCGGCGCGCGGCAGGTGCATGGCGCCGGTGCGCGCCGCGCCCGGGCCGCTTCTTCTGGTGGTCGGAGCATCCTATACGGCCGGCACCGGTGCCGGCAGCCCCCTGCGATCCTGGGCGGCGGCCCTGGCGCAGGACCTCGGCTGGCGCACGGTGATCGCCGGCGTGCCGGGGATTGGCTTTGTACACCGGAGCTCCACGGGGTTGGGTCCCGTATCAAGGCTGCTGAAGCTGGTGGGGGACCAGAGCCTCGCGCCGTCCCTCCTTGTGATCCAGGCGGGGCACGACGACGGGCGGGTCCCGCACGCCCTCGAGCGCCAGCGTGTCGCACGCCTCGTGGCCGCTCTCAGAAAGGCCCTTCCGGAGGCGAAGATAGCCGTCCTCACGGTGTTCGCCCGGCCCGGACGGCCGTCGGCGCGCCTTTTGGCGACAAACAGGGCCATCATCGGCGGCGTCGCCCAGGGCGACCCGCAGGCGGTTGTCCTCGACCCCTTTCGCGCCCACTGGCGCTTCGCCAGGAGCTCCCATGGCGCGCTGCACCCCTCTGCCCGGGGCGACCGACAGATCGCAAGGGACGTTCTTGCCCAGCTGGAGACACAGGGCATCGCGCCGCAACCGGCAGCGACGGGGGCGCAGGTCCCGCTTTGCGCCCTCGTCCCGGGCCATGGCGGCCGCCGCCTCCCAAGGAGCAGGGCGGAGGCGTCCCCGCCCAGGTGGGAACTGGGTAGCGAGATCGACCCTTTCACCCGAATCCTCGTCGGACGTCCCAATAGGGCCTTTATCCTCTGATCCCGTCCCGGCCGGGGCATCCTAGGTCCGGGTGAGGCCATGGCCGAAACGGACACGGATACGAAGGAACGCGCCGAGTCCATCGAGGCGCTCGGCACGACCGAGGTGCCGGAGGCGAAGTCGTCCATCCACTGCCTCACGATCATCGGGCAGATCGAGGGACACCAGACGCTTCCCTCCCAGAACAAGACGACGAAGTATGAGCACGTGATCCCCCAGCTCGTCGCCATCGACCAGAACAGGGACATCAAGGGCCTCCTCGTGCTCCTCAACACCGTCGGAGGAGACGTTGAGGCGGGCCTCGCCATCGCCGAGATTATCCGCTCGTTTGAGAAGCCCGTCGTCTCCCTCGTCCTCGGCGGCGGGCACTCGATCGGCGTGCCGATCGCCGTGGCGGCGAGGCGATCCTTCATCGCCCCATCCGCCACCATGACGATCCACCCGCTGAGGCTCTCCGGGCTCCTCATCGGCGTTCCCCAGACCTACGAATACCTCGACCGGATGCAGGATCGCGTCCTGCGCTTCATTGTCGAAAACGCCCGCATCACCACCGAGCGCCTCAGGGACCTCATGTTCCGCACGGGCGAGCTCACCCGCGACGTCGGCACGGTGCTGGTCGGGGCGGAGGCCGTGCGCGAGGGCGTTGTCGACGAAGTCGGCGGCCTCGCCGAGGCGATGGGCGCCCTGAGACGCCTCACGCCGGAAGGAGGGACGACATGAGCCTTCTCTGGACGGTGGTGCCGCCGGAGCGGATCTTCGACGACTCCTCGCCGCGGCGATTCTCCCTCTACCAGTACCTTGGCCGCCTGCTCTATGTCGAGGACCGGTCAGGCGGGGACATGGTGATTGTCCAGCTCCTCTCCACCGACCCGGCGGACTTTCTCGACCCGGCCTTCGCCCCGGGGCAGAGCATCGGCCGCAAGATCCAAAAAATAAAGGATTGACGGAACCTCGCGCGACGATGAGCATGTCCCTCGGTAAGGGGATGAATCAGTCGTGCTTCGTGCTTTGCGCCTTCTCCCAAGCGTCCTCCTTCCAGCGCTCCTCCTTGTCTCCTGCGGCACCCTCACAGCAGCACGTCCGCACGCGAGGCCGAACCACCACGTCGCGGCCCGGAAGACGAGCGCCCCGCCGCCCGCTCGAACGAGGCCAGCTGCGGGCAATGAGCTCGGCGTCATCCCGGTCTTCGAGTACCACAAGATCGGTGCGACCCCGGCCCGCTGGCAGACGACGCCCGCCATGCTGACGGCCGACCTCGCATGGCTTTACAACAACCACTTCTGGCTCGTCACCATGAGGGACCTGGAGACCGGGAACATCGATGCTCCGGCTGGGTGGCACGTCGCCGTCCTGACGTTTGACGACGGGGCAGAGTCGCAATTTCTGTGGAACGCCCAGCATGTGCCGACGCCCACATGCTCGGTGGGCGTCCTGGAAGCCTTCCAGGCGGCACACCCCACGTGGCCCGTGACGGCGACGTTCTACCTCAACCAGTCTCCCTGGGCGACCGACTCGGTCGCCAAGATGCAGTGGCTGGTCGCCCATGGATTCGAACTCGGGAACCACACATGGGACGAGAATAACCTGGGCGGCCTCGACGCCGCCCAGATCGAGAAGGTGGTGGGGGAGGAGCAGGCCTACATCGAGAGAGCGGTTCCGGGGTACGTTCCGGTCTCGTTCGCCCTCCCGTACGGCATCGCCCCGACCAACCCCCAGGACCGCCAGGCCCTGCTCGACGGGACCTATCAGGGTACGAAGTGGCACTTCGAGGGCATCGCCCTTGTGGGAGCCTCCGTGTCGGCCTCGCCGTTCAGCAGGAACTGGAGCATCCAGATCCCCCGGATCCAGGAGGTCGACCCGTCGCTCCTTCCCACAGGCGATCTGCCCTACATCATGGCGGGGGTCGAGGAGAGGTTCGCGAAGGACCCCGCAGCCTTCTACACCTCGGGCGGCAATCCGGACTACATCCCGTTCCCGGCCGCCGACGCCTCGCTCCTGAGCCCCGCCTACGCCGCCAAGGCCGACCCCATCGCCGCGGGCAAGGCGCCCTGAACGAGGCATGAGGCGGACGGCTCTCCCGTAGCCATGAGCCGGGGGTGGCTGGGTGGAGCTTCTCGCACCCGCGCTGCTCGGCGCCCTGCAGGGCCTCACCGAATTCCTGCCCGTGTCGAGTTCCGGGCACCTCGCCGTGGCATCGTTCCTCCTCGGCATGCGAAGAGGCCATCTGGGGCTCGATGTCGGGCTGCACCTCGGGACCCTCGTCGCCGTGGTATGGATGTACCGAGGGGACCTTGGCCGCCTTCTCCACCCGCCGTACGAGCGTGAGACGCGCCAGCTCGCCCTTGGACTCATCGCCGCCTCGGTGGCCACCGGTATTCTGGCGCTCCTCCTCCGGGGCGCCGTCACGGCGGCGTTCTCCTCCACCCGGGCCATCGGCCTGGGGTTTGCCGCGACGACTGTCCTCCTCGCCGCCTCCCGCAGGATGCCGGGCGGCCGACGGGAGGCCCCGTCCACGGCGGCTGCCATCTTCATCGGCGCCGCCCAGGGGATCGCCACCTTTCCGGGCCTCTCGCGCTCCGGGGCGACGATCGTGGCAGGGCTCAAAACGGGACTGGGCGCTGAAGCGGCGGCCCGCTTCTCCTTCCTTCTCGCCCTGCCGGCCGTGGCCGCGGCCTCTGCCCTGACGCTCGCCGAGGGCGGGGTCGGCCCGACCGGGCTTCTTCCGTGGCTCGCCGGGGTCGTGGTCTCGGCCGCGGTCGGCGCCGCCTGCATCGCCCTCGTCAGACGGACCATCGCCCGCAGGCGCCTTCACCTCTTCGCCCTGTACACGGGAGCGCTTTCCCTCCTGTGCTTTCTCCTCCCCTGAGGACAAGGGCGCGGGCGACGTGAGGGCGAAGATCACCTGCCGAGGTGGCACCCATCCCCACAAGGTCAAGGCCCGCATCGAGAAAGCCCAGACGCACCGTCTCCATGGAGCCCCGCAAGAAGCTCTCGCCGGAGATCCAGGGGATCCTGGCGACGGGTGTCGCCGTGCTCGGCATCGTCCCGTTCATGGCGCCGGGCGGGTTTGTGCTCGGGGCGGCGAAGAGCGCCCTCGTCGCCCTTCTCGGTGACGCCGCCCTCGTGATGCTGGTCGTGCTCGGGCTGTGGGGGCTCCTCCTGATCTTCGGGGGCATAAGGGGGCGCCATCCCCGCCGCACCGCCGGCGTATGGGTCCTCCTGCTATGGGTGCCCTACGTCGTGGAGCTCTTCGGGGCACCTGCCATCCGCGTGTCTGCTGCCGCCCCCGGGGGCCTTTACGGATCGGGCCTGGGTTACGTCTTGGGCCAGGCCTTCGGCATCCTCGGGCGGGACGTCATCGCCATCCTCTGGCCGGCGCTGGGCGTCGTTCTTCTGCGCGAGGATCTCATCCGCACCGCCTTTGGCGCCATCGGGCGCGCCTTTGCCACCATCGGGCGGCGGATCAGGGGAGGCCTCGTGGACTTCGTCGCCCCGGAGGAGAAGGGTGCGCCGCCAGCCCCGGAGCCCCACCAGATGACCGTTATGGAAGCGCCGGAGGAACCTCAGGGGGAACTGGAGGAGGAGGGCGCGCCGTCATCGCCGGCTGCAGACGGGCAGGTGATCCCGTTCCCCGCTGGCCGGCGCGAGGCGTCGGCTGCGGTCGAACCGTCCTTCCCCACGCACGAGGGCGCCGACGGGGACTTCGAACTGCCCCCGGTGACCCTTCTCGCAGCGCCATCCGGACCGGCCAGGGCCGCCCCGGACATCCAGGGACGCGCAAGGCTCCTGCATGACACGCTGGCGAGCTTCGGGGTCGACGTGAAGGTCATGGACGCCGTGGCCGGCCCCTCCGTCACCCGCTTCGAACTGCAGCCGGGACCCGGCGTGAAGGTGAGCCGCATCCTCTCGCTCTCGGACGACATCGCCCTGGCCATGGCTTCGGGGACGGTGCGGATCGAGGCGCCGATCCCCGGCAAGTCGGCCATCGGCATCGAGATCCCGAACGGCGAGGTGGCCCCGGTGCGCCTGCGGGACGTGCTGGAGTCGCCGGGCTTTCGGGACTCGACCAGCTCCCTCGCCATGGCGCTCGGCAAGGACATCTCCGGGAACAGCGTCGTGGCCGCCCTGGAACATATGCCGCACCTGCTCATCGCCGGCGCCACCGGGTCGGGCAAGAGCGTCTGCCTGAACGTGATCATCCTGTCCCTGCTCTTCCGGAACACGCCTGACGAATGCCGCCTCCTCCTCATCGACCCGAAGGTCGTGGAACTCAACCATTTCTCCGGCGTCCCGCACCTCATGGCACCGGTCGTCACGGACGCAAAGAAAGCCGCCGGGGCCCTGCGAGGCATCCTGCGCACGATGGAGGACCGCTACCGGGTCTTCGCCCAGGCCGGCGTGCGCGACATCGAGCGCTACAACGAGCAGGCCGACGAGCCGATGCCGAAGATGGTGGTCGTCATCGATGAGCTCGCCGACCTCATGACCGTGGCTCCGGTCGAGGTGGAGGAATCGATCTGCCGCCTCGCCCAGATGGCCCGTGCCGCCGGCATCCACCTCGTGGTCGCCACGCAGCGCCCCTCCGTCGACGTGATCACGGGCCTCATCAAGGCGAACATCCCCTCGCGCATCGCCTTTGCCGTCTCATCGCAGGTGGACTCGCGCACGATCCTCGACCAGGGCGGCGCCGAGAAGCTTTTGGGGCGCGGCGACATGCTCTTCGCCTCCACGGGCCACCCGAAGCCGATCCGGGCGCAAGGCGCCTATGTCGACGAGGACGACACGGCTCGGGTCGTCGCCTTCCTGAGGCGCCAGGGCGACCCGGTTTACCGGCAGGACATCGTGGAGGCCGCGGTCGCCGAGGAGTCCGAGGTGTCGGATGTGGATGAGATGTTCTCCCAGGCCGTGAGGGTGGTGGTGGAGGCACGTCAGGCCTCTGCGTCGCTTCTGCAGCGCCGCCTGCGGGTCGGCTACGCCCGGGCGGCCCGCCTTGTGGAGCAGATGGAGGCCCGGGGCTTTGTGGGGCCGCAGGACGGGGCCAAGCCGCGCGAGGTGCGCCTGTCTGCCCTTGAGTACCAGCGCCTCTTCCAGGGCCCGACAGAAGAATAGCGTCCCTCGGGAACCCCCACGCTCGTGCCGGTCACCCGCCGGGCGAAGCCGTGGTCCAGCCGGATCCCTCGGCCTTTGGCCCGGAGCACGGTCGCATGGCCCCGCTGGGCAGGGTGGATCCCGGACGATGACCCGAGGAGATGTTCTCGCCCGATCCCTTGCGGAGGAGAAGCGGGGATCACCTCCACCCTCTCTGCCGGTGCGGGAAGGACGAGCGGCCCGCCGCCTCGCCAAGGCACCCCTTCGCCGTATGGTGAGGACGAAGGCGGCGGAGCGGGGCATGCCTCTGCCGCCAGGGGTAGGGGGATCGTACGAGGCGTCATGCCCCTGCCGACAGAGCGGCATGTTCGGGCGATCGCCCGTCCGAATGGCCGTCGCCGGGAGACGGTCCCGTGGGCAAAGTCCATCGGGGATGGGGCGGTCTATGGGGCTCCCTCCTGTCCATATCCCAGAAGGGATGGAGAGGGGGAGGCCGCTTTGTGATCAATCTCATCTGGCTCGCCCTCATCGGCGCCGCCTTTCTTGCCGCAGCCCTGACCGGGAGGCCCGACCTCGTGACGAAGGCCTCGGCGAGTGCGGCCCAGGACGCTGTGGAGACGGCGCTTGGGCTTGTCGGAGTGATGTCGCTCTGGCTCGGCATGATGCGGATCGCCGAACGGGCGGGGCTCCTCGACGGCCTGGCCCGCCTCCTGCGGCCGGTGGCGAGGCGCCTCTTCCCCGACGTGCCGGAAGGGCACCCGGCGATGGGGGCGATCGTCGCCAATATGGCCGCCAACCTCCTCGGCATGGCCGGGGCGGCCACGCCCTTCGGCCTGAAGGCCATGCAGGAACTCAGGAAGCTTTCGACCTTCGGTGCCGAGGCATCGCCGGCGATGTGCACGCTCGTCGTGCTGAACACCACCGCCTTCACACTGGTGCCAGCCACCGTGATCGCCTTCCGGAGCCTCGCGGGGTCCACCTCGCCGGCCGAGATCGTCCTGCCAACCATCCTGGTGAGTGCCGCCTCGTCCGGCTCGGCCCTCCTCGCCGACGCCATCATGAGGCACCGCTCGCGGCTCTGACGGCCGTTCATGCTGGATGTCGTCTCCCGAGCCTCGCTGTGGTTCGTGCCGCTGGTCCTCTTCGGGCTGCCGCTCTACGCCTACCTTAAGGGCGTGCCGGTCTACGAGGCGTTCGTGGAGGGGGCGGGGGAGGGCCTCGTCATCGGGGTCGAGGTCTTCCCCTTCCTCCTCGCCATATTTCTCGCCGTCGACCTCTTCCGCTTCACAGGTGCCCTCGATGCGCTCGCCCGCTTCCTGTCCCCGCTCCTGCGGCTCATCGGGCTGCCGGGAGAACTGCTGCCTCTCGTCATCGTCCGCCCGCTCTCCGGAGCGGCCTCGCTCGGGATTCTCGCCGAGATCCTGCGGCGCTCGGGTCCGGACGGCATGGTCGGACACCTCGCCTCGATCATCCAGGGGTCGGCGGATACGACTTTCTACGTCCTTTCGGTTTATTATGGATCGGTGAAGATCAGGAGGACCCGCTGGTCCCTCGGCGTGGGCCTTCTCGGGGACGCCGTGGCCCTTTCGGCGGCCATCCTGGTGACACATCTCGTCCACCCGTAGAAGGAGGGTTCCATGTGCACGAGCGCGTCCGGGAGGCACTCCGGCGGGAGGGCTTCGCCCTGCCCGAACCGGCGAAGCCGCTCGCCGCTTACATTCCCGCTGTCCGCAGCGGCTCGCTCGCCATGAGTTCCGGCCAGCTGCCGACAAAAGACGGGGAACTCCTCTATAGGGGAAAGGTACCGGTGGACATACCGCTCGAAGACGCCCAGGCGGCGGCCCGGCTGGCGGCGGTGAACGCTCTGGCAGCGCTCTCCGGCGTCGTGGACCTCGACGAGATCCGAAGGGTCGTCCGGGTGGGGGTCTTCGTCCAGAGCGACGCCGGGTTTCACGAGCAACACAAGGTGGCCAACGGCGCCAGCGAACTTTTGGGGGCGGTCCTCGGCGACGCCGGGGTCCATGCCCGCTCGGCCATCGGCGTGATCGCCCTGCCGCTTGACGCCGCCATCGAAGTCGAGGTGCTGGTCTCCCTTTGAGACGCCTGAGGCTCCAGGTGCTGATGGCCCGTTCCGGGATCGCCTCGCGCCGGGCCTGTGAGGACCTCATCCGCAAGGGTGTGGTCAGGGTGAACGGCAGGATCGTCACGGCGCTCGGCGTGACGGTCGACCCGGTGCATGACCGGGTGCAGGTCGAGGGGAAGCCGCTGGGCCCCCCCGAGAGGCGGACCACCTACCTCTACTATAAGCCCCGTGGCATGCTCTCCACGATGAAAGACCCCGAGGGACGGGAGTGCCTCGGGGATGTGGCAAGGGACCTCGGACCCCGCCTCTACAGCATCGGGAGGCTCGATCGGGACTCGGAGGGACTCATCCTCCTGACGAACGACGGCGAACTGGCGAAGCGCCTCGCCCACCCCTCGACCGAGGTGCCCAAGACATATCGCGTGACGATCTCCGGTCACCCCTCCGAGCGGATGCTCAGCGTGCTGGCCAAGGGGATCACGTTGCCGGAATATGAGACCGGGCCGATCGAGATCTCGGTGATCGACCTCGACCGGGACCGCTCCCGCCTCTACGCCACGCTCAGGGAGGGCAAGAACCGGGAGATCCGACGCGTTTTCGCCCACTTCGGCCATGACGTGCTGAGGCTGAGACGGGTGGCGATCGGTCCGATTGAGGATCCGACACTGCATCCGAGGGGGCTGCGCCCGCTCACGATGCGGGAGATCGATACCCTGTGGGCAAGTGTGGGAGGGAGGCCGAAGATTGACCCGCAAGCAGAGGTCCCTGCTGCCGAGGTACGAGGAGATCGCCCTCGACCTCGCCGAGGAAGTGGCCCGTGGCGAGATCAAGGTGGGCGAGAAGCTCACCGGCCGAAGCGGCCTGGCCGGCAGGTTCAAGGTGTCGCCGGAGACGATACGTCGTTCCGTGGCCCTCCTGCACGCCCAAGGCGTGCTGCGTTCCGTCCCCGGCAGCGGGATCAGGGTGGAGTCGAGGGAGGCGGCCGTCCGCTACGTCCAGGAGTCGGAGGAGGCACTGGCGCTTTTGAACCTCGAGACCGAGGTGCGCGGCCTCCTCGAGGAAAGGCGACAGCTGGACGAAAGGCTTTCGCAGGCGATCGGAAAGCTGGTGCGCGCCACCCAGGGGTCCGTCCAGACGATGCGCCACGTCGTCGAGATCGAGGTGCCGGAGGCGTCGCCCCTCGTCGGCAGGTCTCTCCAGGAGGCAGGCCTCCGGGAAAGGACCGGCGCGACGGTCATAGGGATCGTCCGTCGCGGTGAAGAAATCTTCTCGCCCAATCCTGCCCAGCGCATCGAGGCCGAGGACATCCTGATCGTCGTCGGCTCCGGGGAGGCGAAGGAGGGTCTGAGACGTCTGATGACAGAGCTGTGAAGGAGGATGCCCCACGGGGGGCCCTCCTTCTCATCGACCTTCTCAACGACTTCATCGATCCGAAAGGCGCGCTTCCCTGCGGCCCAGCGGGGGAAGAGGCCGCCCGGGAGGCCTCCCGGCTTGCGGAGCGCTTTCGGCGGGCGGGGAGGCCCGTCATCTACGTCTGCGACCGCCATCTGCCGGACGACAGGGAGTTCCGGATGTGGCCGGTCCACTGCGTCGATGGCACCTGGGGCGCCGAGATCCATTCCTCGGTGGCCCGCGTCGAGGGCGACCTCGTGATTCCCAAACGGCGCTACTCCGGATTCTTCGGGACCGACCTCGACAACCGCCTGCGCGAGATGGGCGTCACCGTCCTCACGCTGGCCGGCGTGTGCACCAACATCTGCGTGCTCTACACCGCCGTCGACGCCAGCATGCGCGGATACGACGTGAGCGTGGTGCAAGATGCCTGCGCCAGCTACGACCAGGCAGCACACGCCTTCGCCATCAGGGAACTCGGCAACACGATCAAGGTCAATATCGCCTGAGGAGGCCCACCGTGGACACCATCGATTCGATCGCCCGGGCGGACGCCTACCGACGCACCTCAACGCGGCTCTTTTCCGCCACCCACGAGGAGATCCTCTCCGGAGTGACGTCAGACGTCTACTTCGCCCGCGGCGTCGATGCCCTGCGGGAGCTCGGCCTTGCCGGGACGCCCGTCGTGGCGGAGGTCTTTGCCAGGGAGACCGGGGTCGTGTGCGGCATCCCGGAAGTGGTCGAGATCCTGCGCAACCGGGTGGAGTCCCTCTGGGGCATGCCAGAGGGCGAGACGTTTTCGCCGAAGGAGCCGATCCTTCGGCTGATTGGTCCTTATGACGGATTTGGGGTCTTTGAGACGGCCGTGCTCGGCGTGCTCGCCTCCTCAAGCGGCTGGGCCACCGCCGCGAGGCGATTCCGGGAGGCCGTGCCGGGCGTCCCGATCGTGTGCTTCGGCGCCCGCCACGTGCACCCCGCCGTGGCCTCGGTCCTCGACCGGGCCGCCCTCGTGGGCGGCCTCGACGGGGTGTCCAGCATTTTGGGGGGCAAGGTCGCCGGTGTGATGGCCCGTGGCACGATCCCGCACGCCGCCGTGCTCATCGCTGGCGACACGCTGCCGGTGGCCGCGGTCATCGTGAAGGAGGCCCCGCCAGGGGAGAGGACGGTGCTCGTCGACACCCTGCACGACGAGGCCGAGGAATCGGTGCGGACCGCCAGGGCCATGGGAGAGGCCCTGGACGGGGTCCGTCTCGACACGCCGTCGGAGCGCGGCGGCGTCACGGCGGAACTCGTGCGGGAGGTGAAGGCGCGCCTCGCCCAGGCCGGCTTCCCGAAGGTCAGGGTCTTCGCCTCGGGAGGCGTGGGGCCGGAGCGGGCGGCCGAACTCGTGGCTGCCGGCGTCGACGCCCTGGGCGTCGGCCACCATGTGTCGAAGGCGCCCCCCATCGACATGACGCTCGACATCAAGGCCGTCGCCGGGGAGGACCGCGCAAAGCGTGGCCGCATCCCCGGCGTCACCCCCTCCGACCGGCTGGTTCCCCTCCTGTAGCATCCACCATGGTTGCAGCCTCAGAGCGCCTCAGCGGGCCTGAGGGTGTGATAGGATGGGTGAGAGGAAGGCCACGGGGAGGCAGGGCGCGTGAGGGCTGAGGAAGGGCTCACATGGCCCCTCGGCCCACGCGTTGGGCCCACACGTGAAGCGGCGACCCCGCCGGGTGCCTCCAGGCGGGTCTCTCCATCGTCACCCACCCCCGACCTGGTCGCCCGTGGGTAAAGACGGTCCTTCCGGGCGCCCTTGGCGAGTCAGGGCGCCGGGTCAGGAGCACCCTGCCCGTGGGCGGGTGGGGGCCTTTGGATGGCTGAAGGAGGGAGCATGAGGCGAGACGAAGCTCGACGGGCGCCGTGAGCGGAAGGCAGGGACACGGGCGGGAATGACCGGCGATATCTGCTGACCTTCCCAGCCGGCGCACGGCTTTCCCCCTCCTGTGGCATACGAGGAGGGGAGGACCGGAATGCGGCCGCAGCCGGCCTCGTTCTCGAAGCGGATGGGGGTGGTGGCGTGAGCATCGAACTCACGTGTCAGGTGTGCGGCAAGGTGGAGCAGGTCGACAAGTGGAGGCCGGAGTATGAAGAGGTGCAGGAAGGCAAAAAGCCTCCCTACATCTGCGCCAGTTGCGAGGCGAAGATCCGGGCGGAGATCCAGCACCACCCGGCGGAGGGCTAGCGGGTGGCGCCGACGAGGACCAGCATGACGCCGGCGAAGATGATGGCGATCTTCCCCCAGTTCATGCCCCCGGAGGCGAGGCCGGCGATGCCCAGGGCGCTCACGATGGCGAACATCACCGGACCGACCGTGCCGAGGGCCGAATTGATGGCGATCGCCGTTTCGATCCGGCCGTAGCGCAGCATCAGGAAGGCCGCCGTGAGCTCGATCGAGGCGGAGAGCATCCGCACCATCGCCATATGGCGCACGGTGGAGTCGCCTGAGAAGAGGTGCAACACCATCACCTGAAGGGCATGCCTATGCCCGCAGCGACGGGCCGAGACGTGAAAGGAGCACGACGTTCGTGAAACGGATGACGAGGTTCATCGACCTGCGGACCGAGATTCCGGGGCCGAAATCGCGGGAGATCCTGGAGCGGATTGGGCGGGCCGTTGCACGCCCCTCCGCCTCGACGCTGGCGCCGGTCGCCATAGGCTCGGCCCACGGCAGCCTCATGACGGACGTCGACCAGAACACGTTCATCGACCTCACAGGAGGCATCGGATGCCTCAACGTGGGCCACACCCACGATCGTGTCGTGGCCGCCATCAAGGACCAGGCCGACAGATTCCTCCACACCGACTTCACGATCGTGCCCTACGAGACTTACGTGGAACTGGCCGAGCGCCTGAATGCCCGATTCCCGGGCGGGGCGAAGGCCAAGACCATGCTCTTCAATTCCGGTGCCGAGGCCGTGGAGAACGCGGTCAAGATCGCCCGTGTCGCCACCGGCCGCAAGGCCATCATCGCCTTCGAGGGCGCCTTCCACGGGCGCACGCTGATGGCCATGACCCTCACCTCCAAGACCCACCCCTACAAGGCGGGCATGGGGCCCTTCGCCCCTGAGGTGTACCGGGCGCCGTTCCCCTACGTCTACCGCTCCGGCTTCGACGGCCCCGGAGCCCAGGAGGCATCCGCCAAGGCGGCCCTCGACGCCTTCGAGAAGGTGCTGCGCGTGCACGTGGCACCCGAGGAGGTCGCCGCGGTGATCGTTGAGCCCGTGCAGGGCGAGGGCGGCTTCGTCGTGCCCCCGGCAGCCTTCCTCACGGGGCTCCGGGAGATCACCCAGAACCACGGCATGATGCTGATCGTCGACGAGGTCCAGTCCGGCTTCGGACGCACCGGGCGCTTCTTCGCCATCGAGCACGCCGGCGTGGCCCCCGACCTCATCACAGTCGCCAAGTCGATCGCCGACGGCATGCCGCTCTCCGGTGTGATCGGCCGGGCGGAGGTCATGGACGCCGTCGGCGACTCCATGATCGGCGGCACCTTCGTCGGCAACCCGATGGGCTGCAGGGCCGCCAACGCCGTGCTCGACGCCTTTGAGGAGGAGGACCTGCTCGAGAAGGGCACGGCCCTCGGCGAGCATGTCAGGACAAGGCTTCTCGAGATGCAGGGGAAGCACCGACTGATCGGGGAGGTGCGGGGGCTCGGCCCGATGCTGGCGATCGAGCTGGTCACCGACCGGGCGACGAAGGAGCCTGCCGCCACGGCCACGAAGCGCATCCTCGGCCGGGCTCTGCAGGCCGGGGTGATCTGCCTCAGGGCGGGCATCTACGACAACGTGATCCGCTTCCTCGAGCCCCTCAACACGCCCCTCGAGGTCGTGGACGAGGCGCTCGACGTGCTCGACGAGGCTTTCACGGCCGAGGAGCGGGCCTAGGGAGCGGACGCGCTCCAAGCGATAGGGAGCGAGTCATCTGGCTGCGATAGGCGCCTTCATCGTCTCGTTCGGGCCGCTCGGCGTCTTCTTCGGCATGATCGGTGAGAGCCTCGGCCTGCCGCTTCCATCCGAGGTTCTCCTGCCCTTTCTCGGCTGGCTGGTCTTCAGCCGGCGCCTGTCCTACCTCGAGGCCCTGGGCCTCGCCGTGGCCGCCCAGATGATCGGCTCGTATATCGGTTACGCCATCGGGGTCTTCGGGGGCCGTCCCGCCTTCCGCTGGCTGGAGGGCGTGACGGGTCGTCACGAACTGGACCTAGCGGAGCGCTGGTTCGACCGTCATGGGGCGGCAGCCGTGTTCTGGGGTCGGTTCCTGCCGGTCGTGCGGACCTTCATCAGCTGGCCAGCCGGCATCGGCCGCATGGGCCTCGGACGGTTCACGCTCTTCACCTTTCTGGGCTCCATCCCGTGGACGGCGGCCCTCATCTACGCCGGGTCGCGCCTCGGCGGCGCCTGGTCGTCCGTCGGCAGCCCCTTCCAGAAGGTCTCTCTGGTGCTCGGTGTCCTCCTTGTGCTCACCGTCGCCTGGTGGGTCCTCAGCCAGTTCCGTTCTCCGCGAAGGCCGGCGAAGTCCTGATACGGTGGGAGGGGTCCAGGCGGCATGAGGGTCGCCATTGATGGGCCGGCCGGCGCTGGCAAGACGACGGTCGCCCGTAAGGTCGGCGCCAGGATGGGGTTCTTCCACCTGGACTCGGGGGCCATGTACCGGGCCGTGGCGCTGGCCTCCCTAAGACGGGACATCCCTCCGCATGACAGGACGGCTCTCTCCCGCCTGGCAAGATCCGTGCGGATCTCCTTCGCAGACGGGAGGGTGCTGCTCGACGGCGAGGACGTGACGCGCGAGATCCGCGCGAGCGAGGTCGAGGCGATCGTCTCGCAGGTCGCCGCCATCCCCGAGGTGCGCGAGGCGATGGTCGCACGGCAGCGCGAGATCGGGCGGGAGGGGGACGTCGTTGCCGAGGGCCGGGACATCGGTACGGTGGTGTGGCCGGATGCCGAGGTCAAGATCTTTCTCACCGCCTCGCTGGCCTCGCGGGCACACCGGCGGCAGCTGGAGCTCGGCGCAAGGCCGGTGCACAACGTGCTGGAGGACATCCGCCGCCGGGACGAGAAGGACTCGTCCCGTTCCGTGTCGCCGCTGCGGGCGGCGCCTGACGCCATCGTGATCGACACCACCGACATGAGCGTCGGCGAGGTCGTGGCGCGCATTGAGGAGATCGTGGAGGAGAGGCGCCGTTGAGGGCACCGGAAGGCGAGGGCGTGGGCACGTTCTACCGGGTCATGTGGCGCATGTGCCGCAGCCTCGTCTTCTCGATCTGGCGCCTGCGGATCATCGGGATCGAGAACGTGCCGACCGAGGGCGGCGGGATCATCTGCCCCAACCACCGATCGGCAATCGACCCGCCCCTCATGTCGGTCCTTCTGCCGAGGCCGCTCTACCACATGACGAAGGCGGAGCTGTTCTCCTACCTGGGCTGGCTCCTGCCCTCCGTGGCGGCCTACCCGGTGCGGCGCGGCAGGGCTGACATGCAGGCCATGCGGACGAGCATCACGCTTCTCCGGGCGGGGCGGCTCATCTGCATCTTCCCGGAAGGGACCCGCACGAAGACCGGTGATCTCGGCGAGGCGCGCCGGGGCGCCACCTACCTCGCCGCCCACACCGACGTGCCGATCATCCCGGTGGGCATCAGCGCCACCTATGCCTTCTTCTCGACGGTCACCGTCCGCTTCGGCAAGCCCATGTGGGTGACCAAGTCGGACGACGACGCGGCGAAGGTGATGGACGCCATCGCCGCCCTCGTCGCCTTGGGAGCGGGGGGACGGGGCGAGCCCTGAATTTGACAGCCCAAATCGCCCCCCGGTATCATGAGGGCGGCCTTTGTGGCCAAAGGGATCAAGCGGTCGCCACACGACGAGGCTGGACGGCAGTTGGCGGGCCCGGGGGCCCGCTGTTGCCGTCTTCGACCACAAGGAGGATGGACCCCAGATGGCGGATACCGACGACATGGACACCCAGGCCGGTCTTCCCGAAGGCGCCGGCGAGACCCAGGACGAGACCAGGAAGCGCACCAAGCGCCAGGGCGTGAAGGGCCGGGCGGCCGCCGAGGCCGGGGCCGCCCAGGGCGAGTCCGCAGCAGGGGCCGAGGATGACGCGGCAGGGGCGACGCCGGCCGGGCAAGGTGAGACCGAGGCGATGCCCGGCCCTGAAGAACTCGACATCGCCCCCACCAGCCTCAGCCCCGGGGACATCGTGAGGGGAACGGTCGTGGCGGTGGCCGACGACCACGTCCTGGTCGACGTCGGCTACAAGTCCGAAGGCGTGCTCCCGATCGACGAGATGTCGTACCGCCCGGTGGGTCATCCCTCTGAACTCTTCAGGACGGGAGACACGGTCTCCGTGATGGTCCTGCGCAACGACTCGGAGGACGGCTCGCTGCGCCTGTCGAGCAGACGAGCGGCGGAGCGGGACGCCTACGACAGGCTCTCCCGCATGAAGGAGGCCGCAGAGAGGATCGAGGCGCCGGTCGTGGAGGCCGTCAAGGGCGGCCTCGTGGTCGACGTCGGAGCCCGCGGCTTCATCCCCGCCTCCCAGGTCGAGCGCGGCTATGTGGAAAACCTCGACCAGTACGTCGGCCAGACGCTGGCCCTCAAGATCATTGAGGTCGACGCCCGCAAGAGGCGGGTCATCCTCTCCCGGCGGCAGGTGCTCGACGAGGACCGCGCCGGCGCCAGGGAGGAGATCTGGGGCCGCATCGGTGAGGGCCAGGTGCTGGAGGGTACGGTGAAGTCGCTCACCGATTTCGGCGCCTTCATCGACCTGGGCGGCGTGGACGGTCTCCTGCACGTGTCCGAACTGTCGTGGGGCCGGGTCCAGCACCCGAACGAAGTGCTGAAGGAAGGGGAGCGGATCGCGGTCAAGGTGCTCCGCCTCGACCGCGAGCGCGGCCGCATCTCGCTCGGCCTGAAGCAGGTCCTCGCCAACCCCTGGAACGACATCGATCGCCGCTATCCGGAGGGGTCCATCGTGAAGGGCCGGGTCGCCCGCCTGGCGCCGTTCGGGGCCTTCGTGGAGCTGGAGCCCGGCATCGACGGTCTCATCCATGTCTCCCAGCTGTCCGACGGGCACATCACGAAGCCGGACGAGGCCGTCTCGGTCGGTGAAGAGGTGATGGTCAAGGTGCTGAGGGTCGATCCGGACCAAAAGCGGGTCTCCCTCTCACTGAAGGAGGCGTCGGGAGGCCGCGCCCCCCGCTCGCACAGGGACGAGGCTGAGGGTGCCACCATCGGCGACATGGTCGACGAGAGCGTCAAGAAGGATCTCCTGGGCTCCTGACGGGAGCCTTGGCACAGGGGGAGGACCGACCTACGTCGGCCCTCCCTTTCCTTCACGCTCGATGAGCGAGCGCAACCGTCCGGCATCGAGGACCTCCGCCTCGACGCTTTCAGGGTCGTGACGCTGGGCGGCCTGCTGGAGCCTTGCAAAGTCCCGTGGAGAGAGGGCGCCGTAAAGGTCGAAGACCTTCGCCACCAAAACTGCGGGTCCGACCTTCGCCCGCACGGACTTTGTGATCCCGTACTCGCGAAGGGTCACTAGCCGCCGCCCGTCGACGTCCTCGAAGTCGAAATGCACAATGTCCAGAGCGCGTGTGGCCTCCTTGGGGGGACACTTCTTCCTGGGGGGATGGCGTGCCTGTCGGATCGTTTGCCCTGGCGCTGAGCCTGCCGCTCGTTTGGGGGGGCTTCGCGGATCCTCTGTGGAAGAGGATCGGGGTACGCCGGGAATACATTGTGGCGGTCCTGGCGCTGCTCCTCGGTGTTAGGCTGGCGCTGGGGGGCGTGGACGCCGTCACCACGGTGATGGCCGCCATGCCGGCGGCCCTCGCCCTCTTCCGCCCCCCGACCGGCCGTCTGCGGCGGGTCGGCTTCCTCCTGATCCTGTGCCTGCTTGGGGCGATGGGGGCGATCGAGATGGCCTCGCTCGCCTTCATGGGGATGGACCCCGTCATCTGGGCACCGGTGACCATCGGCGTCCTGGCGGGCCTGTGGGCGGCCGATGCCGTCTCCGCCTTCGGCATGGGAGCACTATCCGCCCTTGTGGCCCTCCTCCTGCCGCTCGGTCCGGAGGCCGCCCCTGCCGACCCGTTCCAGTTCGTCTGGGGTGCGGCCCTGGTGGGAGGCTGGGTGGGGCTCGCCGTCGAAAGAGCCCTGTCTGTCGCCCGCAGCCCGAATGCCGCCTGAGGAGGAGAGCCGTGCCGAGTCCCATCGTCGCCATCGTCGGCCGACCGAACGTCGGCAAGTCCTCGCTCTTCAACCGCCTGATCGAGGCGCAGGCAGCGCTCGTCGAAGACCTGCCCGGGGTGACCCGGGACCTCCTCTACCGGGAGACGACTTGGAACGGCGTGACGTTTCGCATCGTGGACACGGGAGGCTTCAGGGAGGACCCCGAGGCCCTCTTCCGTTCCGTCTCCGCCCAGGTGGAGGCTGCCGTGAGGGAGGCCTCCCTCGTGCTCTTCGTCGTCGACGCCAGGGCCGGCGTGACGAGCGAAGAGGAAGCCCTGGCGCACCGCCTGCGCCAGCTTGGGGCCGACGTGATCCTCGTCGCGAACAAGGTCGACTCGCCGCAGGTCGACACCGCGGACCTCTATCGACTCGGCATGGGGGATCCCGTCGCCGTGTCGGCGGCCCATGGGCTGGGGACGGGGGACCTGCTCGATCTCGTGGTCGAGCGCCTGCCGCCTGGCGGTGAAGGCGGCGAGGAGAGAGGGGAGCCGATACGCCTCGCCCTCGTCGGACGGCCGAATGTCGGCAAGTCGACCCTCATGAACGCCCTCCTGGGCTCACGGCGCAGCGTCGTGTCCGAGATTCCCGGCACCACCACCGATCCCGTGGACGCCCCGTTCACCCACAACGGCCGCTCCTTCGTCCTCGTCGACACGGCCGGTATCCGGCGGGCGAAGAAGGTGGGGGAGAGGCTCGAGGCCCGCTCCGTCAAGCGCAGCGAGGATGCCATCGCCCGCTGCGACATCGTGATTTTCCTTCTCGACGCCACGACCGGCATCCTCGCCCAGGACCAGAAGATCTGCAGGACCATCACGGAGTCCGGGCGCGGCCTCGTCTTCGCCGTGAACAAGTGGGATGCCGTCGCCAAGGAGACCGGCACGGCCGAGGCCTTCACGAGGGAGATCCGAGAACGCTTCGCCGACGCCTCTTACGCCCCCGTCGTCTACGTCTCGGCCGAGACCGGGCAGAGGGTCGAACGGATCATCCTGGCGGCGGTGGCCGTGTTCGGGGAGTTTGAGCGCCGCATTCCCGCGCTGCGCCTCACGCGGGCACTCGAAGAAGCCATGGCCCTCACGCCGCCGCCCTCCGAGAAGGGCCGACGCCTCAGGGTGCTCTTCGCCACCCAGGGCAGGGGACGGCCGCCGACGTTTGTCCTCTTCTGCAACGACCCGCGCCTCGTACCGGACAGCTACCGGCGCTATCTTGAGGGCCACCTGCGCCGGACCTTCAGCCTGTCCCTGACGCCGATCCGGATCGTCTTTCGGGCCCGCTCCCGCCAGGCGGCGAGAGGCCGCCCCTGGGCACGCCCCTGAGGCGTGCCTCATCCCGCTGTTCGGCATAGGACCTTGGCCGCGACATATAGTGGAATGTCGCTCTTCGAGCGCGCGACGGCAAGGGTGTCGCAGACGCGGGAGGGAATCGGGTGGAACAGTACGATCTCTTCAGGGATGTGGCCGAGCGGACGGCCGGGGATGTCTACCTCGGCGTGGTGGGTCCGGTCCGGACCGGGAAGTCGACGCTGATCCGCCGACTCATGGAACTCGTGGTTCTCCCGGGCATCGAGGATGAGAACGAGCGCGAGCGGGCCCGGGATGCTGTGCCGCAGAGCGGCTCGGGGCCGCGCATCATGACCTCCGAGCCGAAGTTCGTCCCCGACGACGGCGTCATGGTCCGCATGGCGGACGACGTCGCCTTCCGCATCCGCCTCGTGGATTGCGTCGGCTACACGGTGCCCGGGGCCGAGGGCTATGAGGACGACGGTGAGCCGCGTCTCGTCGACTCGCCCTGGTTCGAGGAGAAGGTCCCGTTCCAGGTGGCGGCGGAGGTCGGCACCGAGAAGGTGATCCAGGACCACGCCACGGTGGGGTTCGTGGTGACGACCGACGGCTCGTTCGGAGAGATCCCCCGGGAGGCCTTCGTGGAGGCCGAGGAGCGGGTCATCGACGAACTGAAGGCGATCGGCAAGCCCTTCATCGTCCTTTTGAATTCCGCCGAGGCGGACCGCCCTGAGGCCCGCGACCTCGCCAGTTCGCTCGAGGCCAAGTACGGCGTGCCGTGCCTTCCGGTGAACGGACCCCTCGTGACCTCGGAGGATATCTCGCACATGCTCGAGGAGCTGCTCTACGAATTCCCGGTGAACGACTTCACGGTGAGCCCGCCGGAGTGGGTCACGTGCCTTGAACCGCACCACGAACTCCGCGAGGCTTACGACGCTCAGATCGCTGGCGTCGAGAAGGATGTGAGGAAGGTCCGCGACGTGTCCTCGGCGGTGGAGGCGCTCTCCGGCGCCAACCTGGTGAAAACCGCCTATCTCTCCGACCTGAACCTCGGCACCGGCATGGCGAAGGTCACCATCGAAGCACCGGAGGGCCTCTTCACGAAGACGCTCTCCGATCTCTACGGCGCCGACGTCTCGACGGAGGCCGGCATGATGGCGGCGTGGACCACGCTCGTCAGGGCCAAGCGGCACTACGACAAGGTCGCAAGCGCCATGGAGGAGGTCCAGCGGATCGGATACGGCCTCGTGCCGCCGTCGATCGAGGAGATGAATTTCGAAGCCCCGGAGATCATCAGGCAGGGCAGCCGCTTCGGCGTGCGCCTGAAGGCCGGCGCTCCCTCGATCCACATGATCCGGGCCGACATCGCCACTGAGGTGACGCCGATTATCGGCACCGAGAAGCAGTCCGAGGAGCTCATGCAGTACCTGCTCGACCGCTTCGAGGACGACCCGGCGCTCCTGTGGCAGTCGGATCTCTTCGGGAAGAGCCTGCAGGACCTCGCCCGGGAGGGCATCCAGAACAAGCTCGTGCACATGCCGGAGAACGTCCGCATGAAAATCCAGGAGACGGTCGAGCGGGTGGTGAACGAGGGCTCCGCCGGCCTCATCTGCATCATCATCTGAGAAAACGCATGCCGCTCCCGGGGGAGGCCCCCGGGGGCGACGGCGCGCCCGGACACCCGGCACCAGAAGGAATGTGCCCACGCGGTCGCTCAGGGACAAAAAGGCGCCCTTCCCAGCGAAAGGTACACCGGGAGGTCGAGAGCATGAAACTTCGATCCATCGTCCCAGCACTCGGCGCAGCGGCCATGCTCATGGCCGCCACCCTGGGGGGTGGGGCTGTCGCCTCGGCTCATGGGCAGGGCGGGGGAGAGGATTACTCCTTCCGCGACATGGGAGGGACCCAGTGGGCCGCCCCGTACGTCTCGGAACTGGCGTTTCAGGGCATCGTCCAGGGCGTCGGCAACGGCGACTTCCGGCCCAACGGGCCGGTCACACGCGCCGAGGCCATCGCCATGATCACGCGTGCCTTCTGGACCGGCTCCAGCGTTCCGACGACCACGCTCGCCTTCACCGACGCCGCCTCCATCCCGTCCTGGGCGGACGCCTCGGTGGAAGAGGCGATCCAGATGGGGATGCTCACCAATTCCGGCACCCTTGACCCGAACGGCGACGCCAGCCGGGCCCAGGTCGTGACCTGGATCGTGGCCGGCATGGGCCTTTCGGGCCAGGCGGCGACCACGGCCACCACGGACCTCACGGCTTTCAGGGACGCATCCCAGATCCCGCCCGGCGACGAGGGGGACATGGCGCTCGGCGTCCAGCTCGGGCTCATCAACGGCGTGAGCTCGACACAGCTCGCCCCCGACATGACCATCACCCGGGCGCAGGTGGCCGCCCTCATCGCCAGGGCCGAGGCCCAGTTCGGGGCGACCAACGTCTCGACGAACAGCGTCCTCCTGACCGGGACGCTCTCGGCCGTGAATACGACGGCCTCGACCTCCGGGTCGGAGGCGACCCAGGGCACGATCGCCATCACCATCGCCGGTGGCTCCACGCAGTCGGTCGGCGTGGCCGAGAACGCCGCCATCTACATGGGTGACCAGACGACGCCTCTCGGCTCACTGACCACGGGCGGACATGTGATCGCCGGGCTCGACGCCGCAGGCAACGCCGTGTTCATCGAGGAGGCTTTGGCTCAGGCGCAGGCGACGTCCGCCACCGAGGCCGAGGGCAAGGTCACGGCGATCTCCTCGAGCAGCATCTCGATCGCCCCGGACCTCCAGCCCCAGGAGGGCGAGGACCAGGGTTCGGCGACACAGTCGATGTCCGGCCAGGGGTCTGTCACCCAGACCGTCTACGACACCTACACCATCACGCCGCAGACGGTCGTGACCTTCCACGGCCAGGCCCTGACGGTCTCGGCCGTCACGGTCGGCTCGCAGGTCCACCTGCAGCTCGACGGGTCGGGCAATGTGGTCTCGATCAACATCCAACAGATGCAGGAGTCCGTGTCGGGCACCGTGGTGGCGGTGGGCCAGGGGGCACTCCTCATCACCGACTCCTCGGGCAACCTCATCGTGATCCGGGGCGGGGACAGCGCCACGATCACTGACGCTTCGGGCAACGCCATCGCCCTGGATCAGATCGCCACCGGCGACGGCGTGACGGTGACCGGAACGTTCAATGAGGACGGGCTTCACCCCCAGACCATCACCATCACTTCGGGCACCGTGAATCCCCCGTCGCAGGGCTCAGGCGGCTTCGGACAAGGCGACCACTGACGCCCATCCCCGTAAGGAGGGCGCCCCCCCGGGGCGCCCTCTGCGCGCGCATCGGGTCTTGACCCGATGCGACTTCGGGTCCCACCCCTATCCCTCGCAGCCGGGTTCGGCGCTATGACTGGAGAGGTGGACTGTGTCCGCCCACATACCGGCCAACGAACCGACGAAGGGATGGGTCGCCATGGCCGTGTCGCTGCCAGGTCCCGTGAGAGGACGCCTCCTTCATCCGCTCGTGCGTGTGAACGGCGCGTTCCGGCGCGCAAGCTGGGAGGAGGCCCTGGAGCGCAGCGCCGAGGGATTCAGGAGCATCGTCGATCGCCACGGTCCCGATGCCCTCGGCTGCTTCTCCTGCTCCAAGGCGACCGACGAACTCAATTACCTGGCGCAGAAGTTCATGCGCACGGTGGTCGGGACCAACAACATCGACAGCTGTCAGCGCACCTGACACGCCCCCAGCGTCGCAGGTCTTGCGACGGTGTTCGGATCCGGCGGCGGCACGGTGTCGTATCGCGAAATGGAAGAGACCGACGTCCTGATCCTCTGGGGCTCAAACGCCCGCGAGGCGCACCCCGTGATGTTCCACCACATGATGCACGGGGTGAGGCGCCACGGGACAAAGCTCGTGGTCGTCGACCCGAGGCGCATCTCCGGCGCCGAGTTCGCCACCATGCACCTGCCGATCCGGGTCGGTGGCGACGTCGCCCTGGCGAACGCCGTGGCCCACGTCATCATCGACGAGGGCCTTTGGAACCGGGCCTTCATCGACCGGGCCACGGAAGGCATCGAGGCCTACAGAGACCTCGTAAGCCACTACCGCCCGGAAGACGTCGAGCACCTGACGGGTGTCGCGGCGGCGGATGTGCGCCGGCTCGCCAGGCTCTACGCCACCGCCGGGCGGGCGATCATCTGCTGGACGCTCGGCATCACCGAGCACCATACGGCGGTGGAGAACGTCCACTCGCTGATCAACCTCGCTCTCCTGACCGGGCACGTGGGCCGCTACGGTTCCGGACTCGCACCGCTCAGGGGCCAGAACAACGTCCAGGGCGGCGCCGACTCGGGCGCACTGCCGAACAAGCTCCCGGGCTTCCAGGACGTCACGAGCGACGATGCCCGCCACCGCTGTGAGAACGTGTGGGGCGGCCTTCCGATCCCGCCCACGCCCGGTCGGCACCAGAGCGCGATGTTCGAGGCCATGGACCGGGGCGAGATGCGCGGGATGTACGTCATCGGCGAGAACCCCGTCGCCTCCGAGGCCAACAGCCACCGGGTGGAGTCCCTCTTCGCCCACCTCGACTTTCTGGTCGTGCAGGACATCTTCCTCACGAGGACCGGCGAACTCGCCGACGTGGTGCTGCCAGCCACCGCCTCCTTCGCCGAGGCGGAGGGGACCTTCACCAGTTCGGAGCGGCGTGTCCAGCTCGTGCGCCGTGCGGTGAAGCCTCCCGGCGAGGCAAGGGACGACCTGTGGATCGTGGAGGAGCTGGCCCGGCACCTGGGAGCGCCATGGGAGCACAGGAGTGCCCGCGAGACCTGGGACGAACTGCGCAAGGTCTCACCGATGCACGCCGGCATGTCCTACAGGCGTCTCGAGGACCTGGGCGGCATCCAGTGGCCCTGCCCGAGCGAGGACCACCCCGGCACCCCGTTCCTTCACGCAAGGCTCTGGGACGACCCTGTGACCGGCAGGAGAGCGCCCTTCGTCGGCTTTGAGTATGAGCCGCCGGTCGAGGTGGCGGACGAGGAGTACCCGCTCCTCCTCACCACGGGACGCCGTCTTGCCGACTACAACACAGGCGTGCAGTCGATCTACACACCGGCTCCCCGCGGCCACCGCGAGGTGCTGGAGATGGCGGAGGAGGACATGCGGCGGATGGGCCTCGCCGACGGAGATGTGGTGCGGGTCTCCTCGCGCCGGGGATGCGTCGAGGTCGAGGCCTCGGCGAGCGAACGCATGCTGCCGGGCATGGTCTTTCTCTCCCTGAACCATTCCGACGAGGTCCCCACGAACGTCCTCACGCTCGATGCCACGGACCCCCGCGCGGGGACAGCGGAGTTCAAGGCCGCCGCCGTGCGCCTCGAGCGCCTGACGGCAAGAGAGGACAAGGGAGGGAACCACCATGGATCACGATGAGGACGACATCCGGCAGGCCGTGAATCGCCTGATCAGGTCAAAAGGGCCGGAGCGCACCCACGTCCTCGAGGTGCTGCAGGGCATCCAGGAGCGCTACCACCACGTACCGCGGGAGGCGGCGGAAGAGATCCGGCGGAGGATGGGCGTGAGCGTGGCCGAGACGTATGGTCTCGTCACGTTCTACGACCTCCTGACGGTGAAGCCGCAGGGGACGCACGTCCTGCGCATATGCGATGACGTCATCTGCCACCTGAAGGGGGCACCCGACCTCATCCGGACGGCGACGGAGCGCATCGGCCCCGAGGGGCAGCCAGATGCCGACGGCGACCTCTCCTGGGAGAGCTGCGCCTGCCTCGGCCTCTGCGCAGGGGCCCCGGCCGCCACCCGGGACGGGGTGCCGGTGGCGCCGATCGCCCCGGCCCAGATCAGGAGCGGTGATGGCGATGAGTGAGCATGTCCTCCTTCGTCGCCGCAGCGCCCCGGTGCACACCCTCGAAGAGTACAGGGCGTCGGGAGGGCTTGCGGCCCTCGGGTGGGCCCGGGTGAACGGACGTGAGGAGGTCGTCCGCCTCATCTCCGAAAGCCGTCTCGTGGGGCGTGGCGGCGCCGGCTTCCCGACGGGGCGCAAGTGGGAGGCCGTCCGCTGGGCGGAAGACCCCGTCCGCTACGCCGTCCTGAACGCCGACGAGAGCGAGCCCGGCACCTTCAAGGATCGCCTGCTCATGGAGACCGACCCGCATATGGTCATCGAGGGTCTCCTGATCGGCTCCTTCGTGGTCTCCGCCACAAGGGCCTACGTCTACGTGCGGGGTGAATATGCCGAAGCCGCCAGATCCATGGCGGAAGCGATCAGGCAGTTTGCCGCCGGAGGCTACCTCGACGGCATCCGTCCGGACGGCGGTCCGCTCGAGGTGGAAATCCGTCGTGGTGGGGGCGCCTACGTCTGCGGCGAGGAGACCGCCCTCTTACGTTCGATCGAGGGATTCCGGGGCGAACCCCAGCCGAAGCCGCCGTTTCCGACGGAGGCTGGCCTCTTCGGCAAGCCGACGCTCATCAACAACGTCGAGACCCTGGCGAATATCGCCGACATCGTCGCCCGAGGCGCCTCCTGGCCCGATGGACTCGGAACGGCTGAATCGCCTGGCACGAAGCTCTTCTCGGTCTCTGGCCACGTGGAGCGGCCCGACGTCTACGAAGTGCCCTTCGGGACACCCCTCAGGGATCTTCTCGATGAGGCGGGCGCCCCCGCTCACGTGAGGGCCGTCCTCCTCGGGGGCGCGGCCGGGACGTTCGTGTTCCCGAAGGACTTCGAGCTCCCCCTGTCCTACGAAGCTGTGCGTGCCAGCGGGGCCACCCTGGGGTCGGGCTCGATCATGGTCTTCGACGATCAGACGAACCTGTGGCAGGTCGCAGAGCGGATCGGTGCCTTCTTCCTGCGCGAATCGTGCGGCCAGTGCGTGCCGTGCCGTCTGGGGACGAAACGCCAGCACGAGATGCTGGAGCGCCTCGCCAGGGGCGAGGGCACGGGAGGGGAGCCAACCCTCCTGCGCCGGCTCGGACAGGTCATGGCCGACGCCTCGATCTGCGGCCTCGGGCAAAGCGCCCCTGCGGCCGTCCTGAGCCTCATTGACGCCTGGGAAGAGGGCCTCGTGCCCGCCTGAGGGAGGATGCGTGATGATAGAGTCCTTCACCGTCTCCGTCAACGGCAGGGAGGAGACGGCCAGCGGCGACGAGACGATCCTCGACCTGCTCAGGCGTCTCGGGATCGAGACGCCGACACTGTGCCAGCATGACGCCCTTGCCCCGGCGGCTGCCTGCCGCGCCTGCGTCGTCGAACTCAAGGGGAGCCGCGTGCTCGCGGCCGCCTGCCAGCGCAGGCTCGAGCCCGGGATGGAGATCCGCACGGACACGGACCGGGTCGAGAGCGCCCGGCGCGGGGTGTTCGAACTCCTCCTCGGCCAGGGCGACACCGCCTTCGGCCCGGCCCTCCTCAAAGGGGCGCTCTCGCTTGGAGCCTCGGCCGACACCTACACCGGGGAGCGCTACCTGCCCGGCATGAGGGACGACAACGACCTCTTCGTGCGCGACTACGACAGGTGCATCCTCTGCATGCGCTGCATCGAGGCCTGCGGGCCGGAGGTGCAAAACGCCTTCGCCCTGGCGCTGTCCGGACGGGGCTTCGACACGGGCATCGCCGCCGGCTTCGGGGATGCTCTTCCCGCCTCGGCATGCGTCTTCTGCGGGAACTGCGTGGCGGTCTGCCCGACGGGGGCGCTCATGGACCGCCGGGAGTACGTCCTGCGAAAGGAACACGACTGGGAGCCGGAAGAGCAGGAGATCGTGCAGACGACCTGCTCCTACTGCGGCGTCGGCTGCCAGCTCGAACTCCACATCGACCGGTCGAAGAACGAGATCGTGCAGATCACGTCTCCGTTCGGGGATCGCACGTCCCAGGGCTTCCTGTGCGTCAAGGGGCGCTACGGCTACAGTTTCGTGACGGCCGGGTCCGGGGAGGGCACCGGCCAAAAGGCGCCACACGGCAGCTGAGGCATCCCCAAAAGAAGCGAACGGCCGACCCCAGCGGGGGCCGGCCTTCTCTCACGTCAGGCGACGTGAAGGAGCCGGGCGATCTCGGGGAAGGTGCCGATCACGTGGTCTGGGATGACGTCTCCCTCAAAAGGCGGGCTTGAGGCGGGGTTCACCCACACGCCGGTCATGCCCACGGCCTTGGCCCCCGCCACATCCCGCTCCAGGTCATTTCCGGTCATCCAGATGGCGGCCGGTGGGAGCGAGAAGGCGGCGGCGGCCCGCAGGAAGATCTCCGGGGCGGGCTTGCCACTGCCGACCTCCTCCTCGATGAGGATGTGCTCGAAGTACGGGGCGAGGCCGAAGCGTGCGATCTTTTCCCTCTGTCCCCGGGAATCCCCGTTCGTGACCATGCCGAGCCGGTAGCCCGCCGCCTGGAGGGCGGAGATGGTCTCCTTCACCCTTGGGAAGAGCCTGAAGGCCCGCTTGCGGTCTTCCCAGTAGGCCCTCGCCAGGCGCAGGCAGAGCTCGGGTCGGGGATCCAGCCGACCCTCAAGGGCGGCCCGGGCGATCTCGGCTCGTGCGCCCTCCGGGTTCACCCGGCCCCAGTCGTTTCGTGCCGGGTCTGCCCAGAAGGTCGCCGCCGACTGGTAGAATGCCGCCACAAGCCCGTCGCTGGCCAGGTCGGCGGTTTCGGGTAGTGCGGCTACGGCCCGTCGCCAGGACTGCCTGTCGACGTCCGAAAACAGCATGAGCGTATCGTCGAGGTCGCAGAGCACGACCTGTGGAAGTGCCCGGCTTCCGGGATGCGGTGGGATGAGCGTGGAAGGCAAGGATGAGATACCCTCCGATTCGAACGCATCTTGGGTCTGCTTCCTGGGGTGTATCTGAAACGGTCTGCACGAGGAGCGGCTTTGGGCAGCCCTCGCGCCGCCAGGGGGAGCAGGAACGGCATCCGCGTGAGCCCGAGACCTGTCATGCTCGAAAGTGGCGATCGGAAAGCGCATCGGCACCGACGGTCGCGTCGCAGGAAGCGAACCCTAAGACCTCCGCCCCCTGGGAGTGGGGGGCGTGGGTGTCAGGGACCGGTGCGTGCGGGCCTTACCAGAAACCGAGTTCAGGGGTTCCCCTAAAAGACTGGTCGGACTGGCGGGATTTGAACCCACGACCTCTACCACCCCAAGGTAGCGCGCTACCAGACTGCGCCACAGCCCGAATTCACGCCCCCCATTATACGTGAGCGAGGCTTCGACGGGCAACGGCACGCCCGGATCGGAAATCGACGCCTGTCACGGACCGCTTCTTGACACACCCGGAGCGTGTGGGATGATTGACCTTGTGTTAAACGCCTGACCTCGAGCACGTCCGCCGGGACGAAAGGCACCCGGCGTGCGGTGCGCGTCGCGAAAAGGAGACGGCAGGCATGTCCGAGGCCCGTCCCGCACTGCAGCATCGTTTCCATTACAAGTGGATCGCCCTTTCGAACACCACCCTCGGCGTCCTGATGGCGTCGATCAACGCCACGATCCTGATCATCGCCCTGCCGGTGATCTTCAGGGGCATCGACGTCAATCCGTTGGTCGGCGGCCAGACGAGCCTCCTCCTATGGGTGCTGCTCGGCTTCAACATCGCCACCACGGTGCTGCTCGTCACGTTCGGCCGGATCTCGGACATCTACGGACGGGTGCGGCTCTACAACATCGGATTCGTCATTTTCACCGTGGGCTCGATCCTTTTGGCCCTCACCTGGGGCAAGGGCGCAGCAGGCGAGTGGCAGCTCATCATCTTCCGGTTCCTGCAGGGCATCGGAGGCGCGTTCCTCTTCGCCAACTCCGCTGCGATCCTCACGGACGCCTTCCCGGCTGACGAGCGGGGCTTCGCCCTGGGACTCAATCAGGTGGCTGCGATCGGCGGCGGTGTGCTGGGGCTGGTCCTGGGCGGTGTGCTGGCGGTGGTGGACTGGCGCCTCGTCTTCCTGGTGAACGTCCCGGTGGGCATCGCCGGCACCATCTGGTCGTACGTGGCGCTCAGGGAGCTCGTCGTCCCGGGGGAGCGGCAGCGCATCGACGTCTGGGGCAACATCACCTTCGGCCTCGGCATCATGGGCATCATGATCGGGCTCACCTACGGCATCATCCCCTTCGGCGGCCAGGCCATGGGCTGGACGAATCCGTTTGTGCGGGTCTCGCTCCTGGCGGGCGCCCTGTTCACGCTCGTCGCCATCTTTGTCGAGAGCCGTGTGCCAGACCCGATGTTCCCGCTCACGCTTTTCAGAAGCCGGGCCTTCTCTGCTGGCAACATCGCCGGCTTCCTCGCCTCGGTCGCCCGAGGCGGCCTGCAGTTCATGATCATCATCTGGCTGCAGGGGATCTGGCTGCCGCTGCACGGCGTGCCCTTCGCCCAAACGCCTTTGGAGGCGGGCATCGACACCATCCCGCAGATGGTGGGGTTCCTTGTCGCAGGCCCCCTGTCGGGGCGCCTCTCCGACCGCTACGGTGCCCGCTGGTTCGGCTTTGTGGGGATGGTCGTCTCAGCAGCGGGCTTCTTCCTCCTGAACACCCTCCACGCCGATTTCACCTACTGGGTCTTCGCCCTCTACATCTTCCTCATCGGGCTCGGCATGGGCATGTTCTCGGCGCCCAACTCGACCGCCATCATGAACTCCGTCGCCCCCCGCCATCGGGGTGTGGCGTCCGGCATCCGCGCCACCCTGATGAACGGTGGGATGATGGTCTCGCTCGGCATCTTCTTCACGCTCATGATCGGGACGCTTTCCGCCAACCTGCCGGGCACACTGACATCGGGGCTTGCGCCCTATCATCTGCCCCCCTCCCTCGTTGCGGAGGTCGCCCACCTGCCGCCGACCGCGGCGCTCTTCGCGGCGCTTCTCGGCTACAACCCGATGGCGATGATCATCCCGGCCCAGGTCCTGCACTCCCTGCCCAGGGCGACCGAGGCGCACCTCCTCGGCCACTCCTTCTTCCCCTCGCTGATCTCGACACCGTTCATGTCGGCGCTGAGCGTCGTGTTCCTGTTCTCCATGACCCTCTCCCTGATCGCGGCCGTCGCCTCGGCCCTGCGCGGGGAGCGCTACATCTACCAGGAGCAGGACGAGGCTGCCCTTGAGACGGAAGAGAGGATCGACGCCCGGGCGACCACCGGGGCCAGATGAAGCCATCTGGCCCTTGGCGAAGGGAATGGATGGCGCAGGACGAATCCTCTGAAGCGTCTCCTCACGGAGGGATGAAACCTGACTGAAACCCCGGCGGAGGAAGCCCTCAACCTCTACGAACGCCATGTGAACCCTGGCCTCGCCAGAGTCTTCCGGTTCATGGGGCTCCTGGAATTCGAGGCGCACGCCGAGGGCGTGTGGGTCACGGACTCCTCGGGTGACCGCTACCTCGACTTCTCCTCGGGCTATGGCGTGATGGTGCACGGGTACCGGCATCCGAAGATCATCGAGGCGGCCCGTCGCCAGCTCGATACGCTCACGATGTCCTCGCGCGTCCTCTTTTCGCGCGAGACGGCGGAACTCGCCGAGCGCCTCGCCCAGGTGACGCCTGGAGACCTCTTGCTGTCCTTCCTCTCGAACTCCGGCACCGAGGCCGCCGAGGCCGCCTTCAAGTTCGCTCGCCTCGCCACGCATCGCAAGAAAATGGTGGCGACCGAGGACGCCTTCCACGGCAAGACGCTGGGGGCGCTCACGCTCTCCGGCCGACCGCTTTACCAGGAACCCTTCGCTCCGTTGGTGCCAGATGTTGTCCACGTCCCGTTCGGGGACGCTGAGGCCATGTCCGACGCTGTCGACGACGCCACAGCGGCCGTCATCGTCGAGCCGATCCAGGGCGAGGGAGGCATCCGCGTTCCTCCAGACGGCTACCTTTCGGCCCTCAGGGAGATCACGCGCCGCCACGGGGCGCTCCTCATCGTCGACGAGGTGCAAAGCGGCATGGGACGCACCGGGCGCCTTTGGGCCATGGAGCACGAGGGGATCGCCCCGGATCTCATGACGGCGGCGAAGGGCCTCGGCGGCGGCGTGGTCCCGGTCGGGGCTACGATCGGCACGCCCGAGGTGATGGGCTTCTTCGACGAGAAGCCGCTCATCCACACCTCGACCTTCGGCGGCAACCCCCTTGCCGCACACGTGGCGAAGGTCGCCATCGACGTCGCCCTCGAGGAGGACCTGCCCGGTCGGGCAGCCCGCCAGGGCCAGAAGCTCCTCGCTTTCGGCGCCGACCTGGCGAAAGCCTATCCGGGAGTCGTGCGGGAGGTGCGCGGCCGGGGGCTCATGGTCGGCGTCGAACTCGCCGGCGAGGGACTTGGCGGAGCCCTCATGTACGAACTCCTGAGCCGCAAGGTGCTGGGCGTTTACACCCTGAACAACCCGCTCGTGATCCGCCTGATGCCGCCGCTCGTGATCTCCGACGAGGAGCTCGCCTCCGGCATGGAGCGGATCGGGGAATCCGTGGCGGCCGTGGCCGCCGTCAGTGAGGATTTGATCGAGGAGTGATCATGTGCCCCATGTCGAGGCCGAACTGACCGTTCCCCTCACCTTCGAGGAGACCTGGAACTTCTGCACCGACGTGGAGGCGTTCCCGCACTACATGTCGGCCGTCGACGCCATCCAGGTGATCGAGGAGGAGGGCAACTGGAGCCTCCAGAGGTGGGAGACCCGCGTCAAGGGAGCACCCTTCAAGTGGACGGAGAAGAACGTGCACATGAAGGATGAGCGCCGGATCACCTACCGGCAGACGGAGGGGGATCTGAAGCAGTTCGAGGGGGAGTGGACGTTCGAGGACGCCGAAGGCGGCACGCGAGTGAAGCTCACCTGCGACTTCGAGTTCGGCATCCCGATGGTCGCCTCGCTCCTGAACCCGATTGCCAAGCTCCTGATCAGGGACAACCTCATCTCCATGCTGGAAGGCGTCTCGAAGAAGGCCCGCAGCGGGTGAGGATCCTTCTCGTCTCCGGGCCGGCCAGGGGCGGCATGCTGATCTGGGTGCGAGAGGCCGCCAAGGTGCTCTCGGAAGCCTGGGGCAGCGTCGCCATCGCCGCCCCCCATACCGTGGCGGGTGTGGAGAATCTCACATCGTTTCGCCTGGCGGTGGGCGAGGGCATGCTCCCCGGCGCCGGAGTCACTGAGGGCCTGCGCCTTGCGGCGCGGGCCTTTGGTGCGGACCTGCTGCACGCCCACGGCCTCCGGGCTGGACTCGCCGCCCGCCAGACCGGCCTGCCGTTTGTCTACACGCTCCACGGCTTCCCGGCCGGCGGCGCCAGGGGGGTGCTCTTCCGGATCGGTGAGGGCAGGGTCCTCCGCTCGGCCAGAGCGGTGAGCGCCGTTTCGGAGGAGCTCGCCGCCTACGCCCTGGCCAGGGGTGTCCGAAGGGTCCAGGTGATGTCGCCGCTGCCGCCCGTCTCCCCACGCCCGCTGCCCCTCCCCGCTGGAGAGACGGTTCTCGGCACGCTGGCCCGCCTCTCCCCGGAAAAGGGGGTCGACGTCCTTCTCACCGCCTTCTCACACCTCGCCCCGAGCGAGACAGGGGTGCGCCTTCTCATCGGTGGAGAGGGACCCGAACGCTCACGTCTGGAAGCGCTCGCCTCGTCCCTCGGCGTGGCGAAGGAGACATCCTTCCTGGGTTGGGTCGAAGAGCGCCAGGACTTTTTCCGGAGGCTATCCCTCTACGTCCAGCCGTCCCGCCGGGAGGGATTCGGTCTCGCCGTCTGCGAGGCCGTCTCGGTGGGGCGGCCAGTCGTGGTAAGCGACACGGGGGGACTCCCTTCGGCAGCCGGCGACGGCCCCTGGGCGCGCCTTGTACCGCCGGGCGACGCCAAGGAGCTGGCGAGGGCCATCCGGGAGACCCTGGCCGAGGACGTCGCCGACCTCGGGAAGCGGGCGCACGCTTTCGCCCAGGCGAGGGCCGGTGCCAGGACCTTCGCCTCCGACCTGCTGGCGTTCTACGACCAGGCCTTAGGTCAGAAGAAAACAGGTGAATGAACGAGCTTTTTCGAGAAAATCGATCTCCGGCGCGCCGAGCTGGACGTCACAGCCTGATGCGGGTGATCTCGTTGACACTTGTTGGCCGTTTGCTACAATTCTCTAAGATTCTTGGAGTTGTGAAGGGGGTTGGGAATTGAACGCTCTCGGCCGGCACATTCTGGCTGAGGCCGAAGGGTGCGACCCCAGGGTGATCGACGATCCGCACATGGTCGAGTCGATCATGGTGTCAGCGGCCCTGTCGGCCGGTGCCGAAGTTCGGGAGGTTGCCTTTCACAGGTTCAGCCCCCAGGGTGTGAGCGGTGTCGTTGTGATTTCCGAATCGCATCTGGCGATTCACACCTGGCCGGAATACGGATATGCCGCTATCGACGTCTTCACCTGCGGTTCCAGGGTCAACCCCTCGGACGCCGTGGGCTACATCGTCGAGCATTTCCAGGCGGCGAAGTGTTCGACGCAGGAGATCCAAAGGGGTGTCTTCGACAGATCAGAGAGGATCGCCGGCTGAATGCGGCCCCGACTGAGGTCGGGGCCTTTTCGTGCATCCTGACGTGAGGGAGGTCCCATGGAAAGAACTTTTGTGATGGTGAAGCCCGATGGTGTCGGCCGGGCTCTGGTCGGCGAGGTGATCTCAAGGCTCGAACGCAAGGGCCTGAGGCTCGCCGGCATGAAGTTCCTGCAGGTGGACGGCGACACGGCGGCGAGGCACTATGCGGTTCACAGGGAGAAGCCCTTTTACGAGGGACTCATCACCTTCATCACGTCCGGCCCGGTCGTCGCCATGGTGTGGGAGGGCGAGGGCGCCATCGAGACCACGCGCCGCATCATGGGGGCCACGAACCCCCATGATGCCGATCCCGGCACGATCCGGGGGGACCTGGCCGTGACCATCGACGCCAACGTCGTGCACGGATCCGACAGCGCCGAATCGGCTGCGAGCGAGATCGCCCTGTACTTCAGGCCCGAGGAGATCGTCTCCGTGAGGCGCCCTGAGGAGTCATGGATCTACCCCCGGACGTCGTCCTGATCGCCGGTACCGGCATCGAGGACTGGGCGCCCGAGAGTGACGAGGTCATCTTCGAGACGCCTTACGGGCGCGTCCCGGGACGCCTCGCAAAGCTCGCCCAAAGGCGGGTCCTCCTGTTCCAGAGGCACGCCGCCGGACACTCGGTGCCGCCCCATCTCGTGAACTTCAAGGCGCTCGTCTCGGCCATCGCCATGAGCGGGTGCACCCAGGTCGTCGGCACGGCGGCCGTCGGTGCGATCCGCCCGGACCTCGGGGTCGGGAGGCTCCTCGTGATTGACGATATCCTCGACCTGACCCACGGCCGGGAGGCCACATTCGTCGGCCCCGGAACGCCCGTGCGTCACGTGGATGTCAGCTACGTCTATTGCCGACGGCTTTCCGGATATCTCCGGGAGGCCCTTTCCGCCTTGCTGGAGAAGGATGAGCCTGGCATCGTCTACGCCGCGACCAACGGGCCGCGCTACGAGACGCCCGCTGAGATCCGGGCGCTCTTACGGCTGGGTGCCGACATCGTCGGCATGACACAGGCCCCCGAGGTGTTTCTGGCTCGGGAGCGGGGACTCTGCTACGCAGCCGTCGCCATCGTGACCAATCCCGCCGCCAGCCGCTCCGCCGGCAGGGTGATCGACGAGGCCCAGGTGATGGATTCGCTCCGGGAGAGCGGGGAGAGGTTCCGCACGCTCTTTCTGTCGTTTCTTGACCGACTTCCCCGAAGAACCGAACCCTGTCCCTCCTGTGCCTTCAACGCGCCGATCTTTCCCTTCTGAGATCATGCGAGAGGATGTCCTCCTTGGCCGGCCGGGTGTTCATCAAAGCGAAGAGCGTCCTCACCCCGCAGGGGTTCCTGGACGGGGCCACCGTGGAGGTAGAAGGTTGCCTGATCACGGCCATCTGGCCGCAGGGCGGCGCCCGTCCCGGGGTGGGGGATGAGGTTTGGGACCTCTCCGATCAGGTGCTTCTGCCGGGACTCGTGAATGCCCACAGCCACTCTGCCATGACGCTGCTGAGGGGTGTGGCGGACAATGTCGCCCTCATGCCGTGGCTGGAGCGGCACATCTGGCCGCGCGAGGCCCTCATCGACGAAGAGGACGTCTACTGGGGCACGAAGCTCGCCATGCTGGAGATGCTGGCGTCCGGAACCACCACCTTCTGCGACATGTATATCCACATGGACGGTGTGGCGCGGGCCGTGCGGGAGTCCGGCATGAGGGCCGTGCTCGCCCACGGTGTCATCGGCAGGGGTTACGAAGGGCTCCGCTCCCTCGAGGAGGGCGTGGAGCTCTTCTATCGCTGCCACGGAGACGCTGACGGCCGCATCACCGTCGCCATCGGCCCCCACGCCCCCTACAGCACGGACCTGGACGTCCTGGAACACGCCGCCCAGGCTGCACAGGACCTGGGCACCCTGGTCCACATCCATCTCGCCGAGACGAGGGGGGAGGTGGAGGCCTGCGTCGCCGAGTACGGCGTGACGCCCATAGGCCTCCTGACCCGGACGGGGCTCGAGGCGGTGCGGGTGCTGGCCGCCCACGCCGTGCACCTGAGCGACGAGGACATCCGTACCGTGCACGAGCAGCACGTCTCCGTCGCCCACTGTCCGATCACCAACATGAAGCTTTCCGAGGGCATGGCCCCCGTGGGCAGGCTCCAGGCCGAGCACGTGCAGGTGGGGATCGGGTCGGACGGAGCCGCCTCGGCCAACACCCTAGACCTGTTCCAGAGCATGAAGGCCTCGGTGTGGGGCTGTCGCCTGGCGACCGGTGACCCGACGAGGCCCACGCTCAAAAGCGTCATGCACATGGCGACCGACGATGCGGCGCGGGCGGTTGGTCTCGGCGAGGTGACAGGACGCATCCAACCCGGGCTCCGGGCGGACGTCATCGGCGTGAGCCTCGATGATGCCGACACGATTCCGCTCTACGATCCCTTGTCCTCGCTGGTGCTGACGGCAACCGGCCACGCCGTCCGCACCACCATCGTGGACGGGAGGGTGCTCTATAGGGACGGGACCTTCACGACGATCGACCGGGACGAGACGCTGGCCGAGGTGAAGCGGCGTTCCGGCAAGCTGGTCGTGGCGTAAGGCATCCATCCTCTTCGCCGCACGAGGATCGGATGCCTCACGGTCATCGGTCGCCTATCGACATGGGATCCGCCGCAGGCTCCGGTTTCCGTGGAAGGCGCTAAGCGAGATTGGATGGGAGGCACGGGCCGGCGGCGAAGGGTGACCTCGATCACTTTTCCGGCTCCCTCAGGGCGGAGTTTCATCCGGCTACGGTCTGGCGCAAGGGCGAGCGTCAGAACCGCGATCCCGAGCTGATCCGGCCTTTCATGGGAGAAGGGCGTCCGGGCGCTCGTCTTGCGTTCTCCCGGCTACCGCCGGTCATGTCCGATCCCAGGGTCCACCGGCTCGTGGACCTCCTGACGGTCATCGCCGCCGCCTTCCTCGCCATCCCGCATCTTGACGTGTGATGAGGCCCCGGGGTGGTGAATCTCGGCAGAGAGTCTTCGGGCCGTGGACGGGGCCTCAGCGCAGCTGGAGGAGGAGGCGCCTCGCCAGTGCGCGCCGCTCCCTGGGGATCTGCTTGATCAGCAAGAGGAGGTCGCGTTCTGTCTCCTCTTGGTGCAGGAAGAGCGCATCGTCAGGCCAGACCGACATGCACAGTTCGATCGGGTCCACGTGGAGTGCCTTGGCGATGTGGTAGAGCACGACGGCGTGCATCGACGGTCCTTTCACGGATCCCGCCCCCGGATCGTTTCTGCGCCGGTGCCCGACCTGCCGACGAAGCCAGAGCGAGCGGGGTCGGCCTCACCCGCCCTGTGCCCCAAGGAGAGAACGCCTTCAGCCTGCCCCGATGGCACCGAGGGCCTTCATGGCGACAAAGCCGACAACAAAGCCGGAGACCGGCCCGATCGCCCAGCCCCGCAAGATGCCGCTCACGGTCGACGCATGGATGGTCGCGCGGCCCCGCGCCATGCCGGCCCCCGCCATGGCCCCGACGAGAGCCTGGTTCATCGAGGTGAAGGAGCCGGACAGGGCGGCGCCGAGGATCAGGAGGGCCTGGGCAAACTGGGCGCCGATGGCCATCCTGAGGTCGACGGTCACGATATCGAAGGCGACCTTCTCGAGGAGCGGACGCCCCCAGGTGAGCACACCCGCCACCAGACCCAGGCCGCCCAGGAGGCCTGCCGTCCACACACTGCCGACGCCTGTCATGACGAGGACACCCGAAGCGTTTGACACGTCGTTGGCCCCGAGGGCGAACGAGGCCAAAGCCCCCATCACCACGAGGGTCATCGAAGCCGAAAGCGCCCCCCTCGCTCCTTCTGCCGAGAGCAGGCGGTCGGCGAGGCGCGTGGCGACAAACCCCAGCCCGAAGGCGATGGGCGGGGCGCAGACCCAAAGGACGGCGAGACCCCCGATGACGGACCAGCGAACCGGCGTCCCATGGGCGACGGCCACGCCGGCCAGCGCCAGGACGAGCATCTGGATCGTGGAGGTCGGGAGGCGCCTCCAGGTAAAGATCGTGGTGAGGAGGAAGGTGCTCCCCACCGTCGCGGCAGCGCCGACGAGACCGAAGGTGCTGCCGCCTGTGATGGACTTGCCGACGGTGAGTTCCACCGCATGCGAGGCGAGGAGGGCGCCGGCGAAGGCGAGCGCGGACATGAGGGCGAGCGCCGGCCTGGGGCGGATCGAGCCGGAGGCATAGGACATCCCCATGCAAGCGCCGGTGTAGTGGGCCCCCATACTCCAGGCGAAGGCGAGGGCGATGGCGACGAGGAGGGCGCCTAGGAAGGCGTGTGGCACGTCCGAGCGCTCCCGATGGCGTGCTTGGGAAGGGGCGGACCCGACGTGTGCCGGGGAAGAATCCCAATAGGGAGTTAACCGGGGGTGAAGGTTTCCCCTCCCGAGCGAGAGCGGCGAGATTCGGCACCCTCCGTGCCCCGGAAAGAGGTAGGCTCGTGGCAGCACCAGCGTCCCCTCTCCCCAAGGGCCGCATTCGATGGAGGCTCCACGGCGTGCTGAGCATTGTTGTGCCGACCTACAACGAGTCGGGGAATGTGGACGAGCTTGTTGGAGAGATTCGCAGGGAGCTCGCCGAAAAGCCGTATGAGGTGGTCTTCGTCGACGACAGCCGGGACGACACGCCCCGCGTCCTCGAGGAACTTGCCGGACGGGATCCCCACGTGCGCTATGTCCACCGCGAGGACGGGCGCGGCCTCGCCGACGCCGCCTGCGAGGGGTTCCGGCTCGCCCGTGGCGACATTGTGGCTGTGATGGACGCAGACCTCCAGCATCCGCCCTCCACCCTGCACCCGATGCTGGAGGCGCTGGAGGACCCCGGCGTCGACCTTGTCATCGCCAGCCGATATATGCCCGGCGGCACCGACGGCGGACTCTCGCCCCTCAGGAAGGCGGTTTCCTTCGTCGCCAGGTCCATCGGTCGTCTCTTCCTGCCCGTGACGCTGGCCGGCGTCACCGATCCGACCAGCGGGTTTTTCATGTTCAGGAAGGATATCCTGGAAGGGTCGCAGCTCCAGCCGCTCGGCTGGAAAATCCTCCTCGAGGTCCTCGTCCGGTCGGGACGCCTCGGCGTGCGGGAGGTCCCGCTCTCCTTCGGCAGCCGTCATGCCGGCGCGTCCAAGATGTCGGTGGGCGAGCAGTGGAACTATATCCGCCACCTGGTGCGCCTCATGTCGGTGAGCCCCGCCGACCGGCGCTTCCTTCTCTTCGCCCTGGTGGGCGGCTTCGGCGTGCTCGTCAACATGGCGATCTATTACGCCCTCTCGCACCTTGTGCACGTCAGGGTGGAGATTTCGGGCGCCACATCGGCCACCGTCGCCATGCTCGTGAACTTCGTCCTCAACAACCGCTACACGTGGTCCGACGCCGCACGCGCCGCCGTGCACGTGCGGCTTCTCAAGTACTGCCTCTTCTCCGTGGTCGGCATCGGCATCTCGACGTCCGTCCTCGGTGTCATGTACTACGGGGCGCACGCCGACTATCTCGTCGCCAACCTCATCGGCATCGCCACCGCCATGGTGTGGAACTTCTGGTCGAACAACACGTGGACCTGGGAACCGGCGGCGAAGACGCCCGGCGCCGAGCGGGTCTCCTGAGGGGTCAGGGCACCCGGCGGATGAGGCGGATCCCGGTGAGGGCGGCACCCACGTGGCGATTTTCGCTCAGCGCCGACATCCCGCTTGCAGGGGAGAGGGTGCAGTGGAAGGCCACCTCGACCGGGATGTAGGGGGGGCGATAGGCCTCCTCGACGGGAGCGCTCGCAGGAAGGAAGACGGTGTGCCAGACCGGGTCCGGGCCGAGCGCCCACCTGGCGAGCTCGGCCCCGGCGGCGCTCACCGTGGCGGTCTCGGCGCCGCCACCCGGACAGGTCGCCGGCAGGAAGCGGAAGGCGACGGCGGATGTCCCCTGCGGGATGTCGAAGGACGTGACCCAGCGCAGAGACCACAGGGTGAAGCCGGCGGGCGTGGCATAGAGCGTTCCCCAGCCAGCTCCGGCGTAGCGGCGCGTCCTCAGGCCGGCGAGATAGGCGTGCAGCGTGGAGACTGCCCGGGGCGTCTGCACGACGGCCGGCACGAAGATCGCCAGCACGGACCAGGCGGCGAGAGCGAGGGCAAGCTTCTGGTGCCAGGCGAGTCTCCTCATTCCACCCAGAGCCCCCGGCACCAGATCACGACCCACGCCACGGACCAGACGGCGAAGGCGAGCGGTAGCCAGGTCGCCCAACGGCGCTCCAGGACATCCCGGATGCCCTTGCCCATCGGCAGCAGGAACAGGAAGGGGTAGGCGAGGCGGCTGAAGGAGAGCGGCACATCGTAGGGGGCCTCGTTGAAGACCATGAGGACGACGAATCCTGCCCCGGCGAGCAGGACCGGCATCCACTCCCCCCGCCAGACGAGATAGAGGAGCCCGGCGAGGAACGCCATCGCCACCAGGGTGTCCTGGACATACATGAGGGGCCGTTCCGCCGGCGAGCGCACAAAGGACAAAAGGCCGTTCACGAAGGGAGAGAGGGTGAGGGAGCGCACCACCTCGAGAGGCAACGACACCGGGCCGTGCCAGGCCACCTGGACGGTGTTGAAGGCGAGCGGCGCCCCGACGCTGACGCCGAGCCAGACGCCGAAGAGGGCGACGCCCCAGAAGCCCACGAGGTAGAGGGGGATGCGCCGGAGAACGCCCTCGGGCTTTGTGACGGCGTCGTAGACGGCAAGCCCGACCGTGAGTGCGACGAGGGCCGGCCCGGCGGCCGTGGCGGCGCCAGCGGCGGCAAACGCCCACCCCCTCCAGCCCTTCATGTAGGCGTAGACGGCAAAGAAGCCGAGGGCGTTCATGAGCGAGGTCGGATACACGAAGAGGGAGAAGATGCCAGCCGGGAAGAGGAGGTAGAGGGCTGTGAGTCTTCTCGCCTCGCCCTGCCCACCGGCCATGGCGTAGATCCGGTAGAGGATGACGGCGGCGGCGCACTGGAAGGCGACGGAGAGCATGACGCCCGCGAGCTGCGGGCTGCCGACGATGAAACGGAGACCGGCGACGAGTAGGGGATAGAGCGGGAAGAAGGCGACGTCCTGGTATTGGGTGGCGATTCCGTTCCAGGTGTAACCCTTCGCCGCCACCATCAGGTACCAGCGGGCGTCCCACTCGGAGACGACGTGAGAGACGAGGGCGCGGTTGAGCGTCTGGCCCGCCTGGAGGTAGAGGATGAGGGCGCACAGGCCGAAGAGGGAAACCGTCCAGAAGATCTGGAAGCCGACGAGGCGTCTCTCGTCGACCCGGGAGGAGGCCTGACCGGGTGCTCTGGCCGTCAAGGGCGGATCCTCCCGTGGAGGGGCCGGGCCCTCATGTGGACCTTGCCCCCGTCCGGATCCGTCGGGGTAGCGCAGGCGCAAGGCGCACCCTCTTGCTTTTGGCCACGGTGACGAGGGCCACCGTGAGCGGACTCTCGGCGTGGAGGTGGCAGGGGCTGTGATCCAGCATGGCGGTGCTGCCGGGGGCCAGCCGCCTCGGCAGGGCGGCTCCTTCGGCGGTGCCCGACCCGGCGACGACCCAGAAGGAGGCGGTTTCCTCGAGATAGGGCCCGAGGCGCACCGTCTTGCCTGGGTCGATGGCGAGGAGCCGGCATCGGCAGCCCCCGGCGTCGAGCCAGGCGTACTCGCTTCCCCAACTGCGCGGCGTTTGCGGCACCCCCTGCGGGGCGAACACCGGGGGCCCGGCCGGGGCGACGGGGCGGACGTCTGCGACGAGGTCGATGGGGGCGACGAGGACGCCGGCCGGCGTCGACACCGCCACGACGTCCTTCAGACCCAGCACCTGCAGGGCGGGCCCGCCCGGCTCGTTCCAGTAGAGGACGTCTTCGGCCTGTCCCTGCCCGAGACGATGGCGGGTGAGATCCGCCCAGGTGCCGAGGTCACTCCAGGCGCACGACACGGGAACGGCGAAGAGGGCGTCCGTGTGTTCCAGCACAGCCCGGTCGAACGAGAGGCGTGGGGCGCTTCTGTAGGCATCCTTGAGGCCCTTCGCATCAGAGGCCAGAAGGGCGCCTGCCGCCTTTCGCGAGGCGGCGGCGAGACGGGGGTCGACCTTTTCCGCCGCAGCCCCGAAGGATCTCGCCCGAGCGACGAAGACCCCCATGTTCCAAAGGGCCCCCTTCTCCACAAGCGCCGCAGCCCTGGCGGGCGAGGGCTTCTCGACGAAGGAGACGACGCGCAGGCGATCGCCTTCACGGGCGACCGACATGTAACCGAGGGAGGGCTTGGGACCGGTGGGGACCACCCCCAAGAGGCCGATCGTCCCCTCGTCACAGGCGAGGGCCGCAGCCGCCCTGCAGGCGGCTGCGAAGGTCTCTTCGTCCTCGACCAGATGGTCCGCGGGCAAAACCACCACGATGGCCTCCGGATCATCCGCCGCCACGACCGCGGCAGACATCAGCACCGCCATGGCGGTATCCCTGCGCATCGGCTCACCGAGGAAGCTGTCCGCGGCAAATCCCGGTAGGGCATCAAGGATCGCCGTGCGGTCGGCACTCTGGGCCACGATCAGGACCTGACCGTCCTCCCCGACGAGACGGCTCGCCCGACTGTGGGCATGTCCCAGGAGCGTGCGGCCCAGCACCTCGATGAGCGGCTTGGGGTGGCCCGGCCGGGAGAGCGGCCAAAGCCGCTCCCCGGGGCCCCCGGACAAGATGACCGCCACGAGACGGGGCTTCTTTCCGACTGCCGTGACCGATACCTCCCTGGCTCGCCCGAAAGGGCCGCCGGTGCGGGGCCTATCAGGCACATGGTAGGGTCTTCCCGGATTCTCCCCCGCAAGAGTTCATGAAAAAACGGCCAGCCCGACGCTGCCCGCGCAATCACTCCGGAGGGGGCCCCTGTCGGCACACCCACGGCGCGCCTTCCCGATCCTTCCCCTCGCCGGCGCGTCGCACTCGCCGAGCTCCGGGCCGTGCCCAGAGCCCGCCGGCCTCCCGCTGTCGGCCTGCCCCTCAGCCGAGGTGAGGGACGGCCTCCTCGCTTTCCATGTGGGCGGCCCGACAGCAGGCAGACCTTCCCGGGCGCTCGATGAGATAGCGGGCGGCCCAGGCGTCGATGGCGTCAACGACCCCTCTCAGGCCCTCTCCTGCGCTGGTCAGGGCGTAGAGGGTCCGCGGGGGCATCACGCTCTGGACCGTCTTCGACACGATGCCCATATCGACGAGGCGATCGAGCCGCTGGCTGAGGGTCGACGGGTTGCACCCGCCGACGCCGCGGGAGAGTTCGTTGAAGCCGCGCGGCTCCGTCAGTAGCTCGCGCAGGATCAGGAGAACCCACTTCTCCTGCAAGAGATCGATCGCAGCCGTGGCGGGACAGAACGCTTCCTCGTTCACTGCGAACTCCTTTCCTGGGAAGTGTTGACGGAGGAGGGAGGAGTGCTATATTTTTTATTGTACCTTATATACTGAAGGGGTGTCGCTGTGAAGACTTGGACCATCGATCCCGCCCACACGAACATCGGATTCGCCGTCAAGCACCTCGGCCTGCTCACCGTCCGCGGACGCTTTGACAAGTTTGACGCCAATGTGGTCTTCGAGGGCGAGAACCCCCAGAGTGTCGAGGCGAAGGTCGACCTCGCCAGCGTCTCGACCGGCCAGGAGGGGCGTGACACCCATCTGCGCTCGGGCGACTTCTTCGAGGTGGAGAAGCACCCGCACATGACATTCAAGTCGTCCTCCGTGGATTCCTCCGGCGAGAGCCTCAGCGTGACGGGTGACCTGACGATCAAGGGCACGACCAGGCCGATTACCCTGAAGGGGTCGATCAGCCCCGTGTTCAAGGATACGTTCGGAGGGCGGCGGCGCGTGCTGGCGCTTGAGGGCAGGGTCAACCGCAAGGACTGGGGTCTCGTCTGGAACGTGGTCGGCGAGGACTCCCGCCTTCTGGTCGGCGACGACGTGAAGATCGAGATCGAAGCCGAGGCGATGGAGGCGGACAAGGAGGCCCAGGGCGCCTAGGCAGGACGATCAGGAGATGAGCGGATCGCCGTTTGCCTCAAGTCCCTCCAGGCGAAGCGCCGCGGCGCCAGCCAGGAGGTCCGGCAGGCGGGGATCCGTCGCGATGCTGGCAACCGCGCGTGCGACGCGCGGGTCCCACTGGCTGCCGGCGAGATGGATCAGGACACCGGCGGCCTCCATGGGGGACCGGACTTCGTGCCGGTAGACCCGCGGCGAGGTCATCGCATCGAAGGCGTCGGCGCCTGCGATGATGCGGGCCGCCTCGGGGATCTCGTCCTGGCGCAGGGCGCCCGGGTAGCCCTTGCCGTCCCATCGTTCGTGATGGCAACGTATGGCGGGCAGGAAATCCGTGAGACCCTGGGCGTGCCCTACGATCGCAGAGCCGACCTCGGGGTGGAGCTTCACCTCGTCCCATTCCTGCGGGGTGAGAGGGCCGGCCTTCTTCAGGATGCTGTCCGGAAGTACGATCTTTCCGATGTCGTGGAGGATGGCGGCCCCGCGCACCACCCGCACCGTCTCCCGGCTCGCCGCCAGCGCCTCGGCCGCGGCAGCGGCAAGCACGGCGACCCGGCGGGAATGGCCGGAGGTGTATGGGTCACGGCGCTCCAGCATGTCGGCCAGGACCTCGAGGGTGGCGAGGTGGGCACGCCGGACGTCGACCAGGAGGGTCTCCAGCTCCCGCACCTTCTCCTGGCGGTCGTGGGCCCGCTCCAGCGCCAGCGTGATCTGGCTGTGCAGCGACGTGAGGGCCTCCATGTCGCGGTGGCCGGGGTGCACGAGCGTAACCTCGTAGGTCCGCCCGGCGATCTGGCTCCTCACGCTGAGGTTGGCGGGATCGTCGCCAGGGTCACCGGTCGGCCCGGCGCCGACCCTGGCCAGCACCGTCGGTTCGTCCGGCCCGACCTCCCGCACGAGCACGCCCCTCGCGTCGAGCACGCTCGAGGCCTGCTCCGCAACGACATTCACGACATCCTCCGGGGCGTCGCCGCGATGGAGGGAGAACGAGATGTTGGTGAGGGCGGTCAGCCTCGCCCGCAGGAAGTTCTGGCGCCAGGTGATCCACGAGGCGAGGAGCAGGATCGTGGTGATGATGCCGACGTGCAGGTACATGAGTTCGAAATCCTTCGGCCCCATGGGGTGCCGGGCGATGACGAGGACCACGTTGAGGCCGACGGAGACGGCGCCGGCCGCCACTCCGTACCACTGGCCGCAGAAGTAGACGGCGAAGAGGATGACGGCGACAAAGAGGAAGCTGAACCGGCTGGCCGCGGCGCCGGTCATGAGGTTCATGAGGAGGCTCACCCCGAGGGCTGGCAGGATGCAGCCCGCAAAGGTCCACGCCGGGCTCCAGTCCCCGAAGAGATAGACGGCGATGAGGGCCGCCGCCATCAGGCCTGACAGGTACGAGGCGTCGGCCGTGAGCGGGGCTGGCACCGCGGCGATGAAGGGCGGGGCAAAGAGGGCGACCATGGCGAGGCCGATGAGCGCCCCGGTCTGGAAATCCCTCCTGCGCTCCGGAACAAGACCGCGGCGCCCTTTCCCCTTCGTCAAAGACCCAACTCCTCTGCGGGACGCCAGGTGGCAGGGCCGGACGAGGACCGCGCCCGACGCAGGTCTCCGGCCATAGACCGGAGTCCCACTTCCCATGACCTCGAGGCACCACAAAGCGGCTGCGTGACCTTGGAATATTACGTCAAATAAATAAGAATTCCTGCGCCTGCGGACTGGAAACAGGAGACACAGACGCTATTTACAATATATGTAATATGATTTGCAAGGATGGCTGGGCGAATTGATGTGCCTCCTCCTCATTGGGCGGGGATGGCGCGCCCCCCCTCCACGTGGATGGCAATGGGACAGGTATCCATCTCGGCGGCCATGACGACGTCATCCCCGTGTCCGCCGGCGATGAGGCGCTCTCCGTTCGGGGTGGCGGCGATGGAGGCGCCGATGTCCGCACACCGCCGCCAGAGGGAGACCGCCTCCTCCACCTCCGGCGTCGCATCCGCTCCGCGCCCGATCATGGAGGCCGCGATGGCGCCTGCCGCAAGGAGGTCCTCCTCGGCGTCGCGCCCCTCCACGCCGGCGGCGAAGAGGACGATCGGGAGGTTCGGGTCGAGCCGGGCCACGGTGGCCGCCAGGTTGCGGAAAGACGCGGCCAGGAGAAGCCCGCTCCTGGCCGCGGCATGAAGCGCCTTCGTGCCGTTCGTGGTCGCCAGAATGAGTGAGCGGCCCTCAAGGCGGGCTTTGCTATACTGAGCGGGAGAATTTCCGTATTCGAAGCCGGGTGGCGGTTCGAGGTTCCGTTCACCGCCCAGGATGGCGGAGGGGAACTCTTCCTTCAGCCTGCGGGCGGTATCGATCGAGGCTGCCGGGATGATCTCCCGCACCCCGCCCTCGAAGGCCACGGCCATCGTCGTCGTGGCCCGCAGGATGTCGAACACCACCGTCTGGATCCCCCGGAAGTCCCGGCCTTCCTCGGCTCCGACATGGGAGACGATTCCAATCACTGACCTCACACTCCGTCCTGGCACCGTTCAAACGATCCTTCTCGTCCGCCATGGCGAAACGGCGTGGAACAGGGACGGCATCCTTCAGGGACAGCGGGACGTGCCCCTCGCCCCGCGCGGCATCGAGCAGGCCCGTGAGGCCGCCGCCTATTTTCGCGCCTTCGGCCCCACAGAGATCCGGGTGAGCCCGCTCGTACGGGCGCGTCGCACGGCCGAGATCCTCTCGGCCGGACTGGGGATCACCCCCATCGTGGAGCCGAAGCTCATGGAGCGCAACTGGGGAGACCTCGAGGGGACGGCAGACCGGGATCTGGGCAGCCGGTTTCCCGAGGTGATGGCACGGCTCAGGTCGGACCGCATCCATGCCGACGTTCCGGGAGGGGAGAGCCTCGAGGCCTTCTGGGAACGTGTGGGGCACGCCTGGCAGACGCTTCGCTCTCTCACAGGCAGGGTGGCCGTCGTGAGCCATGGGGGCACGATCCGCACCCTCATCGGCATCGCCCTCGGGCTGGGACCGGGGGAAGCCCCCCGTCTCGTCATCGACAACGTTCATATGACCTTTCTCGACCTACGGGAAGGGGAGGTGGCGATCCGTGCCGTCAACATCTGGCCGCCCCTCCTCTGAGCGGTCCCTCGTCGCCTTTGACCTCGAGACCACGGGGTCCACACCGGGCAGGGACGCCATCATCGAGATCGGGGCGGCCAGGCGCGTCGAGGGGAAGATCGAGACGTTCGACACCTTTGTCGATCCCCGCCGGCCCATCCCGCCCTTCATTCGGCGGCTCACCGGCATCCGCCAGTCCGACGTCGCCCATGCCCCGTCGCAGGAAGAGGCGCTCAGGGCGTTTGGAGACTTTGTCGGGAATGCCATCCTGGTCGCCCACAACGCTCCCTTCGACAAGGGATTCCTCAAGGCATCCGGCATGGATCCGGGGCTCCCGGTGGTGGACTCCCTGTTCTTTTCCCGGCTCGCCCTCCCGCTCGAAGAGAGCCACGGCCTCGAGGCCCACGCCCGGCGCATGAACCGTCAGATGCGTCACCACCGCGCCGGTGACGACGCCGTGCTCACCCTCGAACTGATGGAGAACTTCATGGCGAGCGTGCGCTCTCTGCCCTCGGGCTTGCGCTCGTTGATGCGACGCCTGGCCTCGGGCGACGACGATCTGGACCTTCTGGCCGGCCTCATCGGGGAGCTCGGACCGAACGAGGTGTGGGGCGGTCCGAAGCAGGTCGAGGTCGCTGCCAGGCCGGGCCCGCTTCCCGCACTGTCGTTCGCCGAGACGGTCCGGCGTCTCGGCCTTGAGGAACGACCGGGCCAGGAGGAGCTCTACGCCATCGCTGCGGCCACCTTCGATGGGGGCGGCGTCGCCGTGGCCGAGGCCGGCACAGGCACGGGCAAGTCGCTCGCCTACCTCTTGGCCGCCGTCAAGGCGGCAGAGAAGCGGAAGTCGCGGGCGATCATCTCCACCCAGACCCACAACCTCCAGGGCCAGCTGATGATGAAGGACATCCCGCAGCTCGAAGAGGTGACAGGACCGCTCGGGGCCGTCCTCCTGAAGGGCCAGGGAAACTACCTTTGCCTCCTTCGCTGGGAGGCTGACCTGCGTCATGCCGAGAGCGACCAGGACACCTCGCTCAAGAAGGAGCACCTGAGGGTCCTGGCCTGGCTCCAAGAGACCGGGACCGGAGAGAGGGAGGAGCTCCCCGGGCTTCCCTACGAGGTCTGGGGACGGATGAACGTCGAGGCCGAGACCTGCATTCGGGAGCGGTGCCCGCACTACAACGAGTGCTTCTTCTACAGGCGCCACCGGGCGGCCGAGGCGGGAAGGCTCGTGGTCGTGAACCACGCCCTCCTGGTGGCCGACGCCCTATCCGGGGGCATGGTCCTGCCGGAGGCGGCGCTGCTCGTCGTGGACGAGGCCCACAACCTGGAGCCGCAGGCCATGGAGATGATCGGCACGGCCGCCTCGGAGGTGTCCCAGCGCCGGGACCTCGAGGAGGCGACCAAGATGGGTCAGGCCGAGACCCGCCAGGCGGTGCTTGCCGCCAGTGACCGGCTCACGCAACTCTGCCGGGCGATCGAGGGGTCGACCGGGCTCCGCTCGACCACGCGCCTCGATTCCGGCACCATCCTGAACCTGCCCGAAGGACTCGTCACAAACACTGTCGCCGCCCTCTCCGAGGTCGTGCGGACCCTGAAGGAGATGGCCGATGGGGCCGGGGGAGGGGAGGCGGGCGACGCCTCCCGCAGCGGATATCTCCTGGGCCTTGCTGCCCGTGTCGCAGCCTCGGCCGAGGCCATCGCGGCCTGCCTTGAGGGGCATGAGGGCGTGCGCTGGGTGGAGACCGGGCGCCACCCCGGCCAGGTGGTCTTCCGCACGAGTCCGGTCGAGGTGGGGCCGACACTCCGGGAGATCCTCTTCGAACGCTTTGAAGGCACCCTCCTCACGTCGGCCACGCTCGCCATCGGCGAGAGCTTCGACCATGCCCTGAAGGGGCTAGGCCTCGACGGGGTGCCGGACGTCACGACGACGATCATCCCGTCCCCGTTCTTTTTCGCCGACCAGGCCCTCCTGGGCATCGTCACGGACCTGCCAGACCCGCGCCACGAAGGCTTCGAGAAGGAGGCGGCCGCCCTCCTCCGGGAGCTCCTGCCGCTCTCGCCGGGCGGCAGCATGGTGCTCTTCACCTCGCACGAGCAGCTCCGACGCTTCTCGTCGATCCTGCGAGACGACCTGGCGGTGCGGGGGATCGAGCTGCTCGCCCAGAACCAGGACGGCTCGCGCCCAAAGCTCCTCGAGCGCCTGCGCCGGGGCGGCAAGGTCGTGCTGTTCGGCGCCCAGAGCTTCTGGGAAGGCGTCGACGTCCAGGGACCGGCACTGTCCCTCCTCGTCATGATGCGCCTGCCCTTCGCCCCCCCGGACCACCCGGTCCGCCAGGCCCGCTCGGAGCTCATCGAGTCCGAGGGCGGCTCGTCGTTCGACAGCCTGAGCCTTCCCGAGGCGGTCCTCCGCTTCAAGCAGGGCTTCGGGCGGCTCATCCGCTCCTCGGAGGACCTCGGGGCGGTCGTCGTGATGGACCCGCGGCTTGCCCAAAAGCGCTACGGTCAGGCCTTCCTCGACTCCATCCCGGGGCCCACCACGATACGGGGCGGGCGGCCTGAGGTGCTGAAGGCCGTACGGCGCTGGTTCACATGACCGCTTCCCCCGCCTCATAGGAGGAAGGGGGAGTGTGAGATGACGTGGGTGAAAGCGGCATCGCCTTCGGGGCGGTCGGCAAGGGAGCCATCTGGGGCCTTCTCGCCGCCCTCATCCTCACGGCGCTGGCGGCGCTCTTCCTCTCGTTCACGGAAAACGGCAGCGCATACGCCCAGGCGGCCACGACGGGGGTGGGCTGGCTCTCGGTCCTGGTGGGGGGCGTCGTGGCCGGCCAGGCTGCGGGAAGATCCGGCCTCCTCCACGGCGCCGTGACGGGCGTCGTGGTCGTCCTCCTTGCCGTCGCCATCGGGGCGCTCGCCTTCGACGCCCAGATCATCGGCGTGAAGATCCTGCTGCGTGGCGGCATCGCCCTTGTGGTCGGGGCGGCCGGCGGGGCGATGGGCGTGGCGATTTGAGCCCTGGTCCCTGTCGTCGGGGCCAGGCAGGCTGGCCCGAGGCCCGGTGGATCAGCCTTCGCCGTGGCCCTCCACCCTGGCGATGAGGCCCACGGGATCCGAGAGGGCCTGCCCGTTCGAGACGACGACCTCGGCGCCCTCTTCCCGCGCCCTGGCGAGGGCAGCGCCCTGGGCGTGCGGGCCGAAGGCGATCACCTTCACGCCGCCCGCCCTGAGCCGCTGGATGGTCGCGGGCGGGTCGGGAAGACCGGTCGGCCCGAGGTCGACCAGGGCGACATCGGCCTCTCCGCTCAGGGAGGCCGCCAGGATGTCATGTCCCGCCCTGTGGAGCGCCTCCTCCAGACGCACCGATATCAGGAGGTCTTTCGTCAGGATCGCGAGCCGCATCGTTGACCCGCCTTTCGTATGCGGGATGCGCAGCCGGGCAAGAATGGGGGCGACACCCTCAACTGGGAGGTTTCGCCCTTGGGCCTGTTCATGGCGCTCCTCGCCGTCTTCGCCACCCTCTCCGCCCATCCTGGCATCTATCTTGCCACGGGGTCCAGAGGGACAGAGGTGATGGCTCTCCAGACCGCCCTTCGCGACGGCGGCCTATCGGTCGCCGAGGACGGCGTCTACGGGCCCCAGACGGCCTCGGCCGTCAGGACCTTCCAGATCCGTCACGGCCTGAATGGCGACGGCCGGGTCGGCCTCGCCACGGCGGAAGCCCTGGTCGCCTCCCACCTGCCGACCTCCGTTCTGAGATTGGGATCTCAGGGAGCGGCGGTCGACGCAGTGCAGTCCCTGCTCGTGATGGACGGCGCGAGCCTTGTCGCCGACGGGAAGTTCGGGCCGCAGACCGAGGCTGCGGTGAAGGGCTTCCAGAGGGACCACGACCTCGCAGTCGACGGTGTCGTGGGCGCAAAGACCTGGGCCGGGCTCGCCGACCCGGAGGTCACGGTGGCAAGGGGCGATACCCTGGCCCAGCTCTCCGCCCCCTACGGCATCTTGCCGCTCACCGTGGCGCGGGCGAACAACGTCAACCCCAACCTGATCCATCCCGGCGAGGTCATCTGGTTCCCCGTGTTCGGATCCGCCGCACCGGCCGTTTATGGGGGCTCAAAGGCCTCCGGCGGATCGGGCGGTTCGAAGGGCGCCACCCCTGGGCCCAAGCCCTCGTCATCCGCCTCGTCCGAGAGCACTGCCGCTCCCACCGCAAAGACCGCCTGGGGCGGTGCGGCGACCCCGTCGATCTCGTTCGCCTTCTACGGACCCCCCGATCCCGTGCTCGTGGCCGGGGTCGCCCGACTGGGCATCCCGGTGACCGTCTTCGTGTCGTCCAAACCCTCGTCTTCTCTGCCGTCGGGCGTCACGCTCGGGATCGACGCCCTTCCCGGGTCCCCCTGGCCTGCGCTCGCCTCGGCCCTCAAGGGACCGGGAACAGACGTCATGGCTCTCGCCGGGGCGAACCAGGCCTCCGGATCGTCCTTCTCATCGTACGGCCTCGTGCCCGTCGTCTGCGGCACGATCGCCACAGGGACCAGTTCTCAGGCCATTGAGCAGGAGATCATCACAGGGGCCGAAGGCGGCGAACTCGAGGCGATCCCGCTCAGTGCAGCCGGCCTGCGCGCCGCCTCGGCGGCCATCTCCACGCTTGAGGCCGAGGGATACGTCCTGGAGTCGGCATCGGCCCTCTATGGCCTCTAGGGTTCCGAACCGCCATCCCCAAGGAGGGTGCCGTTCAGGAGGGTTTCAAACAGTTCACTTGATTCCAATTTATTTCTAATCTATCCTAGTTGATATGGACAGATTAGTCGGGGTTGGCGAAGCGGCCAGGATCCTCGGGGTGTCCG
>Ga0078972_1000619_pt1 | contig 145846 bp, 108 predicted proteins | sample YelNatPaOPGAMG01_FD_67568 | JGI IMG/M metagenome (GOLD analysis project Ga0078972, IMG submission 67568) | Hot spring thermophilic microbial communities from Obsidian Pool, Yellowstone National Park, USA - OP-RAMG-01 (SPADES assembly) (version 2) | ecosystem: Environmental > Aquatic > Thermal... | reverse complement strand
CTTGTAAGGCCTGTGGTTGGCATACAGGACCGAGCGGCCGTCCGCTGGGGCTACTTCCAGAACCGTGGTTCCAGAGAGCCGTCGCACCTCTACAGTGCTTGACACCTGGGCCAAAGCATTTCCTGCCGGCGCTGGCATGTGCGCCTGATGGCATGCTGCGCAGCCCACCTCCGGATCGGGCATGGTGCCCAGCCGAATCCTCTTGGTTAGCCTTGGATGTTGCAGGGCGTAGTTGTGGCAGACGCTGCACTCCTCGATGCGCTGGTTCATGTTCACAGGCCTTCCATTGGCCCTGAGAAGGGCCACAGCCTGGCCCGTGGGAAGAATCCCCGTGGCCCGCTTCTTCCCCTTTCCCAGCTGATCGAAAAACTTTCCGGGAAGCCCATTGGGGTTGGCGTGGGTGGTGGAGAGAAAGGAGGCAGAATCGAAGAAGGGATCCGTGTGGCAGCCTATGCAAGTCTGGGCGGTGGGAATCCCACCCGGCCCTCCGTGGGCTTGGCTTATGCCCTGGTGGCACCCCAGGCAGGTCACAAAGTCGCTGACCGTAGGGTTGAAGGCCGGGGTTGAGTGAATGGAGCCCAGGTATCCCTCCTGGATCGTGTAAAAGGGGTTGCTCCTGGGCGGCAGGCTGAGGGGAAGGTAGTCCAGGCTGGCGTTGCGGCTGATCACATCCCCGCTTTGCGGGTCATTGTCCAGCCAGGAGGAGTGACACTTGAGACAGACCTGGCTCGGGACCTCCTGGCCCAGAACTGCCCCTGCCAGAAGAAGGCCCACGAAGAAAAGCCCCCAAAAGGCAATAGCACACCGGCCCATCCAATGAACTGGCCGCCCCTTCACCATGTTCCACGCCATTTCCCTCTGACCCATGACTCCACCTCCCCCGATGCTCACACTTGCCTCCCCTATTCCCAGAAAGAGCCCGAAGCTCAAGATCTATGGGCCCGGATCCTGGTTCCCACGTTGTGGGAGAAATGTTTACTATAGAGGCACACGAGTTGTCAATAGTGTGTTGGTGGGGTCATGGGAGAAAGGTCTCGGGTGTCTCATGTGGGCAGGCGGCAGGGGGGACATCCCAGGGCTTGCTCTGGAAGCGGCCCCTTCGGTGAGACCGGAAGCCCGAAGAGGGCTCGGTTCTGAGTCTCCTCTTCACGGACAGGGGGGTTGGGCGGGCTGTGCCACGGGCGCGTACTGGAAGCCCTCCGGGAAGATGGACGCGAAGACCCTGCAGGAGCGGCATCGCTCCATCTTCTCCTCCCAGGTCTTGTTAGCAGTACCCTGGCACATGGTGCCGTTTATGAACCAGCAGAGGTCCCCGGATTGGAATTCCCAGGCAGGGCACTTGCTCATCCTGTCCTGGGGGCAACCCTGGATCTCCCAGCAGGGCCTCTGTCCCTTGCCGTTCTTCCTCGACAGGAAGAAGAGGGATTGGCGCTCCGCGTGGGGAGGGATCTTCCTCCATCCCTGCTCGAAGCTCTGTACAGCCTTGAGAGACGTGCCCAGCAGATGAGCCATCTCAGCCTGGGTCTTCCCGATGTAATGCCTGATTTCCACAAAGAGCCGCCTGTCCATCTCCATTCCACCTCCTGCGGGCGGATGCTATCCTAGCACATCCTGCAGGCATGGCAAGTTCTCCCAAATCCATTGCCTACCTTGCAGAGGAAGGGGTGTGAGGGGGTGTGGGGGGCTGAGACTACCTGGGCGGGCCTTACCATTTTCCCACCTGAAGTCGCTTCTCCTGCAAACCCGGGGGAGCCCGGAAAGACCCAAGGCCGCTCATCGGCCCCAAGGCACCCCCCTCGAAGGAGTTCGGTGACAAAAGAAAGGGGTATTGAGAAATAGGTTACAGCATTACATAGGGTTGTGTAGTTTAGGATCTCCCTCGGGAATAGTTTCATGGACCAAGAACGAGAAGCAGAGCTTCCAGTCTGTTCGCCCTGGCCTCCCTTGAAGGATCGCCGGCTAATCGGTCAAGCGGAGACCTCGGAGCTTGCGGGTCTTTTCAAGGTGCTGGCCAGTGATACGCGGCTTCGCCTGCTTCACGCCTTGGCCAAGTCAGGGCGCTTATGTGTCACGGAGCTGGCAGAGGCCGTGGGCATGAAACCCCAGGCCGTGTCCAATCAATTGCAGCGTCTGTTGGACAGGGGCATTCTCAAGGCCACCAGGCACCGCAACAACATCCAGTATCGAATAGTGGACCCATGTGTCTTGAGCCTACTGGAGCTCGCCTTGTGCCCCATCCAGGAGGCCGAGAGGAGAACCTAGGCTCGAGCAGAAGGATAAGCAGCAGGGTGAGAGGAGGATCGAATCATCGGAACCACATCTATCCTGGTGGCAAAAAACAACGAGGCCCTGGGGCTGCTGTCCATTGGGGACGAGGTGAGGGCCGACTTGGCCGTGATCTTCCAGGAGGCGGGCTGTGTGAGCGTGGTGCTGAGCTCCACGCTCCTGTTATGGGCAAAGCCCAAGGGGCAGGCGATCTCCCCCAGCGGGCATCATCTTCAGGCAGGGAGCCTGCACTTGTGTTGAAGACCATTGCCCCGCCCGGCATCAAACGGAGCTAGCCTGGGCTGTGGGCCAGTGGTGAGCCATCAAGGCCGGCCTGGGAACCAAGGAAACGGGTGACCAGGCTCACCCAGCGGGAGAAGGCTTCCTCATAGGTCGGCGAGGGGGCCCAGCTCTCCCGCATGGCCCTTGCCAATCGGACGAAACCCATCTCTTGGCGTGGCAGGTTGAAGGGGAACTCGTGTCTTGCCAGGCTCATGAAAACCATGGCTGTCCCCTCCCCCAGGTGCCCCCCAATGGTCTGATCTTTCCCGCGGGGTTTTGGGGCAATTGGACGTGGGCAACGATGCGCCATCCCTGCCCTCCGGGGAGTATTACCTTGGAGCCAATACGGCCGTACGGGCGTCGGCGCTCAAATCTGGAGTGCAATTCGCCCCAGACGGAGTACCACAGCGCGAACTCGAAGACATTGCAATCCAGGTAGCGTTGGAGAAACGAGGCTGCCGGCGCGTTTCTATCGGCGGGGAACCGGTAATTCACAGGATTGATGCCCATCCTTGGATGTTCTCCAGAGCCTACCAGTTCAGGCGCGTGTATCATACCGCACGTGGAATGGTCCGGCTTGGCCTGGCGTGGACGGGCACCCGTCGCATCGCAGGCGTGCCTGTTGCCCGATTGTACTACGCCACCAAAGCGCTGCTCCGGTGCGTCGCGGTACGGGTAACCTTCCGCAGCGTGGATGTCCGCTTCGGCGCAGATATGGAGCTAGCCCATCACCTAGGGGTGCTCCATGAAACAATCCTCGCCTGCCGTCGCCGCGGCGGCGCAACAGATGGGAAGTAATAACGGAGGTCCAGGCTCCCTGGATCAGCCTACGTGACGCCACCGGTCAACGCACCGGTAGCTGCCCCTGATCCGTGTTTCGTACACAGCCGCTCGCATCTGGGCCGGGAACGCTCCATTCCCCGCCCCCTGTACATTGTGATGGAAGGGTAATCCGTCGGTAGCCACGGCGAATTATAGACCGAGGCTTCAGCCTAGTCAAGCCGGGGTACGGTGGGCTTGGGGGGCGAACCTCCTCCATCTGGAGTACGGTGGACGGGTCTCATCCCCGCGCACAAAACGGAAGCATGTTCCCCCGCGCTGGTGCCCCGGCACACCTATGGACCGTTGAGAAGCAGATGGGCCGCGATGCCGGCGGCATACCCAAGGACAATGGCCCATGCCCATTTTAGGTGCGTCATAAAGGTGTACACACCCCGCGCCTGCCCCATAAGCGCTACGCCCGCAGCGCTCCCGATGGAGAGCAGCGATCCCCCTACCCCTGCGGTCAGCGTTACAAGCAGCCATTGGCTGTGGGACATCTGTGGCTGCATGGAGAGCACCGCAAAGGTGATCGGAATGTTATCCACCACCGCGGACACGATCCCAACCAGCACGTTGGCGAACGTGGGTCCTAGTCCCCCATAGAGCACACGCGACAGAGCAGATAGGTATCCCAGGGTGCCAAGCCCGCCTACGCACATGACTACGCCGTAAAAGAACATCAACGTATCCCACTCAAGTCGCTGCAGAATGCGGAACACGTCGAAAGCGCTCCGGGCCTCATCGCCATGCTCAAACTCGGCAAGTATCGCGTTGCCGGCCTCCATTCGCCTTTCCTGGTAATAACCCAATACTTTCAGAGCCCCAAGGCCCGTCATCATTCCTAGAACTGGGGGCAGGTGCAAAAAGTTATGCACCACCACGGTAAGCGCAATTGTGCCGATGAACAGACCCACCACCGCACGGGCGCCGGGCCGTAGGATAACGCCTTCAGCGGATGAGGCGGGCTGAGCCCGGTCAACGGCGAATGTCATTGCAATGGCAGGCACCAACCAGGTGACGATCGCGGGGACCAGTAATGCGAAGAACTCGGTGAACGTAACGAGGCCCTTCTGCCAAACCATCAGTGTCGTGATGTCTCCGAAAGGGCTGAAGGCCCCTCCCGCGTTTGCCGCCACCACGACGTTGATGCACGCCAGGCCCACAAACCTGGCGTTCCCGCCGCCAACGGCGATCGCAACCGTGCCCATTACCAGCGCCGTCGTGAGGTTGTCCGCAAAGGGCGAAATGCAGAAAGCGAGGAGGCCTGTAACCCAAAACAACACTCGGAGGGAGAGGCCTTTCCCGATCAGCCAAGCACGTAGGGCGTCGAATACGCGCCGCTCTTCCATGGTGTTGATATACGTGATGGCCGAGAGGAGGAACAGAAACAGCTCCGCGTAGTCCAACAGATTGTCGCGGAATGCCGCAGCGGCCTTGCCTTCTTCGGATCCCGCATAGGCCACGCCGATGAGGATCCATATGATGCCGGCCGCCACCATGACGGGCACAGACTTGCGCAGGTGCAGGAATTCCTCGGCGATAACAAGAGCGTACGCGAGGATGAACACGGCGAGGCACACCAGCCCCACCCAGTGAGTAGTAAGGTCCATCCCTCCTCCTGAACCTGTGATCCTCGGGGCGCTACAGGCAAACCGGTTCCGCCAACGTCTCCTCCAGGGTAGCGCGCCTCACCCACACCCGATCCACGCGCGCTCCTGTTGGGGATTGGGCTTGGGCCTTCCGAAGTGTACCCCTCAATGCCCTACGCCGACGAACTCTTTATCGCGCCGGGCGACCGGTATAAGGGCTGGGGACCGGCTTGCCGCAATGAGGGCAGAACTTCCACCCAGGCAGAAGGCGCTCCCCGCAGTAGCGGCACGCGGTGATGGGGTATCCAGACACTGCTGCGCCGCCCAGTGTGATGAGGAACCGGTCTTCGGGCACCAGCAGCACCTCGTTGCCGGCCGTTACAACCTTAAGCCTGGAAGTGTCTGCAATCACTTGAAGGACGGTGCCGAGGGGAGCCTGGGTAATATGACCCGAAAACATGAGCGAGCGTGGTACCCGCGGATCCAATCGAATGATATACCCTGTCTGCAGGCTCATGCGCTCCAGGGCGGCCTCCAAGGGAATGGGATGCTCCTCCGACACTTCTAGGGTAACCGGGCGGTTGGCGACTGCCAATGAGGCGTACGGATAGCGCATCGGTCCCCTCAATGGTGCCCCCGGAGTTTGTTCCCGCAAGGACACCCGATAAACGCCGTTTACCACGCGCACCACAATAGGGGGACGAGACACGGCTTCTACAGCCTGCAGGATGCGGGGGAATGTTTCGTTACGCAGGTGGAGGTCCACAGCACCCCCCACATCCTGATCTATCGCGTAGTCCGCTCCTATCTTGGTGAACAGGGCTTTCAGAACCTCGGTAATGTCTGCGCGATCCGCAAGCACCGTAAGGCGCACCACTCCCGTGCCACCCCGAGCCGGCTCTTGCACCGACACGGTTACGCGGCTCTGGTCAATCGCTGCGTCTTCGGCACGTGCAGCTCCACCCCCTGCCCACACCATCGCTCCAAGCGCGATGGCCGCCAGTAGCTTCCGGAACCACCCATTTATGCAATCATGCTGCGTCATGGCCGGTCCACCTCGGGGGTTCGCACGGCGCGCACATTCACGTTGACTGCCGAAGGGAACTCACCCACTCCTGGTCGGTAGGCCGTGCGGATCTCGATCATGCCATGGTCCACGCGCACCCGCTCTTGCCGTACAGGAATGTACCCATCCTCCAGCGTAAGGCTCCGCATGTTCGCTTCGGAGGCCTCCTTTGCCATGGCTGATGCCGCCAGTTGCTGCCGCGCAGTGGGCCCCACAGCAGGCACCACGTCCAGAAAATGGGCGGGCTCGCGATGACGCTTCGGCCGATATAGGCGAGCCGATCGCGCCTCCGGTTCCGTGCGGTGTGGCGACACCACATTGAGTGCCGCTGCAGATGCCACGCGTCGGCGCAATCTTGGCGATTTCACGCTGGACGACGCGCGTGGCGCGCGCGCTCCAGCGTCTGCCGCCCTGAACGCTGTTGTTGAAGGACCGCGTTGGGTGGTTATTGGGGCATGATTAGGAGCGCGCCAGGGGAGAGCCCAAACAAGCGTAATGAGAACCAGAGCCGTTGCCAACCCGACGGCTGTTCGCGCCATCAACGGTACCCGCAGGATTACGGGTTGAGGTTCGGCCAACCCTGCGTGGAAGCGTGCGAGTAGGCTATCAGGAGCGCCATCCGGGCGCGAAGATTTAAGTGCTTCCAGCGCCCGGCGGAGCGCCTGCTCCTCACGGCGGCACTCGGCACAGATGCGTAGGTGGCGCGCGATGAGCTCATGCTCGGCAGCCGGCACGTCCCCATCCACATACGCTCCAAGACGATCGCGAACTTCCTTGCACCGGCTAATCTGCATCTTATTCATCTCCAAGGCCAAGATCCGCAAAACGCTCCTTGAAGGCGATCCGCGCTCGGTGTAGGCGCACCTTGGCGGCCGGCACCGAACACTTCAGCACCTCGGCTATCTCTTCCAAGCTCAAATCGCCGTAGTACCGCAGCACCAAAATATCCCGGTACTGAATGGGAACCGCAGCCAAGGCACGGCGCACGATCCAGTCACGGGAATGGCGCTCGGCAACTGCTTCCGGCCCGCCGGATGTATCCGGGAGTACGCGAGCCACGCTGTCGAGTGGTACGGCACGCCGACTCTTGGCCGAGCGCAAGGCATCTACCGCACAGTTCACAACGATGCGGTAGAGCCACGTGGCAAAGCGGGCGCCGCGCCGAAAGGAGCCCATGGATCGGTAGGCTTGCAGAAAGGCATTTTGGGCCACATCCTGGGCATCTTCCGGGTCACCAACAATGCCCACGGCAATGCGGTAGACATAGTCTTGGTGCCGAAGAAAGAGCACATCGAAGGCCGAACGGTCGCCGGCAAGGAAGCGGGAGACGAGCTCTCCATCGGCATCCGTAGCGGCCGTCCGCTCGCAGCTCATGGCATCGCTCCATCGGAGCGGACAGGTCTGCTCCTGTGCACGCATGGTGCGGAGTTCCAATCCTGGGGTACGGATTTCAAGGCACTCGATCCTTAGACGAAGATGCGCCCTGTGAAGTTACTTTGGCATTCGTTCTATGTGTTCTGGATGGAAGCCCCACATCCTTCTCACACAGGGCTCGGTGCAACATCGTTGCCAGAAGGCATCCCGGGTGTGGTATATTAGGCGCAGCGGTGATTGGCAAAAGCTGAAGGGGCGGTTAGCTCAGGGGGAGAGCGCTTCGTTGACACCGAAGAGGTCACAAGTTCAAATCTTGTACCGCCCATACCTTTACCCCCGATTCGTGCTCAGACGGACCTCATAGATCGCAGGGTTCAGCATCCCGAGGAGCCGCTACCGGAGGCAGAATATGTGACAACACCGCATCATTGTCACACTTCGCACTCGACCGCGGGAGGTACATTCGCGGTCAGTCATCTCTCCAAGATCACCGCCCCCATGGCCAATCGGCTCCTCATAGGCGACCTTGCGCACCACTCCAAGAACTCGCCGGCCAACCGCCGGTTCGTGTCCCACAAGCTCTTTTGGTTCTTCTCCACGCGAGGCATCACCACCGGTAACCTGCCGAACCTGCGCCATTTGCGCCCCACCCGGTGCATGGTCATGAAGACGTTGGCGGGCGTTGGATGTTTCCGGGAGTCGCTCATGAACGTCCTGTTTCTGCTCCTCGCCTTGCCTCTCGCCGCGTCGCCCATGCGCCCTGCAAACCGAGAGGGCCGGACCGTCCGGGTGGATGTGTCTACGGGCGCCCCGCGGTTACTCGTCAATGGCCGGCCCGTGCGGCCGCGCATGTTCTTCGGCGGGCCGGGCTCCGCGCCGATCCGCATCGGAACGTCCGGCCGGCGGATCGAGTTCGAGTTTCGCGCGGAGAACGACTCGAACGGCGCCGGAACCCTTCACTTCCGGTTCGGGCGGAAGCCCGGCGACGTCTATCTGGATAGCATCCGCATCGAAGACCTTGCGTCCGGCGCGGACGTCGTCCCCCGTTCGGATTTCGAAGGCGGGCCGGGCTCGTTCGAGCGGGACTGGACGTCGTGGCCGCCCGGCCCGCGCAACACGGTTGGAAGGATCACCGTCGAACCCGGTGTGGGCGAGGGAGGCTCGGCGGGGTTGCATATCGCGCTGCATGAGCCGCCGGGCGGGGAATGGCCCGACTTCCACATCTACCACATCCCGGACATTCCCATCGTGAAAGGGCGGCGCTACCGAGTGTCTTTCTGGGCGCGCGCCGATGCACCGCGTGAGTTGTGGGTGGCGCTCTACCGCCCGGGCAATCCCTTCGTCTATCTGGGAGGGCCGCCCGGCCCCTTCGAGGAGCAGATCAAGCTCGCCGCCGCAGTTGGGATCAACTTCGTGAGTTTCCCGATCAGCATGCCGTGGCCGGAGCCTGGCAAGCCCGAGGACTGGGATGCGACGGATGCCGTCTGCGAACAGGTGCTCCGCGCGAACCCGCGGGCCCTCCTGCTGCCTCGGTTCGGCTGCGATCCGCCGGCCTGGTGGCGGAAGGCCCACCCAGACGATGTGATGACCTGGGAGGATGGTTCGCAGCAGGCTTATGCCGTCGTCGCCTCGCCCGTCTATCGGCATGATGCTGCTCAGCGGGTCGCGGCTCTGGTTGCGCACCTGGAGGCCCGGTTCGGCGACCACATGGCGGGCTACCATCCGTGCGGTCAGAACACCGGTGAGTGGTTCTATCAGTCAACATGGGAGTCACTGCTCAATGGGTACGCGCCCGCGGATGAAAAAGCGTGGAGGGCGTGGCTTCGTGCGCGGTACGGCACCGACGCGGCGCTTGCCAGGGCGTGGCACGATCCGTCGGCTCGGATCGCCCAGGCGAAAACGCCTTCCGCGGCAGCCAGGCGGGCCTCACCGGCGGGGATTCTGCGCGACCCGGTCACGGAGAAGCCGTTGACCGATTTCGCCGAGTTTCAGCAAGATGCGATGGCGGATCTGGTGTGCGATCTGGCGCATGCGGTTCGGACGGCGTCGAAGGGGCGCAAACTGAGCGTGTTCTTCTACGGCTATGTGTTCGAGTTCGGGCCGATCCGGCTGGGTCCATCCACGTGCGGGCACTACGCCCTGCGCCGTGTGCTCCAGTGCCCGGATATTGATGTGCTCTGCTCGCCGATCTCATACTTCGATCGCGGCATCGGGGGAAGTGCTCCGGCGATGACGGCGGCCGAGAGCGTGGCGTTAGCGGGAAAGATGTGGCTCTTCGAGGACGATACGCGGACCTACCTGGGCACGGGTGGCTTCCCCGGCGACGTAGACGGCGGCAAGGACCTGGACGAGACGAACAAGCTGCTGGTGCGCGATGTCGCCGAGGAGATCACGCGTAACTTCGCGACGTGGTGGATGGACCTGGGCATGACGGGGTGGTTCAACGATCCCCGGATGTGGGAGCAGATGAAGCGGCTGGCTCCTGTGGACCGATGGTTCGTGAAACATCCGACGCCCTACCGCCCCCAGGTCGCGGCGGTCCTAGACGAGCGCTCGATGCTGGACACCTCGGCGAGCGCCTGGACGGTGACGGAGCCCGTGGTATACCAGGCGCGGAAGCCGCTGGCCCGGATGGGTGCTCCGTACGGTCAGTATCTGCTGGACGACGTGGCGCGTGGACGGGTGAAGGCGCGCATGTACGTCTTCCTGAACGCCTGGCGCCTCACGGCGACCCAGCGCCGGGATTTGCTGGCGCACACCCGTGGAGCCGCGCGCGTCTGGTGCTATGCGCCCGGGTACCACGATGGCGACACGCCCTCGCTGAATGCCATGCGGGAGCTGACGGGTTTCCGGCTGGGCGTTGTGGCGCCGTCCCGGGCAATAGCATCGCCCACCGCGGCGGGCAAGCGTCTCGGCCTGACTGCGCCGTTCGGCGTCGAGGGCCCGGTTCGTCCGCTCTTCGCGGCGATGGATGCCACCCCTGCCGAGACCCTGGCGACCTATCCCGACGGGAGCGCCGCGGTCGCGCTGCGCAGGCAACCGGATGGCTGGTCGCTCTTTGTGGGCGCGCCCGGCCTTACGTCGGAATTGCTGCGCGCGATGGCGCGGAAGGCCGGCGTGCACCTCTACACCCAGACGGATTGCAACGTCTACGCGAACGGGCCCCTCGTAGCGCTGCATGCCGCGAAGGACGGTGTGCTGACGCTCGACATAGGACGGAAGGAAGCGGTCCGAGACGCTCTGGACGGGCGCGCGATCGGCGACGGGCCGGGGGTGCGGCTGGATCTGAAAAAGGGCGACACGCGCCTCTTCTGGCTGGGGCCCGGGCTTTCAGTACCCTAGGCGAGTTTCGGCGGGCGTCGTCGTGCGCACGGCTATGCGCGATCTTCGCGTGACCAACCGACGACATCATCCCCTGCCGCTCGGGCGGTGTGCTCAGCGCACCAGCCTCTCCAAGACGGTAATCGCCCGGACACGCACCTTGTCGGCGAGGGTGCGGTCCTTCGCGCTTGCCCACATGAGGTTCGCGGCCCCTTGCGCCTCGGTAACCAGCCGGGGACCTTCGTGCAGGATGCGCCGGGCCTCCTCAAGGATCGGGCCCCGCCGACCCGCACGTTCTGCGGCATCCACTGCGTCTTTCAGCAGTGTGAGGGTCTCGTGATCGTAGAGGCCCTCACGGATGGCCTCCATGTGCTTCGACGTCGTGGGGCCGTCCGCATCCAGGAACTCCGGGCAGTACTGCGTGGATGGGGCCGAGAACTCGTTCCAGGAGGAGCCTCCGCCCGTGTCCCCAAACGCCCAGAATCCCTCATGGACCATGCCGTAGCGGAAGCAATCCCACGCCTGCAGGCGATGGTAGGCGTAGGGATCGAGGGATCGAACCGGGCCGGAGCAACTGTAGAACGCCAGCTTGTGCCCTGCCTGCTGCAGCGGCAGGAATACCGCCTCGTGCGTTTTGCGGTTGGCCAGCCACATGGGTCGATTCGGGCAAAGGATGTCGGACGCAGCGAGCATCTCCGGAGAGGCCAGCTTCGGGTTCGACCAGATCGGATCCTCGAAAACGAGCACATCGGGCTGGGCCTCGTGCACAACGCGGGCGATCTGCGCAATCGTGCGGTCCTGCTCCGCTTCATGCGGCTCGTCCAGAATGAGCAGGCCGAGTTGCGACGGGCGGACGCCTCGCTCGGAGATGTGCCGCGCCCAGAAGGTGATCCAATCCGCGATCCGGCGCCGTGCTTCCGGCGTCTCGGGCGCGGGACCGCTTAGGTTGACGAACACGAAGTAGTACCGGGCTCCCTTCCATCGCGCCAACCAGCGGTCCATCAGCCGGGTGTCCGGGGGAGTAATCATCCGGCCGGTTGCATCGTGCGCGCCGAAGGGCATCACGCTGGCTTGCGCCCACGGCGCATTCACATGGTACTTCCTGAGGAACGCCACCACGCGGGGGAGGTTCTTCTCCGTGACCCCGTAGGTGGGCGATTGAGTATAGTCCCAACCGCCCAGCGACAGGGCGAGGTGCTTCGGCATCGTGACCCGCGAGATGCGGAGACGGATGGGTACGGCGGCCAGTGGACCGTGCGCGGTGCGCAGAAGCAGCTCGCCGCGGTAGCGGCCGGCCGAGAGCCCGGCGCTATCAATGCTAAACCAGATCTGACGCGTCATGCCCGAAGGCGCCCGAATCACCCAACCGTCATGGTCGCGGACAGGATCCAGCAGGGCCGATGCTACGGCGGGCCCCGCCGCGGTCCCCGTCCACGCGACTTCATGCACGGTCAGCCAGGGCGGCGTCTCCCCACCCGGGAGCCCCTGCGCCGTGACATGGACAACCTGCTCTTGATCCTCGGCGTTGGTGAGGTTCAGCACTGCGCCGCGCACCTCGTTGCGCAGCATCGTGAGTTCGATCACGGGGCGCGCGGTTGGCTTTGGGGGCAGATCGCCGGGCTGAAGAGGGTCCCAGGCACAAGCGGACCAGACTCGGATCCCGAGTCCGCCCGCACGCCACACAGCCGCCCGGACGCGCAGAATGCGGGCATGAGCTGCGGAATACGGCACGATCGCACGGGCTCTGGGATCGAACCGGAGGGCGTCCGTCTCCGCCACAGCCGCATCCAGTTCGCGGAGCAGGTTCGCACGCGTCTCGGATGGCAATCCCGCCCCGTCAACCTGCTTACGGATCGCGTCCGCGTCGGCCATGATTGCGCGACGTACGGCGGAGGAGGCAGCTCGGACTTGGAAGTCCTGCTGGAGGTTTCGCACGGGCGATCCTGTGCGGCGGGCTCTGAGCAGTTCATCTGGGCCGCGGTACACCTCGACCTCGTCGCAAAACGTATAGGCCGCTTGGGGTGCGATCTGGAGACACACGAATCGGCCGTGGCATTTCAGCGAGTCGGTGTAAAATCGGTGGACCGCGTAGCCGGTTGCCGGCGGCACGTTGGGCGCTGCGCGGTTGGCGATCAGATCGCCGACCGGCCACCAGACCTTGCCATCATCCGAGACATACACCTCAATAGAGCTCGGCCACGCGACGCCTGCGACGCCGGCCGCGGTTCGGTAGCTCACTCCGCGGATCGGCAGGTCGGCGCCGAGGTCTATCGTGATCCGCACCGGACGCGCATTCTGCCACCCCACGGTCGTCTTCTGCGTCCAGAAGTATCCCTCGGTGAAGCGACCGTCGGTCAGGAGCGTCCTCTCGGGATCGTTCGAGCAGAGCGGATAGTTGGGCGCAGGGTCGAGTGTATAAGGCCGGTGCAGCGCGAGGTTCTCACCCGGTTGCTCCTCCGTCGGAGGGGCATGGAGCGCAGCCAGACAGCCCGCAAGCGCGAGCAAGGCAATGCCAAAGCTCATGGTCGCTCTCCCTCAGGTGCGCAGTCTCGCCTGCGCCACCTGGCGTGTTCCGTTGCCGGTGAAGTCCGGCGCGGTCAGGCGAAGGCCGTCGGTCCCGCCCCGCGCCACGTCCGATCGGATCACGGACCTATTGCCTGTATTGTACCATTGCACGCCATACCATCCCGTGGAGTGCCCGCCGATCGTCAACGTGGCGGATCTCGGCGGGCCCGGACAGCGAGCCATACCAACGTTTGACCGCACCCATCCATCACGGGTAAACTGCCATGGGTGTATTTAGCAGCAGTACCGGAGAACCATGATGCAGGCATCCCCGCATGAGCTGAAGGTATTCGAGAATCCACGTCCCGAGCGCGATTATGTGATCGTGCATACGTGTCCAGAGTTCACATCGGTGTGCCCCATCACGGGCCTTCCGGACTTTGGTACTATCGTGGTGGAGTATGTACCAGATCGCACATGCGTGGAGCTTAAGTCTCTAAAGTACTATCTGTTTGGCTTTAGGCAGCAGGGCATCTTTTATGAGGCCGTGGTAAACCGTATCTTAGACGACCTGGTTTCGGCCTGCGCGCCTCGCCGCATGAAGGTTACCGGCCAGTTCAACGTGCGCGGTGGCATCTCAACCACGGTGACCGCAGAATATCCCTGACGAACGCGAGCGCGGATCCATCTTAGTGTAAAGGTCTCAACGCATCCGAGTGCACGCCATGTATACGCTCATCGTACGCGCCAGTTTCGAGGCAGCCCATTGCATCCCCGGCCACACCGGGAAGTGCGCCCGCCTCCATGGCCACAGCTACCGAGTGGAGGCAGAGTTCCGAGGCTCGGAGCTGGACGATCTCGGAATGGTTCACGATTTCACGCACCTCCGAGAGGCACTCCGAAGGATCCTTCCGGATCATACTTATTTGAACGATCTCATGGATCAGCCCACGACGGCTGAGAATATCGCACGGTGGCTCTTTGATCAGCTCCAGGCCATCCCGTTGCCTGTGAGCGCAGTAACCGTGTGGGAAACAGAGCACTACGGGTGTCGCTACGAACCGGCCCCCCGAACGGCAGGTAGCGCGGTTACATAGGCATTCGTGCCGATGGAGGCTGAATGCCGCTTGGAAGCTTCCGCACAATAAAACAAGCTGCGGAAGGACATTTGCATCCCTTCATCCTGAACGTTCGCGGAGGAACTGTATCCATGACTGACCTAGACGTATTTGACACGACCCTTATCGGCGGAGGGCCGGTAGGCCTCTTCGGTGCCTTCTATGCCGGTATGCGTGGGCTCAAGACCAAAATCATAGACAGTCTCCCGGAATTGGGTGGCCAGTTGACCGCCCTTTATCCTGAAAAATACGTATACGACATGCCTGGCTTCCCCAAGATCCTGGCGCGCGATCTCGCGAATGAGATGATCACCCAGGGGCTTCGCTTTGACCCTACGGTCGTGCTCGGTGAGCGCGTGGAGACCCTGGAGCGTACCGAAGACAACGTGTTCAAACTCGTTACCGATAAATCCACCCACTACTCCCGCACCGTAGTCATCTGCGCTGGGGCAGGAGCCTTTGCTCCGAAGAGACTGGACGTGCCAGGCATGATGGAATTTGAAGGACGGGGTGTGTACTACTTCGTCCGGAATAAGGAGGCCTTCCGAGGGAAACGCATCCTCATCGTTGGTGGGGGTGACTCGGCCCTAGACTGGGCGCAGAACCTGGAGCCGGTAGCATCCTCCATCACGCTCATCCACCGGCGCGATGTGTTCCGAGCCCACGAAGAGAGCGTGGATTGGCTTTTCCATCGCTCGAGCGTTAAGGTAAAGCTGTGGTGGGAGATGCGCCGCATCGAAGGCAGCGACCATCTTGAGCGCGTAGTGATCTTCAACAACAAAACCCAAGAAGAAGAGACCCTTGAGGTGGACGCCGCCCTCGTGAATATCGGTTTCAACGCCAGCATTGGCCCGATCAAGGAATGGGGGCTTGTGTTGGACGGAAACCAAATCGTGGTGAACTCCCGCATGGAAACCAACTTGCCCGGCGTATACGCCGCCGGGGATATCTGCACCTATGACGGCAAGCTCAAGCTCATTGCCACAGGCGTGGGCGAGGCGTGCATCGCGGTGAACATCGCGAAAACATACATAGACCCCACGGCTAAGGCCTTCCCCGGCCACAGTAGCGCCATGACGATGGAAGCCGCTCCTGCCAGATAAGGAAGTCGGAATGGGCCTCGTCGTTCGCATGGTGGTGGCACGCAAAAGTTGCATATCCGGCCGCTTTGGCGCGCCTAGTTGTGCGGGGCTCATGAAGGAACGAACAGGATCAGCTTCCCGTCCTCGTGGGCAACGCGTCATCCCGGCGCGTGCACGCGAACCATTTGCCTGGGGGAACGACCGACGACGCGATTGATCGCGTATCGGTGGATGGCGCCCCATGTGAAGCTGCGTGGGCGCCATCCACCTCATACGGCTGCATGTAGCCATTCCGGATCTGGTGGTGGATGTGGCACTTAGGCGCGTACTATTGCTGGGAGATGCGGACCTACAAAGCCTTCCCGCCCAGGCCCACTTCCGCCCCTAAGCACCCACAAAAACCGGCATAAATACCGATGGTGCCCCTCGAGCTACGCCTGGCTAGGTCCTCGAACGGTAGGCATCCGCCAGTCGTCTATCCATTGAAGACGTTCGCACACCGGAGGAAGCCGGAGCACGATCATCATGTGTCACTCACCGAGATGAGGATCCTAGCGCCCAGTAGCCGTACGATTGTTGCTTGGATCACTTGGGGCTGCGTTATCGCCGCACCCGCTCTTGCCTACGGCGCACGACCGGCTCCCGGGAAGCTGCCGCCGGGTTCCTTCGTGCGGAGGCCGGTGGACACAATCGAGAGCCTACTCCGCCACGTTGCCTCAGACGATGTGGTGATGCGGCGCTACGAGCGCTTCTTTCGACGATCGCGCCACGGTGTGTTGGCACTCTTTCAATCGCTTCGTCCCAGCCGCCTGGGCAGACCCCGTGTCGCCCGAGTATTTTTCGTCCGCCCCGGCGAAATCATTCATAGCCGCGTGCGACGGCTTCCAACGGGCCTCCTGGTATTCGCCCATGCAGACGGCGAACCTGTGCTCATTGCCGCATGCGGGAACCCGGTAATGGTTCTTTCCCACGCAGCCCAAAGCACCGGCATTTCCCCACGCGCGGTTGTTCCCGAGTACTCGCTTTGGGAGCCCCTACCCCCAACCCCCAGATTTGTGGATCGCCTGGCGGAAGAGACGCGCCTGCTGGCATACGCCGCGCCGCTGAGCTTGGTGCCCCCAGAGGAGATGGCGCCCCCACAAGTTGCCGCACCATCCCAAACTGTGGAACCCGTATGGACGCTTCCGTCCGGACTACCGTACTCCGTCCCCCAATATCCGTACGATCCTGAACCTGTTCAGCCTTCCTTCTCGCTGCAACCACCGCCCCATGATGCATGGATCGTACCGCTTCTGGCGTCCCTGTTCTACGTCGCGTGGGCAGAGAGGCCCCGGCCAGGCGTCCCCGGCTCTAATATCCCGCCGCCGGGACCGGTTCCTGTTCCCCCTGCCCCCGTGGTGGTAGCGCTGGGACTTGCCGTTTGGGGAGTGATGCACCGGCGGGACCGACGAAAGGCGCAGTGCACCCAATCACGCAAATGTTGAAGAGCAGCCCCCGCCTTATCGTCGCCGGCGGGGGCCCCACGGTTTAAGCACCTCGCCTGTTGGGAAGCGGCGTGATGTGCGGAAGCACCGCACGGAGGGACCGTGCCCATTCACGCGCCAAGGCAACACGCGTTGTTCCATCTGCCCGGGCATCCTGGGGGTGCACCTCCATAAGCCGGTACCCTCGCACGGTGATAAAGACGCCATTGCCTTCGGTGGTCACCGATATGTCCTCCGGACTCAAGGGCGGATTCTGTGTCCTGGAGAGGATCTCCACAAGGCGGGCATCGAGCGCTTCCGTGCGCATCACAGGCGTAAAGCTGCCAATGGTACTCCGCAGCGTTAGAATTGGCATCCCCGCGATGCCCCATTCGGCTGGGGCGGGATCCGAGATGCGAGCAATCGTTCCGATCTGTATCGGCACAGGCGCGGAATGCATCTGCGGCCTTAGTGCCGCTGAAGCTATGCTTGTAGGTGCAAGAGCCAGTATGGCGCCTGCAGCCAGTAGACGCGTTTGCATGGTGAACACCTCCTGTGGGCTTCCATTGCGGCAATCGGAAGCCCGACCTGCCATCAAGACGCCACGCATCTAGCTATGGTTCCGAAACTTCTAAGACACGCCATTCCCCAAAGCGTGCCTCCGCATCAACGCGAACGCCGGAGGCATGCTCTAGCTGCAATGCGCACGGAATGGAAGCCAGCACGGTGCATCCATGAGGCAATGTAGCCAGCGTGTGAATCTGTTCTATCCCGTCTGCCTCAAAAACACGGCTGGGACTGCGCGGTGTGTGCGGGAGGAGGACGTCTGGAACATAAAAGAACACACTCGGTCGCCGTGGCCGGCCGATGCAGATCGCCAAAGGATGCTGCAGGCGCACTGCCTCTGCACCGGCCGCCTTCGTAGCCAAATGCACGGGATCCACCACTTGCTTCCCCATCACGGGTAAGAACCACACTATCATCGCAACGGGAACGGCCAACATGCCTCCCACTGCTACAATGGGTGCGGCGCGCCTCCAGCCCATCAGTAGGACCACAGCGGCCACCACGGGCCCGCACGCGGACGCCACTGCCGCCGGGATCGCAGCGGCGAGGAGGGCTTCTTCCGGCTGAGTGACATGGATGGGTTTATGGGTGGCCGCCGCAACCGCCGCCAACACCCATCCGCGCTGCACAAGCAGGACCACAACCCCCATGGCTCCTAGCCCGGCCAGACCAAGGCAGGCCGCCAATACTCTGGACCTTCCGTTCTTCTGGAGCCCGCGCAGAAACGTATCTGCGGCAAGTAGGGCCGCCGGCGGATACAAAGGCAGGATATAGCTCACGAGTTTGGATCCTCCGGCCGAAAAGACCAAGAAGACTACCCCCACCCAAATCCAAAGAAACGTGCGAAGGGCGCGGTAGGCATCATCGTTTAGACCTTCCCTCGCAAGGGGCTTCGTGCGGCCCAGGGCATCCTTGGCTCCCGCCATCAAGAAGAAGCTCCAAGGAAATGCTCCCAGCAGAAATGCCGGCAGATAGAACCATACGGGTGCCCGATGCGCCGTGTCGCCGCCCTGAAAGCGCCCTAAGTGCTGGCGAATGATGTACTCTTGGACGAACGGCGTTCCATTAGCGCGGTATGCCAATAAGTGCCAGGGAGCAGCAATCACCAGGAATAGGACCGCCCCTGCCAAGGTGACCTGCCATGGTGGCAACCTGAGAGGCACGCGTACGCGCATCCGCCGAAGAACCAGCAAATACACGCCCATCACAAATCCCGGTAAGAAGATGCCCGGCGCTCCCTTGGTAAGGACGCCGGCCGCACACGCGGTCCAGGCCAGCATTGTGAGGAGTGTTTGCGCGCGAGGAGTGGCCCTGAGCGCCTCATATCCAAGCACAAGGGCAAGGCACACCCAGAGATCCAGAAGGGCGTCGGTGGTGAGTTGCCTCGCCTCCCCCACGATCAACGGCGCTAATGCAAGGAAGGACGCGGCCACCCATCCCGTTGCCCGGCCTAAGTGCCGGCGCCCGAACCAAAAGACCAGGCCAACTAATAGAGCCGATGCGACCGCCGCAGGCAGCCTTGCCGTCACCTCCGTGCGGCCGAACAGCCGAAACGACGCGGCGGCGGCCCAATAGGTGAGCGGAGGCTTCTCGAAGAATGCGTTGCCATTCACCCGCGGAGTTACCCAGTCACCTGTTAAGGCCATCTCCCGGGCGCACTCTACATATAACCCCTCGTCCAGATCAAGAATGCCCACCCCACCCAACTGCCAAAAGTACGCCACGAAGCAGAGAAGAGCCAAACTCGTCCAGAGCCCTGCTTCCCACATCCAGCCTCGGGGTGTCATCCTGTACGCATCCAATCGAGCCCTATCCGGCAGCGCCGCCCATGCGCTTACGTTCGTCCGCCGTCCGCAGCAAATTCAATGGGCGTAGGCACCACATGCAGCCATAAGGGCCTGCTCCAAAGGAAGTACGGCGTCCTGGCTGCGAAACAGCCGCCGCGCCTGCGCGCGCAGCTCGGGCGCCGGCCCATCCCCATTGAGCAAGGCGCTACGGAGGGCGATAGCGAAGCGCTCCACCAAAGATCCTTCATCCCGCTCCACACCTGTGATGGGCGTCATATGATCACCGAAGTATTGCTCGGCGGCCTCCTCCAGATTGGCCGTAGTCACAAGGCCATAAACGCCATCGTATCCCGCTCCCACGGCATGTGCTCCGGCGGCAAGCGCCTCGATGCACACGTAGTTTCCACCTGCAACAAGCCTGCACGTGGCGAAAGCCTTTGCCGTGTCAAACACATCCGTGTGGAGAGTAGCGAAGGGCGCACCGGCGGCTGCATTGTGCCGATCCACCGCATTCCGAACGCTCCCAACATGGCTTCCTCGGCCAATGATCTGGATACTGAGCTCGGGCATCTCCGATCGAAGTGCGGCAGCGGCTGCCAGAAAGGATACGGCTAACGGAGCCTTGGTACTGCTTAGGCGGGAGCAATAGGCAATCCTTAGGGGGCGCTCTGAATAAGGCCCTGCATACTGCTCAAAGTGATCCCAATCCACCATCCAATAGAGGCGTGTGATGCGCTCTGGTTCGGCTCCCAGGCTCACGAAGTAGCGCCTTTGATATTCGTTCATCACGGTAATCGCCTGGGCCGCCCCCAGATAGCGCACCACGCGAGATGCTTTGAATGGCGCGTTTAGATTGAGCACCATCGCGGCATTCGTTTTGGAACATGCCTTAGTCACAACGCCGTACTGCAGCGGCATCATGGGCACCACCACGTCCACGCCCAATCGGCGAATGAGGCGGGCCAGCCAGAAGCTCTCCCAGGGATACCGTAAACCATGGATAAACACGCCGTCAAAGGCAAGGTTCAGTTGGTGATGCACTTCGCCGCCAGCCGATACCAGATACACTCGATGGCCACGGTTGCGGAGGGCTGGTCCCACACTTCGCAGGAATGTATTCCCTCCGCCCAAACCCATGTCCCGGTTTACGAAAAGGATCGTCATGGCTGCCGTGTAGACATCCTCTTGACGAAAATGTTGCGGCGTGGGATCCGAGCCGTGGCATCGGAATTCGACAAGAGCACGTATCGTCCGCATCCTGACACGCGGACGAGGGATGGCATCTCTCGCAGCACCTCTTGAGCACGAACCTGATCCGTCATTACTATTGCCCGGGAATGGTCGCGCAGGAATGCTACGGTTTGGGGCGCGTCCGCCAAGAATGGAATCCGCCCGGCAGAATGGAAAGGCAACCGCGGGCCGAGATAGATCCAGCCCGGCAGATAAAACAGAATACTTGGGTGTCCTGGCCCCGGAATGCTCAAGGCGAGCTGGGTGCCCGGTGTCAAAAGGGAGCCCGCCAAACGCGCGGTTCCCTGTAACGGACCGGTCATCGTGGACTGAATAGCCGTAAGCCCACGCGTAACTGCCAGGGACACAAAGGTTCCACATACCGCGCCGAGCACCAGTACGCCTGCGAGTCGTCTCCCGCCTAAGGAGAGGAGAGCGGCCACACTTGCGCCTAGGGCGAGGACCACCAAGCCCGCAGTCACCATGGACACGACGGGTTGAGGTACAGCTTCGTACAGCTTGCGGGCGAGATCGGTGCCGGAATAGCGATGCAGCGCCCACAGCACCGTGCCTGCTGCTGCCACGGCCATCGCAGCGATGAGAGACATGCATACACGGAGACACCGACCGGCCCCCTGCCGTATCTCCCGATCTAGCCAATCTCCCACCAGCAGAGCCGCTGCAGGATACAGTGGGAGAAGGTAACTGACAAGTTTGGACACCATCCCGCTGAACATCACGAAAACCACTAGGAACCACGCCAGCACGAGGAGGCGAGCCTGGTGGCGCAGGGCGTCTGCCCGTGACGGCGACGCCAAATCATCGCTGCTCGCCCATGCCCCCTTAGCAAGCGTTTCGCGCGCGGCACTCCACACGGCGGGAATAAGAAAGATGCTCCAGGGATATAAGCTCAGCAACAATGCGGGCACGTAGTACCAGATGGGCGCACCGTGATTGAAATCCTTGCCGTTCAGGATCTGGACGTTATGATGCCAGAAGTATTCCTGGGCGAAGATCGGGCCGTTCGCACGTGCAATGAGAACGTGCCACGGAAGGACGACGGCCAACAGGAGTGGTATGCCGAACAATGGCCGGGCCTCCCAGATGCGCCGCGCTATGGCACCTGCCCGGAAGCGTTCTTTCACCACCACGAATGCCAGCGCCACAAAAAGGGGGAGGATTCCTGGGAAGCTCTTTGCCAGAAAAGAAAGCCCGCACGACGCCCACATTCCGTAATACCACCACTTGCCGCGGGGCGTAGTCGCCGTTGACCCTGCGAAGAAGCAAAGAAGCGCCACGGCAAACCAGAGGCTTTGGTGGATATCCATCGTCATGAGACGAGATGTACCCAGAAAGATAGGGTTAAGGGCCAGGGCAGCCCCGGCGAAGAAACCGGCCCGCTCTCCGAAATAGCGGGCCCCGAAACCATAGGTAAGAAGGACCAGCGCGCAGGCCGCAATCGCTACGGGGAGGCGGGCCGCAAATTCACTTACGCCGAAGGTCGCGAACGACAAGGCGGCCAGCCACAGGGCCAAAGGCGGCTTGTCGAACCACGGGACGGCGTTGATGGTGGGGGTGATGTAGTCCTTCCTCAGGTACATCTCCCTGGCCACTTGGGTGTAGATGGCTTCGTTACTATCCAGCAGCCCCACCGCTCCCAGGCGACAGAAAAAGCACAGATAGCAGATCCCAATCAGCAGAAGCAGATTCGCCCAGCGCGATGCCATAGAGTTTGCACGCCATCCCGTATGCGTTTTGCCGCCCTCGCCCCCGAACGGGCTATCCTGCGGCCTCGCGGGCAGCAGCGAGCGCCGCGTCGTAGTTGGGTTGATCCGTTACTTCGGGTACGTACTCCACATACCGCACCGTACGATCAGGTCCTACTACAAATACGGCCCTGGCCTCCAGCCGCAGCACCTCGATGAGTGTGCCGTATGCCAGTCCAAAGGAAGCATCGCGGTGGTCGGATGCCGTCTGCAAAGAATGGATGCCTTTCTCTCCGCAGAAGCGCGCCTGGGCATAGGGGAGATCCATGCTAACGGTGAGAACCTCCACATTTGGCGGAAGCTCCATCACTGCATCATTGAAGCGCTTCGTCTGCAACTCGCACACGGGAGTGTCCAGCGACGGCACAACGCTTAGGATCAACGTCTTGCCGGCATAATCGTCCAGGGTAACATCCCTCAGCCCTTCAGGGCTTCGCTGATGGAGTCGAAAGTTTGGGGCTTCATCTCCCACGTGTAGTTCTCGCCCGGCGAGGGGTAGTGGTGTGCCCCTCATCGTAACAGTTCGGCCACTCATATAATCTTCGCTCTCCTTCCTAACATGTACCGCCCGAGCAGTTAGCACCCCGCCGCCGTACCGGCAGATTGCGCGGTGTCCTTCACCCCAACCCGGTCGGCCAGGGCCGCCTCAACGGCTTGAAACACCCTATCCACAGTGATGGCCTGCATGCACCGGTTGTCCCGGCATGCCGAGAACCGATGGTTATACACGTTCACACACGGACTGCACACAAGGTTGGCGCTCAAGGCAATGGCTCTGGGTGATCTTGAGCCATACAACAAAGGCGTCTCCGGCCCGAATAGAACCACGCTGCGAATGGGCGTAAGTGCGGCAAAGTGACCAGGCCCCGAGTCGTTGGTCACCAGCACATCGGCCGCACAGTACAGTGCCAGTAATTCCTCAAGTGACGTGCGGCCCGCGATACTAAACACACGGGGTCTCGCAATGCGCTTGGTCATTGCCCTAGCAGCCTCCTCCTCCGCTGGGGACCCCGTTAGAAGGATCGTGCCTTCCGGATAGGCATCGGCAAGGCGTTGCGCCAACTCCACGAAGCGCTCCTCCGGCCAGCGCCGAAGCGGTAACAGGTCGCTTGCATTCGGGTTCAGGAGCACGATCGGCCGGCCGATGATCCCGCCCGACACCTCCGCCAACAGAGAATGGACGCGCGCCATCAACGCGGGCGAAGGCTCAAACGGAGGCGGTATGGGCAAGGCACTGCGCCTGGGCGCTTTGTAGATGCCGTCGGGCGGCGGCTCGGCAAAGGCAGCCCCCACCAACGCATCGAAGAGCTCCGCCGTGTGCAGGTAAGGATTGTAGCATACCTTGTGCGTCAAAAGATCTCCGCGGTACACCGTCTCCGAAGTGAAGCGGTGCAAACCCGCTCGAACCTGGGCACCCGAAAGGAATGCGAGGATCGCCGATGCACGTGAGAAGAATTCCATATCCACGGTAGTGTCTATGCGAACCCGCCGGATCCCCCTCAAACAGCGCATCACGTCCCTTACAAACACAACAGCCCCGGAAGCATCAATCTCAAACACGTTCTCCGGCGGGACCATTGCCATTGCATCCAGGATGGGACGGTTCTGTTTGAACACCCAAAAATACACGTTTTCCCGACCCACGCGCTCGGCTGCAGCCTGCACTGCAGGATAAGCGAGAACCGTGGCCCCCTGTTCGATGAGTTTGATGAAGAGCAACTTGCGTGGAGACGCCCGGCGCCGAGATCTGCGCCCCTGCGTTAGCCGGCAAAAGAGGGTAAGAAGCGCGCACAGGGGAACACCGAATACACGGTCCAGCACACGAATCGTATTTGGGTTCAATTCAGTAGCTCCCGCGGCGAACTTGCCTCGGCACCGTGGCGCGGATGTGCGTTGCATTCGTGGAGGCAATCAACAGCAGCGGCGAGGATGGCGATATCTAGCTTCAATCTCCGCGCCGTAATCTGTGCCGGGAGGAGGCGCCACATTAGGCAGGCCAAAAAGGCCCCGCAACAAATCGGCAATGGCCGCAACCACCACCTGCACCCGTAGGATCATAATCGTTCCCATAGTTAATCCACAGCCTCTGCTGCCTGCGCGCCGCTCCGCATAACGAGACGGAGGCCTTCCCACAGGCTCGACGCAAGCACGGTCACCACCAGCACGGCCAGAATACCGGTAAGGATCACCGTGATCCACCCCGTCTGCGTAATCGCCGTAGCCGATGCCGCAGGTAGAGCATGGAGCTCTGCCCGGCGGGCTGCTTCCCTAATGGCAGCCAAAGCACCAACACGAGGATCTGATGCAAAGATCGCTTCCAACGCTGCAGTCAAGGTGATGCCGGCAACCACAACCGCAGGGAGTCCCGTCACCCAAGCCAAGCGAGGCTTGTGCTTCAACAAGATTACGGTGCCAAGGCTTAGCGCGATCACTGCAAGAAGCTGGTTCGCAGTTCCGAACATGCGAATGAGCGCCTTCACACCGCCTTCCGTGTCCAAGATGCCCCAGGCAAGGATGCACGCCCATCCAAGTACTCCCAGGGCGCTTACACCCCACACATTTCCATTTGGCTGCTTTCCGGAATTGTGCGTGTGCTGCTCCGAACGCAATCGAGAAAGATCGCGAAGGATCTCCTGGATCACAAAGCGGATCACCCTCGTCCCCGAATCGAGCACGGTCAGGATGAACACGGCCTCAAACATGATGGCGAAATGGTACCAGAAGGGCAGAAGATGCCCGAACCGCTTCCCGGCAAAGACATGCGCCATGCCGATGGCCAGGGTAGGCGCGCCGCCGGCGCGATTGTAGAGCGAGCGCTCACCCACACGTCGGGCTTCGGCTGCCATCTCTTCAGGAGTTACCGAGAACACCGCTCCAAACCTGCTCACCTTCTGGGTGATGCGGATTTGGTCCGCAACGGCCAAGGACCCATCGGCAAGAGGCTTCACTTGCACGGGCATGGTCATAGCCAGGTAAATGCCCGGCGCCAGCGTGACCGCAGCAATGAGGGCCATTACACCCACGAAGCTCTCGGTGAGCATCGCCCCGTAGCCAATGACGCGAATGTCGCTCTCCTTATCTACAAAGCGCGGTGTCGTGCCGCTGCTGATCAGCGAATGGAAGCCGGATATGGCGCCGCAGGCAATCACAATAAAACAGAAGGGGAAAACGCTGCCCCCGAATAAGGGTCCGCTGCCGGTGATGAAGGGAGTAACGCGAGGCATTCGGACGATGGGATGTGCTGCAAAGATCCCCACGGCCAGGAGCGCCACCGTTCCGAGTTTAAGGTACGTAGAGATGTTATCGCGCGGAGCTAGAAGCATCCACGCAGGAAGGGCAGCCGCAAGCAGTCCATACGCTACGATGGCCACCGCAAGCTGACGATCGGTGCGTGTGAATAGGGCTGCAGTCACCGGATTGTGATGGATCCACGCGCCAACGCCGGTGGCCAAGATGAGGAGGATTACTCCCAGTGCCGTAGCTTCACCCTCTCGACCTGGCCGGAGGCGCGTCATGTACCAGCCCACAAAAAAGGCAATGGGGATGGAGCACGCTATGGTGAAGGTGCCCCACGCGCTCCCCTTAAGGGCATTCACCACAAATAACGCCAACACACCAAGGATAATCTCCAGGATCAAGAGCACGGCGATGGAGGCGATGAAGCCCGCGAAGGGGTTCACCTCATTCTTGATCATGCGGGCCAGGCTCATCCCGTTACGCCGGGTAGAAAAGAAGAGGATCGTCATGTCCTGAACGCACCCCATGAGGACTGCCCCCAGAACGATCCATAGGAAACCGGGGAGGAACCCAAACTGTGCTGCAAGCGTAGGGCCGATTAGGGGACCAGGTCCGGCGATCCAAGCAAAGTGCATGCCAAAAAGCGTCCACCGCCGGAAGGGCATATAATCGCGGTTATCCCTTAGGCGATGGGCAGGGGTAACCCGAGCGTCGTCTACCTCAAGCACGCGCTGCGCGAGGAATTCACTGTAATACCGGGCGCCCAGGTAATAGAAGCAAAGGGCCGCAACTAGGAGTGCCACGGCATCGAAGTGTTCGTGCCGTAGGGAGCTGATTGCCCATGCCAGCGCAACGCCAATTCCGGCGAGGGCAACAAGCCCCCACCTGTGCCTTGAAGCCAACACGAAGGGACCTCCGTTCCGGCGACGCTGGCGGGAATGTTGGGATATATCTCAGTATAACAGAGGGACCTCACGGTGAGCAACCCTACCATTGCCATCGCCGCTGACTGCGCCTACCATAAGTACACTCAGAACGGTTGCGCGGTGCGGCAACACGCGCTGCAGTGTCCGGATTGCTCATGGGGCACTCTCGTTCCCATTCCACACGGATATTGCCCTTGGCGGCAGGCTACAGCGATTGACAGCTTTGCTCCATACGGATACACTTAGCCATCCCATATGGGAGGGCCGAAGATGCGCGCAAAGCTCCTTTGGGCGCTTGCCCCCGTCGTCATCGTTGGTGCCCTCGTGTGGCGAGAACGGTTTTCGGGGTATCATCAGCGGTTGGCGGAGGCGCATTTCGAAAAGAGCGAAGAGCTCGCCCATCGTGGCCAGTTCGATGCCTCACGGAAAGAGATGGAGCTGGCGGTTCGGGAAGATCCACGGTACGAAGAGGCGCGCGACGGCCTGGCCGCTATCTATGCAGGAGAGGGGCGCCTCGAGGATGCCATCCGTGTGTATCGAGAAGGGATCGCCCTCATGCCTAGATCTGCCCTGCTCCACGACGGATTAGGCAGCCTTCTCTATTCTTGGGGGCGTTACGAGCAAGCCCTTCCCGTCCTCGAAGAAGCTGTACGGATCAAACCGGATGGGCAATCCGTATACCTAATGGGGATGTGCTACGAGCGAGCGAACAGATGGGCCCAGGCGCAGCAGTATTGGGCCACCCTGGTTCAACGGCAGCCGAATGATTTAATCGCCCGGCGGGGCCTTGCGCGAGTGAAGGCGAAGATAGCCGGCGCGCAGCATGTACCGCTCCGGCATCGAGAGTGAGAGTGACCGAACGATGAGTTTCAAAGACTTTAGGGACATTGATCTTCTGCGCCAGATGGAAAACGAGATGCAGCGCATCGCAGATGAGGCCCTCCGCGGCTTCTTCGCGGAAGTGCCCGCGCCAAACCGCTTTTGGCAGCCCCGCGTGGATATGCATGAGACGCCCGAGAGCATCATCGTGAAAGTTGAGATTGCCGGCGTAGATCCTGACCGGTTGAACGTGTCCCTCTCAGCCGACGACCGCGTCCTCACGATTTCAGGTGAGCGCACGGAAGAACCGCGCGAGCGGCTGGATCGTATTCGGTGCTACCAACTTGAGATCTACTTCGGTCCCTTTGAACGCGAGATCGTGCTCCCCGGTGACGTGCGCATCAATCGAGACGCCATTAAAGCATCCTACAAAGACGGATTCCTGTTAGTGACGCTGCCCAAAGAGGCCGAAGGCACTCGAGGCAGCCGCAGCATTCCCATTGAATAATCCAAAGAGCTTCAGGCCCGGCGGGGATACCCCGTCAGTGCCTTCGCGTGCGCGGACAGGATAGTGATGGAATCGAAGAACATAACCGATCTCATTGACCAGCTCGATGGCGCACCCGACGGCAAAGTCACCCTGCCCGAAGAGCTGAATCTTCTCCCCTTGCGTGATGTGGTGATCTTCCCGGTGCTTGTTGCACCCTTGGGAGTGGGCCGGGAGAATTCTGTAAAGCTCGTGAACGAGTCCGTGGTGGGCGGCAACCGTATCATCGGGGTAGCGACCCTCAAGGATCCTACTATCGAGACGCCCACCCTGGATGATGTGTACCGCATCGGCACTGCCGTCGCGATCCGAATGATGGGCCAGCTCCCGGAGGGCATCCGCCTGATTGTTCAGGGCATTTCGCGTATCGAGATCCTCGAGGCCGTGCAAACTACCCCGTACCTTCGAGTAAAGGTGCGCGCCATCCCGGAGCCGGAGATAGCTCCCGACCAGGTCCTGGAAATCGAGGCGCTCAAGCGCTCCATAGCCAACCTATTTCAGAAGGCTGTGCAGCTTTCGCCGGATCTGCCGGATGAGCTCCAAGGGTTCGCCAACAACATCCGCGATCCCCACATCCTCACGGATCTTATCGCCGCCCAGATGCCGCGCCTCACCACAGAAGAGCGGCAGAAGATCCTAGAGACGATCCCGCTCAAAGAGCGTATGGAGGCGCTCGTAGGCTTGCTGGCACGTGAGGTGCAGGTACTGGAGCTTAGCAGCAAGGTGCAATCCGAGGTTACTTCCGAGCTGGGAAAGTCTCAGCGGGAATATTACCTCCGCGAACAGCTCAAGGCCATCCAGAAGGAACTGGGGGAAACGGACGAACGCACGGCCGAGATTGAGGAGCTTCGGGCGAAGATCGAGGCCGCTCACATGCCGGAAGAGGCCCTCAAAGAGGCACACCGCGAGTTGGATCGCCTGGAGCGCATGAACCCGGCCGCACCGGAATACACCGTCGCGCGCACCTACATAGACTGGCTCGTGTCCCTTCCCTGGGCCGTAAGTACAGAGGATAACCTTAACATCGAGGAAGTGAAACAGATACTAGACCAGGACCACTCCGGCCTCGAGAAGGTTAAAGAGCGCATCCTCGAGTACCTCTCCGTGCGCAAGTTCAAACAGGCCGGAACCATGCGCCAGCCGATTCTTTGCTTTGTAGGACCTCCCGGGGTAGGAAAAACGTCTCTGGGCAAATCCATCGCTAGGGCCCTAGGCCGCAAATTCGTGCGCATCTCGTTAGGCGGCGTGCGCGATGAGGCCGAGATCCGAGGCCACCGGCGCACCTATGTAGGCGCTCTTCCCGGGCAAATCATACAGGGCATCCGCCGAGCCGAGTCGAACAATCCGCTCTTCATGCTGGATGAGATAGACAAAATCACTGCAGATTTCCGGGGCGACCCGTCCTCGGCGCTGCTCGAAGTGCTGGACCCCGAGCAAAACAGCAACTTTAGGGATCACTATCTGGAAGTTCCTTTCGATCTCTCGCGAGTGCTCTTCATCACCACCGCCAACGTGCTAGACACGATCTTGCCTCCTCTTCGGGACCGAATGGAGATCATCGAGATACCAGGGTACACAGAAGAAGAGAAGCTGGCCATCGCCGAGCAGCACTTGGTCCCCAAGCAGATCGAGGAGCACGGCATTCAAGGGCGTATCGAGTTCCAACGTGAAGCGCTGTTGGCAATCATCCAAGGGTACACCCGCGAGGCAGGGGTGCGGAACTTGGAGCGCGAAATCGCCAACGTTTGCCGCAAAGCCACGCGAGCCTTCGCGGAAGGCAAGTACGAAAGCCTCGTGGTTACGCCCGCCCAAGTTACCGAGTTTCTGGGGGCGCCCCGCTTTGAACGAGAGGCGGCAGATGAATGCCCGCGTCGCCCCGGCGTAGCTACGGGGCTTGTATGGACACCCGTGGGGGGCGACATTATCTTCATCGAAGCCATCGCTATGCCGAAGCCCAAGGACCGGCCCTCGAACATTGTGCTCACGGGCCAACTCGGCGATGTGATGAAGGAATCGGCCCAAGCAGCCCTCTCGTACGTGCGCGCCCATACCGCCGATATTGGAGCACCCGAAGAGTTCTACGAGACGCACGATATCCACATCCACGTACCTGCCGGGGCAACTCCCAAGGATGGTCCGTCGGCAGGCATCACGATGACGACGGCATTGGCGTCGCTCTTCAGTGGCCGCCTGGTGAAGCCGCGTCTCGCCATGACAGGGGAGGTGACCCTCTCCGGTAAGGTGCTGCCTGTGGGAGGCATCAAAGAGAAAATCCTGGGGGCGCGCCGTGCAGGCATCAAGACGATCATCCTCCCGGCGCGCAATCGCAAAGACTTTCAGGAAGACATTCCCCAAGAAGCGCGGACGGGGATGGAGTTCCACTTTGTGGACGACGTGGCCACAGTACTAGAATTGGCACTGGAGCCGCCAAGCACCCAGGCTAAGGTGCGTTCGCGCAACGGGCGTTCCCGGCGCAGCACGGCGCCGGCCCAAACCCCAGGCACGTCCGTGCTCTCCTCCGAAGACTAAGCGCCGCCGCACGATGCATCAATGGTCGTGCTCATGTTCGCCGGCGTGGTAATGCAGATGGACGTGCCCGGTAGTTCCGTGGCGATGGAAATGGGCGTGGGCAAGATTGGTTCGTAGGAGGAGGGCCTCGTCCTGTAGGATTTCGCCCACAGAGCCATCTGCCTGAAGCGTGTGGTCCTCACCTAGAACTACCGCGCGCTTCGCCATATGCGGAAGAAGCTCCAGATGTTGCGTGGAGAGAATAATCGTCTTCCCCACTGCTGCGAGCGCCGCAAGCGTGTCTACCAACCAACTTTGGCTCCGGGGATCCAGGCCCGCCGTAGGTTCGTCTAGCAGGAGCGCGTCGGGGTTCATCACCAACACCGACGCCAGGGCTACGCGCTTCTTCTCTCCCCCGGACAAGTGGTAGGGGGAGCGATCCAGCAAGGGCGTGATCCCGACCATCTGGGCAACGTCCTGAACCCGCTGGAATACCTCTTCTTCCGTGAGTTCGGTTTGCAGCGGCCCGAAGGCAATCTCATCCCGGACGGTGGCGCAAAAGAGCTGAGAGTCGGGGTTTTGAAACACGAAGCCTACACGCGCCCGAAACTTGCGTGCCATTGTGTCGTCCCGCAAGGTGCGGTCGTTGAGCTCCTCTCCGAATGCGCGCACCCGCCCGGAAGTGGGCACCACCAATCCGTTGAGCATCTTTAGGAGCGTGGATTTGCCGCTTCCGTTGGCACCCAGCACTGCGACCTGTTCACCAGGACGCACCACCAGGGATACATCCTCCAGCGCCACCACGCCGCCCGGATAGCGATACGACACGTGCTCCACACTAAAGACCGTTTGGGCCGTTACCTGCGGCATCGTGCCTGTGCTTACGGTATCCATCGTTCTATTCCTAGTGCGCCGACCGCAACGAACAATAGCAACGCGAGTACTGCAACATCCCGTACCGTAGTGGGATTATGCCTGTGGAGTGGCCGGAAATCTCCCCGCCACCCTCGCGACACCATCGCCGAGTGTACCTCGTCCGTTAGGACCATGGATTTGCCGAAGAGCACTCCCGCCGTGCTCCCCAACATACGCCGGCGCGCATTGAGAGGCAGGGTGCCTACCGACCGACTGCGGCGTGCCTGGAACATTTCTGCGGCGATCTGAAGAAGCACCGCCAAGTAACGATAGGTGATCGCCAAAACCATCCCTACCGAGCGCGGAATACGCATTACGTGCAAGCTTGCCAACAACTCCATCCATGGCGTGGTAAATGTTAACAACAGAACGAAGGTCACCGCTACCCCCACCCGCAGCGCGAAAATGCCAACGCCAATGAGGCCGGGCACGGTGAGCGTCAATGTGGGGTCGTGCATGTGAAGCACCACCGCGGGGCGGCCGGGGGTAATCACATTGAGTGCAGATGGAAGGACGGTAAGCCCACCGAAAAGGCCCACGCCTAGCCATACTCGTCCCAACAAAGCGGCCACCGGGATTCGTGAGGCAAGAGCCAGGAGCACCGACACGCCATAAAGTAGCACCAGTGGTCGCCACGTGTGCAACAGCGAAGCACTCACCACACACGCCACCGTTCCCAGCAACTTGGCTTCGGCACGGATGGATTGGAGCAAACCCTTTCTCCCTGTCCACTCCTCCACCAGCACTGCGTCGCGCAATGTCGTGGTGAAGGCGGCCAAGGTGCGCTCCAAGTATCGGCCGGCGGGCAGAAACGAGGGCACGCGGGCCATGCGCGCCGGCGGGCGAGGCTGCTGCAGAAGCCAGGCGGGGATCTGCTCTTGCGAACGAGCGGGCGCCTGGGGTCGCCGCGCACGCGTTGTAGGTGCGATCAGGAGCCACAGCACCCGAATGCTGCCGATGATGATCACCACGCCCACCAAGCCGGCCCCGATGTAGAACAGCGGGCCACGGTCGCTGAGGTAATCCGGCAGGAAACCCTTCCAACCGTGTGCCTCGATGGCCGCCATCCGCTCGGGAGTATAACCTGCACGCCGCGCGATTTCGTCCGCGGACCACTCGCCCCATGCTTCGCCTTTGGCCAACAATCCCAAGGGCGCCAGAGCACACAGCGCTACCAGCGCAATCCACACGAATTCCAGGCGCCCTGTTGCGCGTGATCCTTCCGACGTACCGTAGAGAGGTATCCCCCAGCGCTGCGCCGATGCCACAGCAAAGCCGGTTACCGCTGCCTCTGCAACTCCTGCCACGGCAAGATGCGGCAACAAAAGAGCCGGAACGGTAACGCCGAGCGGGAAGGGAAAATAGAGCGCTCTGCCTGTGGCATCGTGGAACAGGAAGGGCTGGATGCCTAACAGCACGGCCGTGACAAGCGCGGCGGAGTTCAGCCCTACATAGGCGCCGATGGCCGCTGCTACGATCCTACGACGCGAGTTGGGCGCAGATTGCCCTGCAAATATACGATAGACAAGGAAACCCGTAAAGGGCATCACCAGCGCCATGGTGAAGCAATTAGCTCCAAGGGCCAGCACACCACCATCGGCGAAAAACACGGCCTGAATGGCGAGCGCCACGGTAACGCCCAACATTGCCGCCCAAGGCCCCAAAAGAACCGCCAACAGCACAGCCCCTACAGGGTGGACTGTTGTTCCCCCCGGCACAGGGATATTGAACATCATGAGGGTAAAACAGAACGCTGCGCCTATAGAAAGGAGGGGGATGGTTCGGGTGGTCTGCTCCCGGCGCATGCGGCCCGCAGCTACGTACCAGGCCGGTGCCATTGCGGCTCCGGCGGCCGCGGATGTTGCCGGGCTAATAGCGCCGTCCGGAATATGCATTACCGCGCCTTTGCAATAGCGTCTCAGCCCTTAAGGGCTTCGGCGCCGCTCACAATCTCGGAGATCTCTTTGGTAATCCCGGCTTGGCGGGCACGGTTCAGTGAAAGCGTCAACGTAGAAATCATCGTGCCGGCGTTGTCCGTAGCGGAACTCATCGCCGTCATTCGTGCACCGTGCTCGCTCGCAAAGGATTCCAACAGCGCCTGGTACATCTGTGTCACTACGTATTGCGGAAGGAGTTGCCCCAGCAATACACCAGGCTCGGGCTCGAAAATGTAGTCCGGGGGTAGCTCCACGGCCTCGGATTGCGGGGGTTCAATCGGCAGGACCTTGAGTACTGTGGGCCGTTGCGTCAACGCGGATACAAACCGAGTGTAGATCACGTAGAGTTCGTCTATCTCACCGCTCACGAACGCCTTCTGAAGGCGGGTGGCAATCTCCATCGCTTCGCCGAGACCTGCAGAGTTCTCATTGATGACGAAAGCCTCGGCCAAATTATAGCCGCGACGGCGAAAGAACGCCTGACCTTTCCTTCCCACCACATATAGGCGCAGCTTCGCCGGATCCAGACCCGAGATAAACTCTAACGTCCGACGGATGATCGCCGCATTGTAGGAGCCCGCAAGTCCGCGGTTCGCCGTGATTAGGAGCACGCCTGTATGCTGAACCTCGCGGCGCTCCAGCAGGGGATGCTCTACACTTCCGGCGGCTCGCGCAAGATCCTCCATCACTTGGCGCATCTTCTGAGCGTATGGGCGAGAAGCCTGCACGCGATCCTGGGCACGCTTCAGTCTCGCAGCCGCTACCATCTTCATCGCCTTTGTGATCTGCTGGATGTTCTTGGCAACGCGGATGCGAGACCTAATTTGCCTCATCGTGGCCATGCGACGCCTATCTCCTGATCCTACAACAGTCTGTAGAGTGCGCGTTCAGTATACCCCGCGTTCGGTGCCCCTGCCATGTTGCAATAGGAAGGAATCCTTGTATCCTCCGGGGAAGCCTCCCACCGTGAATACTGTCAATCTAGGAAGCATCGTCCATGCGCCGCGTCGCCACTATGCTCTCCCTTGTTCTTATCCTGACCGGAAGGTATGTTGCCATGGCTCAATGGGCACCCAAGGAGTTCCCGATCAGCTTTTGGTGTGGCCCGCCGCCGCAATTCGTGTCGCCGGAACGTTTTAAACAGATCGCGGCCGCAGGCTTTAACCTTGCAATGCCGGCATGCGAAGGGCCGCATACTCCTGAGGTCAATCTGCGCATTCTGGACGCCTGCAAGGCAGCCGGCATCAAGGCGTTCGTGATGGATGAGCGCATGCCCCTGCGGATCAGCGGCGATCCTAGCGCCAAGGAGCGGCTGGACGCCATCGTAAAGGACTATGCTCACCACCCAGCTTTGGCCGGCTACTTTCTCACCGATGAGCCCGGGGCCAATGCCTTCGAGGGTCTCGGAGAAGTGGTACAGTACCTACAGCAGAAGGACCCGAAGCACCCGGCGTATATTAACCTCTTTCCCAATTATGCCTCGCCCCAGCAACTGGAGGCCGCCACGTACGACGAATATCTCAACCGGTTTATCCGCACCGTCCACCCATTCGTGGTAAGTTACGATCACTATCACTTTTTGAAGGGGGGCGACCGTCCTGGCTTCTTCGCCAATCTGGATGCGGTACGGGAGGCCGCCCAAGAGGCAGGTCTGCCCTTCTGGCAAATTGTCCTTGCGGTTCCCCATCTGGATTACCGCCCCCTTACGGAAGCCGAGAAGCGCTGGGAAGCCATGCATACCCTGGTGTACGGAGGCAAGGGCCTCATGTACTTCACGTATTGGACACCTACGGGCAATGCGTCGGAATGGGGACCCGCCATTATTGCCCATGACGGGACACCTACGCCTCAATATGATGAGGTGCGGCGCATCAACGCGGACGTTCATGTGCTGGGGCGATACCTTCTCAACGCAGTATTCGTGACGGCCTTTCAAAACGGGCCTCTCTCCCCAGGCGGACATAAGCGCGAGCCAGGAACTCCCGTAGCCTTCCAAGATGAGGCAGAGGTGACGGCCGGGGTCTTTCGGGCAGACACGCACCTGTATGCCCTACTCGTGAACCGCAACTACCGTTCTGCCGTCACTACGCAAGCCCTCTTCTCATGTGGCTCCCATCGCGTGGAGCATCTGGACCGACGCACAGGAAAGTGGATTGATGTGAAGGGCACGCGCACTGCAGAAGGCGATTTACGTGTAGAGGTACCGCTGGCGCCGGGCGATGGGGAGCTCTACCGGTGGTAGCGCAGCAATATGCGGATACTTTCGGCCGCTTGCTTTTGGAAAGCGGGCAGGAAGTTCCGCCCTTTGCGTCAAAATGATGGCGGATGAGTATGGGACCCCTGGCCCCACCTGGATGCGCCCGGCATTCTTCACCGGATTGTCCCAGCTCGTGTGCAGTTGCCGCAAGCCTCGCAACAACGGCTAGAGGCGCGCGGCGAATTCACGACCCTAAGGAGGATGCGACGTGAAACGATTTGGTTGGGCTTTGGGCTGCGCCCTCATGCTGGCCCTAACAGCATCGGTACCTGCGGCTGCCCAAACTGTAGACAGCGACCTTGGAACCAACTGGAACCTGCGGGCAGGCTTCTTTGTGCCCGAACGCTCCACCGCCCGTGCAGCAGAAGGTGATATCTGGCTCACTGTGGGGGCAGAGCGCGCCTTCTACCAAACAGACCGCTGGGCTGCCACAGCAAGCATTGACTATTACGGTTCAGGAAGCCTCTACAACGTGCCGATTACCATCAACGTGATCGGGAACACGAAGGGCATGCGGTTCGGTACGGGTGCCGGGATCGGCATATCGCACGATTTCGAACAGGGCATCCTCGGCTTCACCGGAAACGTTTTGCTGGGCTACCAACTGGCTGCTGGAAGCAACAAAGTTTCCTTCGACGTGCGCTATCACTACCTCAGCACGGGCCACGGTCAATTGAACGGCTGGGGCTTTACCTTCGGGTTCCAGTTCTAGTTCTGGACGATTGGTGCGCCGAGGAGGCTTGGATACGTGTATTCCCTCCTCGGCTGCCCCACTTGGCGCCCTGTGCCGTCATCCTGGCTACCCTGCCGGGCAACGGTCGCCAGGTGACCGATACGGCCCCCTCGTGAACCCGTTCCACGGCGCTGTTGTGGCAGCGTACGTGGTTCCATTCGCGGCACAGGCGTCCACGGCCGTGGACGGCGGCGTTGCATAAGCCTGCCCCGAGTTAGGAGCTTGAAGGCAAGAACGGCCTCGGGTGCCGGGGGAAGCGATACGCCACGGAGACCGCCACCATGCCCCATACTCTTAGATTCCGCCCGGGCTAGCCTCTCTGTTGCGCAAGGTGTGTATTGCTACCAAAGCCGCAGGATGGGCACTGCCGGTTCTACCGTCCGTGAAGCCAGAGATTCATTGCATCGGCAGGTGCGTCGCACTCCTGCAAATGCCTGGCGAGAAGCCCTCGCATTTCCCGAAGGATGTCCGGGTGGGCGGCAGCCACATCCTTCTCTGCTAACGGATCGCCTGCCAGGTCGTACAGCTCCTCTCGTCCATGCGCGCCGATGGGTGCATATCCCCATTTCTCCGTCACCACGAAGGGGGTAGACGCTCGGGCGGGTACTTGTTGCGCGCCGGCCCCGGCAAACGATCCCGCCACCGCGAATTCCCGATGCCGACCATTCCCTGCACGCAAGACTTCCGCGAACGACCGCCCATGCAGGGGATCGGGAGGCTGAACACGCACTTCGGCAAGTTCGCACAACGTGGGGAGGATGTCTACAGGTTGGGCAAAGGTACGGATGCCGACGCCCTTGGGAACGTGTGGCGCCGCTACAAGGAAGGGTACGTGGCTGAGCTCTGGATAGAGGGGCCAATAACGCTTGTCGTCCTGATGTAGATTGCTCTTACCAGTCCTCCCGTGTTCGCCCAACGACATTCCATGATCACTGGTCACCACCACCACAGAGCGATCCCAAAGCTCCAGATCATCCACTTTCTGAAGAATACGCCCGATCCAGCGATCCACCAATTCCGCCTCCGCGGTGTAATGGGCCCTAAGGTTCCTAAGCTCTGCCGGCGAGTACACATCCGAGGGGCCATAATTGGGGTGGATCATGGGCGTACCGGAATACTCCGGGTCATACCGGCGCACCAGGTATTCCGGGGGATCCCATGGCTCGTGAGGATCAAAAAAGTCTACCCACAGGAAAAAGGGCTCGGCTTTGTAGTTCTCTTCAAGCCAGCGGACTGCGGTTTCTGCAGTACGGCACGGGAACGCCTCGGTCTCGAACCGGCTGTAGCGGTTCATCCAGCGATGTGCATCCGCCAGTGTCTTTCCGCGATATAGAGGCTGGGTGCGCGTTTTGCTATGCGGCATCACCTCGATGATGGGATCGTTCAAATGCAGGAGCGGACGGTCCCCTTCCTGGCCTCGGTGTTGATAGGCCGCCTCGAAGCCCTGATCAAATCGAGCCGGAAATAGGTGTGGGCAATCGCAAATGAGCTGAGTGGCATACCCCACCCGCCCCAGCATTCGGGCGATATGGTTGCGTCCACTTAGATCCAAAGGCTGCCACCCGTACCTCGGCCAACCCACGCGGCCTGTGGCCAAGTCCGTGCGGTGGGGAATGGTAGGGAAACTTCCCGTATAGAACCCATGCACCTCGGCGGCGTAGGTAGCAGCAAAGCGATCCAACTGGGGCGTTCGCGTACCAAGGGTGGGGTTTCGGCCCGTGAGGTTATCGTACCGGTACGTGTCCGTAATGATCAGGATAATGTTGCGCATGCTAACCTCCTACAGGAACACGCGTGGCCTGCATTCAGCATAGGGCAGCGAGTCTTCGAACATACGTGCACAGAGCGATCGCTCCTGCTGTTTGGGCTGATGCTTCGCACCCATGATAGGAGTTCGCTGCGGGAATGTCAAGCCTACGGTACCGTCTGCTTCGTTTGGCGGCAGGAATACCCATAGAACTGCGGCATGGCTCTTTCGGGATACGCCGTTCCTGGCGCGGCGACACATCGGAGAACGTGATGCAGTCGGCGCGTACCGCCGGACGCTTACAGGAGCTTCCGTAGGGTTTTATCCATCGCGCGCCCGAGGTTAGAAGGTTCTCCGGGTGTGAGTTGGGGCGGACGGCCGTTTGCCATCCGCCCCGATCACCGCCTCAATCCGGAGAAGGCTGACCAGGCTTCGCGCCGCCTGCGCTGCCCGGAATTGCCGTTTTGGGGCCGTTGGGGCCGGGTGGGGGCGGAGGCGCCTCCTCCTTCTTTGCGCAACCTGCCAAAACGATGGCCATTAGAGGCAGTATTGCCAGCAACGCCGCAAAAGACCTGCGGCCTACGGTTCTCATCATGGACATCCTTCCTTTGGTGCGTTTCGTAGGAATGTGTGCCGCCCGATGATCGAGCGGCACACCATCTGTTAGCCTTCAGGTTCGTAGATCGGCCGGAACAACCACGGCGCGCAACCATCCCACCATAGATATTGAACGGTGCCGTCCGGGTTGTAGGTGAATGGATCCGTGCGCCAATCTCCCGATCCGAGCTTGCGCCACTTCACATGGCCGTCTACAAAGGCCCAGTTCTGTCCCCCGCTGTACACCTGGATCCGGCTCTGATAGGGACCGAAGAGCGTTCCGTAGTAGCCGCTTCCGCAGGGCTGGTACGCAAAGGGCCAGGGCACGGTTGTATTGGACGCTGGAACGCCATCATTGATGCCGGATCCCTTAAAGGCCACCTTTCCCAAGCCGTTCCACAAGAGCGGGCACGTGGCCGGGGATCGCACTTGCGAGATCACAGATGCCCCAAGGATCCCGTTGAAGGTATAGGAGATGTTCGTGGGGGTGGCACCAGGTACGAAGGTAATTTGCCCGGGGAACTGCTCCACTACATCTCCATTGGGCGTTTGCCACACGCCGTAGTTCTTAATGTACGGATAGGTCACGTTTGCGCCCTGCGTTAGATACCAACCGTCCCAAGGAGGAGCAGTGCGCCCCTGCACGATATTCCAAGGGCTAAAGTAGACATTGTAGAACCGCGTGGGGCTCTGCACCGGCAGCGGGAACGTTTCATCATAATCCTGTAGATACATCAAGTACGCGGAAGCGATCTGCTTCTCGTTGGACTGATCCGTGGACTGCCTTGCCTTCTCCCGTGCTTGCGCGAAGACCGGAAACAGAATGGCTGCCAGTATCGCGATGATCGCGATAACCACTAGCAGTTCGATCAGCGTGAAACCTTTGTCCAAACGTTTCTTCACGGCGATGCCTCCTTCTGGCCTAGTGGTGTTGTACAGCGATGCTCTTACAGCCTGCCAAAAAGGAGCCAGGTAGCTCCGGTACAGCATAGGAGACGCGGGGGGAAGATCGTATCGGAATACCGCAAGCACCGATGCCTCACGGCTTCGGCACCTGGCACGTCGCTCTCCTCTGGAATGCTGCATTACAACCGAGCGCACAGGTTCCATTCCACGCCTTTGTGAACAATGCACCGCTGCCGATTATCTAGACGGTTCAACCAAGCAACTGGTTGCACGGTTACAGTGCTGCGCACGAAGAGGTCTGCAATCATCGAAGTGGCGAAACACGATTGCCCGCTTCAGGCTTCCTCTTCCCGTTGATAACCTACAAAATCCCCTTCGGACAGCTTTTCGTCGCTTGGAGCAGGAGGTGCGTTGGGTTGGAGGTTCTTCTCCGTAGGTACGGCGGTCTCCATTTTCCCGATGCGCCTCAGGGGGATAGGCTGGATCGGTAAGGGATCGGGCAAGCCGGTGGTCTGAGTGCGCCTGAGCACATGCTCTTCCATCCGTCCTCGAAGCTCGGCTACTACCTCGGGATACTCTTGGGCCACGTTCACTTTCTCGGCTGGATCCTGGGCGATGTGATAGAGTTCCACCATGGGAAATCCGTGAAGATCCGGCTCAAGAGACACGATCAGCTTCCATTCCGGCGTGCGGATCCCCCTCTTCTTCATCCATGTGTTCTCCGTCAAATGGAGCTCCGCATACTCCGGTGCCTCCCCGTCTCCCTCGATGAGCGGCCTCAAGGAACGACCATCGAAAGCCATTCGATCGTTCAGCAGGCCGGCGTAATCCAACACGGTAGGGGTTAGATCCGCCATCTGAGCCGTAGCTCTTACGCGCTTACCCGCAGGGATGACCCCAGGCCAGCGAAGGATGAACGGGATATGGATGTTGGGCTCGTAAAGGCCATGGTGGTCGAACCAGCAGCCGTGTTCATCCAGCTCTTCGCCGTGGTCGGAGGTGTACACCACGAGGGTGTCTTCCGTTAGACCGAGTTCATCGAGTCGGGTGAAAATGTGGGCGATGCACGCATCGGCATAAGCAACTTCGGCGTCGTACTGCGCCTTTGGAAACTCGATGTCGGTTACGCCGGGCATCCATTCATTGAAGTACCATTTGAAGTTCTCGAACGCCCACACCGCATCCATGGAATGGTTATGCGGGTCGCGCTCGTTGCCCTCATAGAACATGCGAGAGAATGGAGCCGGAGGCAGATAGGGAGTATGAGGATCCCAGTAGTGAAGGAACACGAAGAAGGGCCGGTCCTGACTTGCGGCTGCTTCGAGTACATGGAGGGCAGCCCGGTTCACCGCCTCGCCCTTCCGCCACTCGCCTGCCGTGCCTGTGTCCCAGGAATAGGTCTCGTAGAGCTGGAAGCCTCGCGCAAACCATCTGCCCAGGTTGTCGGCCGCTGCTGTGAAGTACCCCTGGCCTGCCAAGATCTCCGCAAGCATTGGGATCTGAGGGCTCAGCTCGGGCGTACCGGATTGGCCTGTAATCTGGTGTGCATATACATCCCGACCCGTCATCATTGTTGTGTGGCCCGGGAACGTGGGAATGTGCGGACTGTAGAAGTTCTCAAACAGAGTGCCTTGCGAAGCCAACCGATCCGTGTGGGGGCTCGTGGCCCGGAAGTGTCCGTAACACGACAGGCGGTCGGCCCGCAGCGTGTCCATGCTGAACAAGAGGATATTCATAAGCTCGGTGGGGGAGGCGCCTCCCCGCTTTTCCTTTCTGATAGGGGTTCCGTGCATCGCCTCAAGCGAGCGCAGTTTTTTGTTATTTCGACGTTCGTGCCTCCGTCTCCCTCCCATCATCCGCCCTTATCCGAAGAGGCGCGGGCGAGACGGCCGGGAGCCGCTGCGCGTAGAGATGCGTATTTTGCAATTCGCCGTGCGCGCAACACATTCTGACGGCGGCTGAGGTCTCCTTGTCCAAAAAGTATTTGACATCGTTGGAACACCTGTGCTATACTCGCCGCGTCTGAATAGACCTGGGAGCGCGCATGCCTTCGTTCGAGCTGCGGTATGACGAGGACAACGACGTCCTCGAGGTGACTTTTGCGTCACCCGACGAGAGACTTGCGCGCTCTTTCGCGCTCAACGATCACATCTTTCTGTACGCCGATCCCAGCTTCAACATCCTTGCCGGAATGGCCTTCTACAACTATTCCAGCCTACTTCTTGTAAGTGAGACGGAACTCACAGAACTGGCTGGTCTAAGTGAAGCACAGAGGCAGGCATGCTTGAATCTGCTTTTGGACCGGCCGGCATCCCTCTTCTTCGATCTCACCGACCCGGATCAGCTCATCGCCCGCGTTATTGCGCCGGATCTAGAGCCTCTGGTCCTGAGTTCGTATCCGTGACATGTGCCTGGAGGGTACAGACATCCCAAGCATACCCAGTGGCTCCTAGCCTTACCACAAAAACAAAGGAGAACGTTCATGTTAACACCAAACGCGGGCAGATGGATCCTCTGCACCTGCGCAGTCGCACTCTCTGCCTCATGGGCATCGGCATCGCCTGACGCCCTTTCTATCGTGCAGAAAGCAAACGCCCAAATCAAAAACGCAAAGACCTATCAGGCAACCATCGTGTCCACCAACAAGCTGGGCAAGATGGGCTCTATTTCGGTAAGCATTCATGTGGCAGCCATTCCTGCCGAAGGAAAATCGGCAATCCGCTCGGCTCCCGTTGGCAAGCCCACGGGTGCGATGGGTATGCAGGCGGCCATGGCGAGCGCCGTCATGGTGGATGACGGTAAGGAAGCCTACGTATACTCGCCCATGATGGGAGGCTACCGCAAATCGCCCCATCGGCCGGGTAGTCCAGGCAACCTGGCCCTCTTGAACCTTGAGCGGTCGAAAGGGCTCACCTTCAAGCTCGTCGGAACGCGCGCTGTTGAAGGCCGTCCTGCGTATGTAATCGAAGTAATCCCGCCGCAAAAGCAGCCCGGCAGCACTACACTTATCTACGTAGACAAGGCAACGGGCCGCTATCGGCGTATCGAGAGCCATCGCACCGCGAGCGCCGGTCCGGGAGGAGCTCCGCAAACAGTGGACACGATCCTCACTGTAACCCACGAGGTTCTCAACGCGCCCATACCAGAAACGACGTTCCACTTCACGCCACCCGCCGGAGCCAAAGAGATCCCAGCATCGCCGGCACCGGGTGGCGCGCCTGGGGCACCTGGTGCGCCGCAGCCACCCCGTTAGCAGCAACCTATGCTTTGGGCGCCGGGCCTACGTGCACCAGTGCTGGGCGCCCAAAGCGCTTGCCTCACCTCGTTCAGGATGGTATTCATGGCAACACGCCCGCGATTTGCACTATTACTCTTCTGCTTCCTGTGCCTGCCGATCGTCGCCGCCTCCGCAGGCGCAGCCCCTACTCCGCAGAGCATTGTAAAGCGGCTTAATGACGCCTACGTCCACGCAAGGAGCTACGAAGCCCGTTTCCGAACGGAAATGACCCTGCGTGGCAAGGCAAGCCTTTCCATGCTCGTGCACGTACAGATGATCCCCGGCAAGAAGATGCGTTTCGACGTTACATCAATCCCAGGCGCAAAAACGGTCTACGGCCCTCAGATGCCGAATCGGCGGGTGTTAGTGGTGGACGACGGTCGCCAGGTATGGGTGTACTTTCCTACGACCCGCGAATACCTCCACGGAAAGCATATGCACACCTTTCGGCCGGCCCTTATGAGCTATGGGTTCATGCTGGGGTCACTGGATGCATCAGATTCGCCTTGGCGTTTGAGCCGCACCATTCGACGGCCTGGAGGCGCGATTTGGGTGGTGGAGACCGTGCGGCCGGTGCCTCTCGGCCGCATCACCGGGTCCGTACGGCTGTTTGTGGATGCCGCCACGGGCCATGCCAAACGCATCGAAATGAGCGCAGCCCCGGGTGGACCACCCATCGTGGTGACGGTAACGCTGCTTCAGGAACGCATCAACGCATCCATCCCACCGAGCGCGTTCAGCTTCAAGCTTCCCCGTGGTGCCCGTCCAGCGCCTAGCAACGGCGACGAACTTCCACTTGGTCCACCTGACCTTCCGTAGCGCGCGATTGTCGCCTTGAGGAAGGCAGGATTGTTGGCCATGGGGTTTGAACAGTTTCATAACATATAGCCGGCTTTGCCTGGAACCCGATGCGTCCCACCGTTCGCTTATCCCAAAGGATGCTCAGCGCCTTTATCCAGTATCGCACAGCGCGCCGGCGGCGTGGTCGAGCCCTCGCCCCACGCATGCGCCGGCTGGGCATTCTATGCCTTAGCGTAGCGCCATGGGCAGTCCTCGTTTCCGCCCCGGGCTGCGCGCCCTCGTCCACGCCCAAGCCCCATATTGAAGACGCATCTCCCGTGCTCGCGACGTCAGATGGATATGTGGGCAGCACCGTCTGTGCACCCTGCCATCCCGGCGAAGCCCATGACCAAGCAAGATCGCGCCATGCACGCACGATGCACTCCGCTACACTCAGCAGTTTGGGCGAGCTGGCCCCGGCCTCCGGCCCTATTCCGGGCACAAAGGTCGCCATTCTCTATGATGGGGATAACATCCAGATGAGGGCACCGGGCATGGCCATCTATCCCGAGTATGTGCTAGGCTCTGGAAAGACGGGCATGACGTATCTGCTCACGGTGGGAGGGAACACGCTTGTTGAGCTGCGCGGCACGTACTTTCCTCGCCTCCGCAAATGGACGATGACGCCCGGGCAGATGGACGCCCCCTCGGGAACGATGGGGCGCCCCTACTCCCTGCCACTGGCCCGCAAGTGCCTCAGTTGCCACACCACACACCTGCCCCCGGATGGCATCATCCCCGAATCTCGGTTTCTGGGGATCACGTGCGAAGTATGCCACGGCCCCGGCGAAGCCCATGTAAAGGCCATGTACGCCGGCGATTACGCCCATCCGCACATGGACGATCTTAGCCAATTGAAAGGTCCCGAGGCGCTTGCCCTGTGCGGACGATGCCATCGCACCGCTGCCGACGTAAAGGCTCAGAAGTTGGACGCGAGCGCCACACAGCGCTTCCAGCCCTACGGCCTTGCCCTAAGCCTGTGCTACCGGCGAAGCAATGGGCGCCTTACTTGCATGACCTGCCATGACCCGCATACGGACGCCGATGCTCCGGCCTCACAAGCACGGTATGTGTCCGTATGCCTATCGTGCCATGCGCCTGGCCGCGAAGGCACGTCACCTCGCATTCGGCCGTGCCCAATCAAGCCCGACGGAAACTGCCTTCCCTGCCATATGCCGCGCCGGCGCGTGTTTGCCCGGCCCGATATTCCTACAGAGATGCCCGACCACTTCATCCGCGTATTCCGGCGCGGCAGGCCCGGGGTGCGAGGAGGCACGCGATGAAGCGAGGCTTGCCGGCCCTAGCAGCCATCGTCGTCATGGAGCTCCTGTGCGGATGCGGCGCCAAGCGCACACATGCCAAAGTGCGCCTGGCGGATCCATACGGCATTCGTTTTGCTGAAGAAGCGCCAGCGCGAGGAATCCGGTACCAATGGCCTCCGCAGCCCAAACCCATGCGCAACCTGGAAGCTTTCGGTGTAGGTTGCGCCTTTTTCGATTACGATAACGATGGCTTTCAAGATGTGCTCCTCGTAAGCAAACCGCACCCCATCTTGTATCGTAATCGCGGCGATGGGACCTTTGAAGACGTTACCCATTCCACCAGGCTTGACAACCTCCGTGGCGATTGGAAAGGCTGTGCAATAGGGGACTTCGAGGGAAATGGCACGTTGGGCATCCTTCTCACGGGGTATCGGTGCCTGGCACTGCTCCGCAATGACGATGGCAGGCGCTTTGTGGATGTAACCAAGCAGGCAGGGCTCAGCCCTACCAATCGAGGACATTGGGGTGCAAGCGCCGGCTTCATGGATCTCGCTGGGCATGGCAGGATGGACCTGGTGCTTTTGAATTACGTGGTCTTTGGTCCCCACGAGCCCCAATACTGCGAACTCCGCCCCGGCATCCGCAGCGGCTGCCCGCCGGCCACCTACAAACCCGAGTTCGGCGAGCTTTGGGAAAACGTTGGCGGTGGCCGTTTCAGAAATGTGACCGAGCAAAGTGGGATGAAAGCCACCCACGGGAAGTGCCTGGTAGTTGCCTTCATGGACTTAATGGGTAACGGCCGCATGAGCTTCTATATAGGCAACGACGGAACTCCGGCGGATTTCATGTTCAATGAAGGCCACATGCACTTTACCAACATCGGGCTTCCTACCGGGCTTGCGTGGGGAGAACTCCCCGGCCACGCCATGGCAGCCATGGGAGCCGATTGGGCTGATTACAACCGTGACGGCCGCCTCGATCTTGCCGTAAGTGGCTTCTCGGACGAATCCTATTCCGTGGTCCGTAATGACGGCATGGGTGTGTTCGAACACGTGGCCGATAGCTTGGGCATCGCGGGCCCAACCCTCAAACCCCTTGGATTCGGCACCAAATGGCTGGATATGGATAACGACGGTTGGCCGGACTTGTCGTACGCCAACGGTCATGTATACGATAACACGAACGAGATTGACCCGCTCTCGTCTTATCGTGAGCCGCTCATGTTGTTTCACAACGATCATGGCGCCCACTTTGAGGACTTGGTACCCAGAATGGATCCCGCAGTTGCAAAACCCATCGTGGGGCGGGGCTCTGCTACCGGCGATTTCGATAACGACGGCCGCATGGATTTGCTCGTGGTGGATTATGAAGGCAGCCCCCTTCTACTCCACAACCAATCGCAGACTGCAAACCACTGGATTACCCTGGACCTCCGAGGGCTGCCGCCGAACCGTTTTGCATACGGGGCCGAAGTTTCTGCGCGCACCGGCAATACGGTATGGGTAGGACAGGTGTCCCCGGCCTCCAGTTATCTCTCCTCAAGCGACCCGCGTATCCACTTTGGATTGGGTCCCATCACCCGTCTAGATAGCCTTCGCATTCGCTGGCCGGATGGAAGGACCGACGTATTTCGAGGCGTGTCGGCGGACAGAATCCTTCGGGTGGAGGAACGCCCGGGGCAACACGCGCGCATCGTCGTGTGGAGAGGAGGCGCAACATGAGCCACACTTCTCCCGCCGGAAGTAGAAACAGCAATCCCATCACGCGCACCTGCGGCCCCAACCCACGGCCACGGCGCTCACTGCTGCTAGCAGGGATGGTCCCGGCAATCGCGCTTGCCGTTGGCATCGGATGCACGCACCCGGGGAACGCATCAAAGGGCCGACCTCCCCTGCCAGCTCCTCCCCTTGCTTCCGGCACCGCAGACGTTCGGGAGCTGGATCGCACACTCACGGTGGAAGAGGCTGCCCAATACGCAGGCAACTCCGCGTGCACGCCCTGCCACGACGCCATCTTCCGCCAACATGCCGCATCGGCCCACGCACAAGCACTCACACCGGTGTCGCCGCAAATCCACGGCAAATTCTTCCGGTTGAGAGCCCACGTAGTGGATCCGCTGATCAAAACGGTGTACAGCGTGCGCGCCGCGCAAGACGGGTGCTTCATGATCATGGATGGCCCGGCCGGGCACGAGAGTCTGCGGGCGGACCTTGCTGTGGGGAGTGGCCGGGCCGGCCAAACGTATCTCCACCGTTCAGGACCAGGCGAGTGGATTACCCTGCGCATCAGCTATTATCGCAGCGCCCACGGATGGACGTTTACGCCGAAACAGAAGCCCGGCGAGGAAGCATTTGCGCCAAGAGCCGGCGTTCCTATGGATGCCATGCGCACGCTTTCATGCCTAAGATGCCATACCACATTCCAGGTCTCGGGTCCCGATGGCCCAGATCTCCGGCGTTCCCTATTAGGCATTGGATGTGAGCGATGCCACGGCCCCGCCCAGGCCCACGCCCAATCTGCCAGATTACTCTTTGCGCGCCGCCAGGGCACGATCGCCCCGATGGAAGACCTGCACCGTGCCCCTGCCTCGCGCATCCTGCAGATCTGCGGTCCATGCCATAGCACAGAGACCAGCCCGGCCATAGGCGATCCGCATACGGAAGCCGGACTTCCACGCTTCCAGGCCACGGCGCTAGAACGGAGCCGCTGTTACACGCGCACCGGTGCTTTGTCGTGTACTACATGCCACGATCCACATACGAACGTATCCACGGATCTTCGGGCCTATGAGCGTGTTTGCCTTGGCTGCCATAGCCCGGCGAACACAAAGTCGCCTACCCCCTCATGCCCGGTCAATTCGGCCACCGGATGCATCCGGTGCCATATGCCTCTCCAACCCATTGCATCGCTGCCTGGTACGCTTTACCACAATCACTGGATCAAAGTGTGGCAAAAGCCCGGTCAAAGCCCTCGGTCATCCACGGATCGGTCCACGGGCCAAGTCACGGCTCGCGCACAGTAAGGATTTGATCGGCGGGAATGTCCTTCAGAACCTGCACCCGCCCAGAGAGCCAATGGATCTCCAGCCGATCTACCCGCGTAGCCGTGCCCAAACCAAAGTGCACCCGGTGGTCGCTGTCGCCCCCATAGCTTCCGCCCCCCAACACAATGCGCAGCTTCTGGCGCCCGGCAATGGTGGCGATGCATCGTGTGCCGATGGCATCGGCAGAGCCTTGGTGGTTCACAAGCTTCAGCAAAAGCCAATGGCCACCTGCGGTGTCGTTGCGCAAAAGGGTAGGCCGATCGTTCTCCGCGGTGACGAGGATGTCCATCTTGCCGTTATTCGTGAAGCTGGCAAAGCACGCGCCTCGGTGCACGCGCACATCGTCGGCGGGAAGCGCGCCGGCAGCCTCAGTAAAGTGGCCGTGTCCGTCGTTGAGCATGAGGAGGTTCTTCTGCTTATACGTAGTCCGGTTGTCTTTCAAGTGCGCGAAGGGTGAGATGTGCCCGTCCGCAAAGAACAAGTCCAAAAACCCGCTGTTGCGCGTGTCTATAAAGCCATCTCCAAAGGCAAGGTAGGGCAGGGTAACCTGAGCCAGGCCCGCGTCGGACGTCATATCCACAAAGAAGGATCCGTTGTTCTTGTAGAGCGTGAAGGGCTCGTTGGCAAAAGTGGCAACTTCTACACTGAGGAAGCCGCTATCGTCATAATCTCCTACTGCCACACCCATATTCGCCTGCTCTTGGCCGATGAGGCCGAAGGCCACGCCCCGCTGCATCCCCACATCCTGGAACTTCCCTCCCCCTAAGTTATGAAGGAGGTAATTGGGACCCAGGTCGTTGGCTACGAATAGATCCAGCCGTCCATCCCCGTCGAAATCCGCCGCCGCAATACCTAGGGTCCTCCTCCGCTCCGGCGCAGCGCCCGAGATCTTGGTGACATCGGTGAACGTACCATTGCGGTTGTTATGAAAGAGGAAGTTCGTGGATGGAGTGTAGGTGCGCGGCTCGCAAACATCCCGGCGCCCATCAGGACCTAGGCAGATGATGTCGTGGTTGACATCCCATTCGCAATACCGCCCCACGTACAGATCGGGGTATCCGTCATTGTCATAATCAAACCATACTGCACCCGTCGAAAACCCACGTACCCCCACGCCCGCACGCTCCGTTACATCCTCAAACGTCCCATCCCCACGATTGTGAAATAACGTGTTCCGACCATAACAGCATACGTACAAATCCGGATGACCGTCGTTGTCGTAATCCCCTACCGCCGCTGCTATCCCATAATCCGTGTCGTGGGGAAACGCTCCCACACTTAACCGAAAATGACCGTGACCATCGTTCAAATACAACCGCTGCCGCAATACACCACCAACACGACCAACACACTCCCCTATCGCCTTCGGCTGCGGAAAGTAAATGTCCGGATAACCATCCCCATTCGCATCCAATATCGCCGCACCTGCAGCTACCTGCTCCACAAAATACCGAAGACCACATCCCCCGTCACTCTGGATGAAATCTAAACCCGCCTCCCGCGTTACATCCGTATACCGCACAGGAACCGATAGAACATTCCTCAACCCCTGGGAAGAACCGTTACTCACACGCCGAGACACTCCGCAGCCCAAAAGGAAAACCAGCGGCACAGCAGAAATTGCGAAAAGGGCCATGCGCCCAGGTGCGTGGATCGGGACTGTCACCTCTGGGCGACCTCCCGCTTGGCCTCATCCTGGTCTATGGCAGCGAGGCCCGCTGCGGCGCGCTTGTGCCACTTTCCCGCCGGATTGGGATCCAGGGCCAGAACGCGATGGTACTCATGCCGAGCGGCGCCGATGAGCCCTAGGTCCTTGTACCGGTCTCCAAGGATCAGGAAGAGCTGCACGCCGTCGGGATGAGCGCGGCTGATGAGTTGAAGTTGCTTAAGCTGCTGTTCGTTGGCCACCATCTCATTGGCCATTTTCGCTGCTGCGTTGGCGTGCTGCGCATCTCCCAGGCGCGTGTAAATGCCGGAAAGCTGCTGATATCCATAGGGCCGATTGGGGTCTATGGTAACGGCCGCAATGAACTCATCCCTAGCTTCGGGTAAACGATTGGCCCGCACGAGGGCTGCGCCGTAATGCTCATGATACCGGCCCACCTTCGGAGCAGCCTTAACAGCCGCGGCGAACTCGGCCAGAGCACGTTCCAGGGCTCCCGGCTCCCCTGTGGTTTGAAGGAGCTGCCCGTGCAAATCCCGCAGTTCCGGCGAGTCCACATGATGCGTGAGTGCCGTTTCCACGGTCTGCCTAGCGCCCGTGCGATTGCCCATGGCCATTTGCACTGCCGCAAGATTGGAGTAGATTTCAGCACGATTGGGCAATCTGGCGAGGGCCTTTTGATAATGGTCTACCGCAGCGAGCTGCTCACGTAGGAGGGTGCAGGCCTCCCCGAGCCGAAACTCGATCTCCCCCGGCTCCGGCCACACCTTTAGAAGCTTTTCGAACTCGGCCTGAGCCAATTGAGCATACGTGGCGAAGGCGGACGTGTCTGGGAACTGATTGGCGAATTGGAGCATGGAGTTCGCCAATATAAAGTGGCTGTTGGGGTCCTCCGGCTTCAAAACTAGGGCATGGCGGATGGCCTCCATAGATTCATCGTAGCGCCGGCGCCCATATAGAACGGCCGCCAGCCCCTGCCACGCCGCCACATTTCGGGGCCATCTCCGCAGGACGTCACGATAGGCGTTCTCGGCATCTTTGGCGCGGAACAGGGCCATCTCCGTGTCCGCAATGGCAAGCCGTGCGTGCAAATCATCGGGCTGGAGCTTCGCGATGGCCTGGAGTTGCTCCAACGCCAAATCGAGCGTCCCCAACTTCTGGAACATGTCCGCAAGTTTCCACCGGGCGGCCACATCGTTGGGATGCGCATCTACAGCTTGCTTGAGGCTGTCGAGCTGCCTAGCGATGGCCTTAGCCTTGGGGTTCTGAAGGGCAATTTGAAGCGCGTACTTTCTTGCAAATATATGCTGGCGATACCACCATGCCCCCGCAATGGCGACGACGCCTGCCAGCAGCAGCCAAATCTTTGGGTTCTTAAGCTTCACAGTGTCCCCACATCCTGCTCCATCCGTGGTCCGGATGGCACGATACAATAATGAAGAAGGGCGGTCCCGCCTGCGGCAGGACCGCCTGAATATCGTACCTTACGAAAGCCGTCCGCGCAATTATGATGAGCGCACGGAGGCACATCCCAGGATGAACCTCAGCTAGAAGTCCCAGCCGCCACCCTTCTTGTAGGTGATTGTCTGGCCGGTGAGCCACTTGGACCGATCCCATACCACGCAGGTGGCATCTGCTTTGTACCACTTGGCATGGCCGTCTACGAACACATAGTTCCCGCCGTCCTTATGCCGGCGCAGAGCCGCGACACCGCTCCATGTGGAGTGATCCAAGCGATTACCTGTGGTGCAGAGCTTCTGCATATCTCCATCAGTCCACGGGTCGCCCTGATAGTTGTCACCGTTGATGAGGTGGGCGTGACCATCTGCCCATCCCCATCCATCGAACTCATGGCTGATGGACCCGGTGGAAGCTCCGGTGACATCGTCTGCTGCCAAAATGGTGGCTGCTGCGAAGTTGCAGGACGCGAGCTTCTGCGCCTTGAAGTCGCTCACCCACCCGCTCACCTGCTGGATCGGATCTCCGGTAAGCTGCTTGTTCATGTAATACTGAATGGCGCCCGTGCGAGCGGAGGAGTCGGCGCCCGCATTCTGTGCATCCGGGCCGGGTGTTGCGCTGGGGCATTTGAACACCTGGGTGTTCTTGATATAGGGTTGCACCAACTTATCCCAGCCGGTGTGGCGGTTCTGCCAGGGCCCCCATGGAAGATCCGGCTTGTTGTATGCCGGGTCCGTGGTATAGACCTCGTACATTGCGGGCGGGAAGAACTCGTCGTAATCCTGCACATACTGGAGGATCGCGAGGCCGATCTGTTTGGTATTGCTGAGACACGAGGAGGAGCGTGCGCTCTCGCGTGCCTGGGCGAACACCGGGAACAGGATCGCGGCCAGGATCGCGATGATAGCGATAACCACGAGCAATTCGATAAGGGTAAAGCCTTTCTTGCTTCGATGCACCATTTCTCTACTCCTTGGCTCCCAAACGTTGGCTGGGAGCATCCCGTTGAAACGTTGCTTCTTTACCATCGGAAAGCACAGCATTCCAATCCAACCGTGGCCTTCCAGGTACCGTTAACCGAGTACCACCGCATTACCGCCCGCCACCTCCGGAAGGTTGGGCTCCACCCGGCATGCCGGGCGTACCCATCTGATGCTTCATTTCTTCACTTGCGCCCGACCGGCTGTAGTACTCCTGCATCTTCTTCTGCTTTTCCTCAGGCGACAGAGTGTCCCTCACGGTTTGCGGCCCGAAGATCTTCCAGCCCACGGCGGCGATTACAAGCAGAACGATTACAATCACTGCCACCACCACCCCGGGGCTGACGGACTTATTCATAGCGTTTCTCACCTCCTCCTGTATGACATCGTGCTGTTTATGGGCTGTCGGGCGGACAGTGCGGCCATTATACATGAAGCCGTTTTAACTGTCAAGCGATCACCGCAATAACTAAAAAGACATTCACCTTGAGCCTCAACCAAGTTAGCGTATCCTGCTCGTCCGTTAGTTCCCGTACTTGGCGGCTTCCTGCTCCAATTCTTTCAACCCGGCTGCCCCGTCCTTGCGCTTGCGGAACCAATCCCCTTCCGTATAATCCGAGGAGGGGATCATCATTTTAGCCTCAGGGTCCCACACCTTGCGCTTAGCTTGCCGGTAGGCTATTTTCTCGTGATACATATCGTTGCGTTTTCGGCGTTCCATTTCCGCCTTGATTTGGGCCGGCGTCATACGTTCGTAGACGGGCACAGATGCAGATTGCTTCGCAGCGGGTTGGGGCCGCGGCAATGGGTTCGTCAGGAACGACACGGCGCCCGCAACGCCCAGCAAAACCAACAGCGCTCCATAAGTTACAAGACGTGGCAATCCAAACGTCCTTCCCCGGTCTGGCAGCCTCGGTGTGGGCCGCCCCACCGAAAGCTCAAATCTCTTTAAGACTTCGCCGTGGGATCCGCGGTTTCCTTCTTTTCGGATTTAAGGTTCTTTATCTTCACCTGCTCTGTTTTCTCAAGCGCTTTTCTAGCGTAAAAGGTTCCGGGCCCTCCTTGGAGGAACCCGTGTCGCAGTTGTATACTAGGCGCATGGTGAAGGAAGCACCCATCGAGACCACCCCCATCCAAACAAAAATGCTTCGCAGCCCAGGGGGCAGCGCCGGAGACCGAACGGGGCGAGCCTGGCTTCGCCAGATCCTCCTGCTTGCCATTTTCGCGGTCTCAGGGGGCTGCGGATTGGGCTATGAGACCCTGTGGGCTCGGTACGCAGGTCTTTTCCTGGGGAATACGGTCCTTCTCCACATGACGGTCTTGGGGGCATTCATGGCGGGCCTCTCGTGGGGAAGCTTCGTGGTAGGCGCTCGTGCAAGTCGCGCCGCCCGCCCTCTCGTTTGGTATGCGTGCCTGGAACTCGCCGTTGCCTTGTACGCCCTGGCCTTGCCGCATATCTCTGGGGCAGAGCGCGCCACCTTAATCCACCTGGGCCGCAGTGCGGGCGGGATTACGCCTCTTTGGATCAAGCTCATTCTGGCAGCGGCAATGCTCCTGCCCCCTACGTTCTTCATGGGGGGAACATATCCCGCTATGGTGGCCGCATGGAATTGCAATCAGCCGAACAGCCGTGGCGCGGCACCGCTCTATGCGGCCAACTGCGCCGGTGCTGTGGGCGGTGTGCTCGTGGTTGGGCTGATCCTGATTCCTGCCCTGGGGCTTGCAGGCACCACGTGGGTTTTGGCCGGTCTAAGCGGCCTTGCAGGCATCTGTGCGTTGACCCTCGCAGTGGGGCTGCACCCGGCGGCGCTCCCCACGGATTATGCTTCAGCGCCCTCCCCGCGGGGCTTTGCCGGCATCCTGGCGGCGATCTTCTGCTCAGGGGCAGCAGCGTTCATTTATGAATTGGTATGGACGCGCCTATTCGCCCTCACCCTGGGCAGCTCCACGTACTCCTTCACGCTGATGCTGGCTGCCTTCATCACGGGCCTGGCCTTAGGGAGCGCGGCAGTAGCGATGATGCCGGGGATGCGGCGCGCACCGCTGCTCGGGTTTGCAGCGGCCGAAGCGGGCATCGCTGCTGTTGTGGCGGTATCCATCCCGCTTTATCAGAGGATGCCGTATTGGTTCTGGGTCCTTCGGTGGCAGCTTCGGCCGGTACCGGACACCGTGGGTATTTACCATGCCCTTCAGTATCTGGCCACCCTCGGCGTAATGCTCGTGCCCACGCTGCTCTTTGGGATCACATTTCCCCTGGCAATCGCTGCACGGTCCACCGGGGATCCCCGCACAGAGGAACAGGCATCCGCGGAAGTGTACGGTTGGAATACGGCGGGCACTCTGGCCGGGGTCCTCGCCGCAGGACTTTGCTTTGTACCGGCGTTTGGCCTACGGACCTCCCTCATGATCGGCGTCTTGTTCAACCTCCTGGCGGCCGTTGCAGTAGTAGGCCGGGAAGCCGTTCCCGCCAAAGCGCGCGGGGCTACCGTGGCGGCATCTGTCGCGGTGGTAGCGTTTCTCCTCCTTGCTCCCGATTGGGATCCCTTCGCCTTTGCCCAGGGCGCCTACCGCTATCAAACGCGCCCGCCCGCATCCTGGCAAAGCTTCCTCAACGGCTTGGCGTCTCACAAGATCATCTTCCGCACAGAGGATTTCGGCACGACCGTGTCCGTGGTGGATGGACCGACCGTAGGCGGCATTCCGGATCGGTTGCTGGTGGTGGACGGCAAGACGGACGCATCGGCCTATGGGGACCTGCCCACGGAAATCCTTCTAGGCCAAGCGCCTCTGTTGCTGCACCCCCAGGCGAGGAATGTGTTTGTAGTGGGACTAGGCAGCGGCGTTACGGTGGGAAGTGTCCTTACCCATCCCGTGGCGCGCGTGGATTGCGCAGAAGTGTCCCAAGGCGTGGTGCAGGCCGAGCGCCTCTTCGAGCCTGTGAACGGTTGGATCCGGCGCGACGCACGCCTGCATCTTCTTCTGGAAGACGGCAGGATGGCCCTTGCTGCAGCGCCATCGCGCTACGATGTCATCATCAGCGAGCCACCAAATCCATGGATTGCCGGGGTCGGGAACCTCTTTTCTGCAGATTTCTACCGTGTTGCAGGGGAGCATCTCGCCGAAGATGGCCTGTTCGCACAATGGTTCCATGCTTATGAGTTCAACGATCACCTGGCCGCCACCCTCATGGCTACATTCCGAACGGCATTCCCTTATGCAATCATCATCAATGGCAACACTCAGGATTTCATCCTGATAGGCGCAAAACATCCCTTCAGGCCGGACTTCCCGGCCATGGAAACCAGCATTAGGAGCCCTTTGGTGGCGGCAGATCTGGAGCGCATCCGCATTCGTACTCTTGCGGCATTCCTCAGCAGGCAAACACACGGCGTGGAGGCCGTTGCCCGCCTGGCTGCAGGCGCCAATCTCAATACGGAGGATCGGCCCGTGCTGGAATTTCTTGCGCCCAATGCCCAATACGCTGGAGAGACGGCACAGGCACTTGCCCGTTCGGATGAACGCCTCCACCCGCAAGGGCATCTTCTGCTGCATGAGTACCTGCGCTTCCACCGGCTCTCCAAGGAGGACCTGGCTTCCATCATAGACAACCTGTTGGACGAACGGGAAGGCAAACCGGAGCTAGCCTGCCTTGCCCTCAAGGCGTATGTTGGACGATGGCCACACGATGGCTCGTACACGGAGCTTCTGGCGCGTGTAGAAGGGGAATTGGGCTTGTATGCCCAGGCGTACCAACACGCGATTAGGGCAGCGCGCCTGGGCGATCCAACCGCGCTGGCCGTGGCCGAGCGCGCCCGGGCGCACATGGACGGCGACAGCGTGTGGACCACCGTTCCTCGTCCGCTGCAGACCACACCTCATGTGGAAAGGGGCGTCTCGCATGAAATCGTCCGCCCGTGAAATCGAACGGGTACTTGGTGCGTGGCCACCCGTACTGCTTTTCCTTCTTACCCTTACCGGGTGTTCCGTTCGTCACCACACTCCTGAGACCAAGCGTCCCCTCACAGAAAGGAGCGCACGTATGTCTTCGTCTATCAGCAACGACAAGAAGGAGCGGCCCGAGCGAGATGAGGCCGTACTCGCAGGCGGCTGTTTCTGGTGCACAGAAGCCGCATTCAAAGAGCTTAAAGGCGTGGAATCGGTGCAACCCGGGTATTCCGGCGGCACCACGCCGGAGCCCACGTACCAGCAAGTTTGCACGGGCCAAACTGGCCATGCCGAGGCTGTGCGCATCGTATACGACCCGAAGGTGATCAGCTACGAAGACCTCCTGCACGTATTCTTCACCGTGCACGATCCCACCACAATCAATCGGCAGGGCGCAGACATTGGGTCCCAATATCGGTCGGCAATCTTCTACAGGACGGCCGATCAGGAAGCGGTGGCCCGCAAGGTAATCCGGGAGATCGAAGAAGCCGAATGGTGGCCTGCGCCCGTTGTAACGGAGGTGACGCCGTTCACCAACTTCTACCCGGCCGAGGAATACCACGTAGACTATTTCCGTCGCCACCCCGAGAGCGCGTACTGTCGCGTAGTGATCACGCCGAAGATTGCCAAGCTTCGCCATAAGTTTGCCCGATTGTTGGCTCGCTGAACGCGAAGCGACAGCCGCAGTGTAGCGTTTGTGGTGGTTCGTGGGCGATGGGAGGTTCCGCATTGACAAGGGACGGCGCCGGGGGCATAATGCTCAAGGGTGCTGAATCCATGGCCGCCATCGAGGGGATCCTCCGAGCTGATCGCCGCACAAAAGAACTGGTAAAGCGCCTTAAACCCGGGGACATCGCACTCATCCATCATCCGGATCTTGATGCCACAGCCGCCCGATCCCTGGTGGATTGCCGGCCTATGGCCGTGGTGAATGCCGCACGTTCTATAACGGGGCGCTATCCCAATCGGGGCCCCAGCATCTTGCTGGAGGCAGGCATTCCCATGCTTGATGCCGTAGGGGACGCCTTTTTTGATGCAGCGTCCTTGTGCGAAGGCAGCCTGGCCCTCATCGAGGGTGATAGCATTCGTGTGCTCCATGGGCCCCAGGCACAAGGCGTTCGGCTCACCCCGGAGATCGTTGCGCAAGAGATGGAGCGGGCGAAGCAGAACTTGAGCGCCGAGCTGGACGGTTTCGCACGCAATACGCTGGAGTATCTTGTTGCCGAAAAAGCCCTCCTCCTCGACCCGGTGCAGGTGCCGGAGATACGCACCCCAATCCGCGGCCGCCATGCCCTCGTGGTGGTGCGCGGCGAGGGATATAAGGAGGATCTTCACGCCATCGGACCATACCTTGCCGATGTACGGCCCGTGCTGATCGGCGTGGACGGCGGCGCAGATGCCCTGCTTGAATTGGGCCTCAAGCCGGATATCATCGTGGGAGATATGGACAGTGTGTCCGACCGAGCCCTCCGCTGCGGTGCCGAGTTGATTGTGCACGGATATGTACCCAGTGATCGCGGATGCCCGGGATTGCAGCGCATCCAGCAGATGGGGCTCCAGGCCAAAGTGTTCCACGCCCCGGGCACCAGTGAGGATGTGGCCATGATCCTTGCCGATGAAAAGGGTGCCTCTTTGATCGTTGCCGTTGGCGCACACTTTTCTTTGGTGGAGTTCCTAGACAAAGGACGGAATGGAATGGCCAGTACATTCTTGGTGCGCCTCCTCGTGGGATCCAAGCTCGTGGACGCGAAGGGCATCGGCAGGTTGTGGGCGCAACGCGTTCGGCCTTCCACGCGGGAAATCGGTTTGGTGATTGCAGCAGGGCTCTTTCCCGTGGCAGTCATTGCCCTTTATTCTCCGTGGATCCGCACCGTGCTGAATACGGTGCGTCTATCCCTTCGATCGGCATTTGGAGGCCACTAGCCCTCGGTTGATATGCGGCCAGGGCGCCGGCAAGAACGGCGCAAGGAACCCATGTACCCAAGCTACAGGTACCACGTAACAACCATAGCTGCCATCTTCATCGCCCTTGGGGTGGGTATCGTAATCGGCAGCTCCTTCGTGCAAAGCGCCATCGTTCAGCGACAAACGCGCCGACTGGACGAGTTGAAAACGCAATTCACTCAAGAGATAGCTCCGCTGCGGCAACAGAATCAAAACTACGCGGAATTCGTCGCGCGCATTTCCACAGTGGTCCTGGATGCCAAGCTGAGCGGGATGCGCGTAGCACTTGTCCAAACCGGGGATTACCCGGACACACTACAGCGCATCCGAGAAACGCTGGAACAGGCCGGGGCCACGATTTCCTCTGTTACGGTGATTGACCGCCTCTTTCCGGCGCGTGCACAAACCATGGCCGCGGACCTGCAAACCAAGTTGCGGCCTCTGCACCCGGACCTCCCTACCGATGCCTCGGCACCTTTGGCGGTGTTGGCATGGGCGTTGGTGCGGGGAAATGGCGATGCGGATGTAGCGATGTTGGAGGATGCCCGACTTCTTACGCACGATGGCAGTTACTCACTTCCGGCGGACCGAGTAATCGTTGTGGGCGGCGCAACCCAGGAATACGAAAGCCGCGCCGATGCCATAGACGTTCCGTTCATCGCGCGATTGCGTGAGGCGGGAATGAAGGTCATCGTTGCCGAGCCGGAGGGTGCCGGCATATCGTATATCCCGGTAGTGCACAACGGGGAGATCAGCACGGTGGACAACGCGGACACCGATATTGGCCGCCTGGCCGTGGCCCTAGCGCTCATTGCTCCGCCCGGCGACTATGGTTCCAAGAAGACCGCCCGCAATGGCTTGATCCCCATTCCCCAGAACACCACATGGTCTCGGTGATCATTCCCGCGCGGAACGAACAAGCCCGCATCGGGGCTACGATCCGAGCGGTATCGGCAATCCCGCAAGTGCAAGAGATTATTGTCGTGGACGACGGCTCCCACGACAACACGGCCGTTCAAGCTGCCGAAGCAGGAGCGGTAGTGGTGCCCATGCGGCGCTCCATGGGCAAGGGCCAGGCGCTCCAACAGGGCTTGGAAGCCAGTCATGGCGATGTACTGCTCCTGTTGGATGCAGACCTTGGGGAGACAGCAATCCACGCCGAACACCTGTTGGCGCCGGTTCTGAACGACCAGGCCGACATGGCGATTGCCCGGTTCCCGGCAGGAGGGACCTCAGGCGGAGGCTTTGGGTTCGTGGTGCGCTTAGCACGGTGGGGAATCCGGCGGGCAACGGGAAGAACCATGGAAAGTCCCCTCTCAGGCCAACGCGCCCTCCTGCGGAAGGTATGGTTGGATACCGGCCCGATCCAGCCGGGATTTGGCGCCGAAGTAGGGCTTACCATCAAAGCCCTCAAGTCCGGCTTTAGAGTTGTGGAGATACCGGTGCCCATGAGCCATCGTGTTACCGGGCGAGACGTGGCGTCCATCCTCCACCGCGCCAAGCAATTCTGGCACGTAGCGCGTACACTGGTGTACCTGGAGGTCTGCCGCAGATCCAGCACCTAATTTCCGGATGGCGAATGGCGAAGTGCGGATGGTACACATCCTAGCGTTTTCGTTCCTGCTCGTGGCATGGCTTGTTGCCACGGCCGCCGCAACGCCCATCGTGCTGAAACGCGTGGGCCTGGTGCGCACGAACTTTCTAGGCCGGAATGTGCCCGTAGGACTAGGTTGGGCTGTCATCCTATGGGCATGCCCTGTTCTATTGCTGGATCCGTGGCATCTATGGCCTTGGCGGCAAAGGGTCGCGTTCGCCGTTCTACTGGTAGGATTCGGACTGTTGGGCTTCGCCGACGACGTTCTAGGTGACCGATCCGCAACCGGCATCCGCGGTCACTTGCGGCAGCTTAAGACGCATCGCCGCATCACTACGGGGCTCATCAAGGCAGCAGGGATCCCGATCCTCGCTCTATGGGTGGTTTGGCTCGTGCTCAGGCGCCCCCTCATTATGGGCCTATGGGATGCCCTCATCGTGAGTTTGGGAGCCAACTGTTCTAATCTGCTGGACTTGCGCCCGGGAAGGGCTTGCGCTGTTTTTTTGGTGCTGGGAGGAGCTCTGGTTGTATCGCCGGCGATCCACCATCAAGCACCGCCCCTCGTGGCGATCCTCATCACGGCGGCTTCTATCTATCCCTTCGATGCGTTGGGTCGGGCGATGCTCGGAGACACCGGCTCAAACGTGCTAGGCGGTGCACTCGCCCTGCAGTTCGTGCTCCAGGACACAGGATGGCTTAGCCGATCCATTGCCACGGCATTATTAGTGCTCATCCACGTGGCAGCCGAGAGATACTCGCTGACTGCTGTAATTGAAGCGCATCCCATCCTAAGCCGATTGGATGCATTCACCGGTGTACGGCGCCCTCCGCGCGCGGATCCCGCGGAAGATGAGCCCACTAGAAAATGAGCGCGTGGCGCTGCTTGCCGATGCTCAATAGAAAACCCACGGATATCAAATTGAGCACCAGGCTGCTTCCACCGTACGAAACCAGCGGCAGGGGAACGCCCGTCACCGGCATGATGCCCAGCGTCATCCCCACGTTGACGATTATATGGAAAGCGAGCATGCACACGATGCCGGCTGCAACCAAACGTCCCTGCAAATCCACCGCGTCGGTCATGGCGGCGGCCCCTCGAAGCAAGAGACCGGCGTAGAGCCCGATCAGAAGAACCGAGCAGACGAAGCCTCCTTCTTCACCTATCACCGTAAAAATGAAGTCTGTGTGATTCTCGGGAATGAACTTGCCTTGGGATTGTGTGCCCTTCTCGAAGCCACGCCCCCAAACATCCCCGGAACCGATTGCGATTGTACTCTGGCGCAACTGATACGCCACGCCTCCCGGATCGGCCTTAGGATCCAGCAGGGCAATGAAGCGGTTCTTTTGGTACTGCTTGACAATACCGAAGTGCCACAACCCCCCGAACACAAGGGCCAGAGTGAGCGCCACCAGCAGCAGGTGCAAGGGGCGGGCACCGGCCACAAAGGTCATCCCGAACCAAATCGCGAGGATTACCAGGGACGTGCCCAGATCGGGCTGCTTGAAGATCAGGAACATAGGCACCGCAATATACAGGAACGATCCTATCAACGTGGATGCCGTACTGATTTGCTCCACCCGGGCTGCGAGATAGGCCGCCAGGCATAGGATGAGGCAGATCTTGGCAAACTCCGACGGCTGGAATTGGAAGGACCCCGCTGCGATCCACCGCTGGGCGCCCTTAGCACCGTGCCCGATCTTGAGCACTACCGCCAAAGGGACTAGGTTCAGCACATATAGATACCGACTGAAGCGTAGGATGCGGCCATACTCTACCGATGCGGTAGCTACCATGCCGACTAACCCGATCAGGAGCCACACTGCCTGCTTTTGATATTCGTGCCCGGCGGATCTGTGCGTGGCACTTGTTACAGCAAGCAAACCCAAGAGTGCGATAGCCAAGGTAAAAAGGACCAGCCACCAATCCAGGTTCTTCCCTAGCCTGATCCCAAGCATTTGTTGCCCCTTGCTCCCTCGTTAGCGCGCCACCAACAGATAACCGTTAGGGCGATCATACCCCGCCCGCACGATGGCCGCAACTCTACCGTTCTGCAAGTTGCCCAGTCCCGCCGATTATGATAAGATAGGGGCTGCGCTCGAGAGGGATCATGGCGGAGACCACACATACCTTGCAACCGGGCACAGTTCTTCAGGACCGCTACCGTATTGAGGAGGTGGTGGGTCGCGGCGGCATGGGTGCCGTATACCGGGCCACGGACACGCGGATTGAAGCCACGGTGGCCGTTAAGGAGATGCTTGAACAGCCCGGCACGCCGGATCAACGGGAACAGGCCGTGCTGCAATTCAAGCGAGAGGCCCGTTTCTTGGGCCAGCTCTCCCACCCCAACATCCCCAAGGTGACGGATTACTTTGTAGAGAACGGCCGATGGTACCTTGTAATGGAGTTTATCCATGGCCAAACTCTGGAAGCCATCCTTCAACAGAACGGTGGGAACCCCCTTCCTCTCCGGCGAGTGCTTGCATGGTCGCTTCAATTGGCGGATGTTCTCCAATACCTCCACAGCCAAGACCCTCCCATTGTATTTCGGGACCTAAAGCCCGCCAACATTATGCTGACGGATAGCGGCACCATTAAGTTGATTGACTTTGGGATTGCCCGGCGGTTTGATGTAAAGGCAAGCAAAGACACTTTGTTATACGGAAGCCCGGGCTATTCACCTCCCGAACAGTACGGTCGTAGTCAAACCGATCCTCGCGCGGATCTCTACGCCTTCGGGGCAACGCTGCACCATCTTCTTACGGGCCGAGATCCCTCGCGCACTCCCTTCAAATTCCCGTCTGTCCGAAGTCTAAATCCCTATGTGCCCCCGGCATTGGATGAGTTTGTGCTGAGGTGCGTTCGGATGGACCCCGAGGAGCGTATTAGCAGCGCGGCCGACGCTCGGCAGATTCTGCAGGAGATCAGCACTCAGGCAGCGGAGCCGCAGCCCGCACGCACATCCAAGCATAACGCGCGTCGGCCGGGCTGGGTAGCCTACGCAGTAATCGCGGCAGCGCTGTTGGCCGGTGGTCTTGGCATGGTAGCCATGCTTCAAAGCCGCCGGATGCATCCTCCGCGCGTTCCCGCTCAGGCCACGCCCATCGTACCCGGAACAGTTCCAGGTGCTTCCTCGGGCAGCATTCAGGTTACGAGCACACCACCGGGAGCCCAAATCTACGTGGACGACCGGCCCATGGGAACTACGCCGGCACTTATCCCTCAAATTCCTGCCGGGAGTCACACCCTCCATCTAGTGCCGGCCACCGGCAGTGGACTAGCGGATTGGTTCGCCAGTGTAGACGTACAACCTGGAGAAAATACTCCCATAGACGCCAAATTCACCACGGAAGCCTCCTCGGCCGCCGGCGCACCCGTGGTTCAGGCGCATGCGACAGCCAGCCTCACCGCAGGGCCGCCGGGCAATCCTCAGGATGCCGTGCCGGGGATTCAGATGGACGCGACCTTTCAAATTGCAGGGGCAGCCGGCAAGACAGGGCGTGTGGCGCTTTTCTTGTTCGGTGCAGATGGCAGTACGCCCATCAGACCGGCCGATCCGCAAAGCCGGTTCCAAAACGCTCGGGGCCAATTGAGTGTAGCCCAATCCTTTCAGGCTACCAGCGATCCGTATGAGGAGACCGGCATTCACTTATTCATCCCCCTTACAGAAGTCCCCATACCCCCCGAACAGGTAACGTGGCAGATGGTGGTCTTCCTGGGGGATCAGCCGGTCTATGTTTCACCTGTGCAGCCCCTGCGCTTGCAGTGAGATGAGCTCGACGCGGCCACCAGGCCCGCAGACCCCGGCGGCCGGCGCCAGAACGCACGGGCCGCGGCGCAAAACCAAGAAACGCTTCGTCATATTTCCATATTGACAGTCTGCGTCCCGAATCGTACAATGACCGGCGTATACGAACAAGGAGCCTTGTACGCCAATGCCAGCTATGGACCCAGAACACCCAACGATTTACGATGTATTCCTAAACAGCGTAAGGCAATTCCCTGAGCGGCGAGCTCTGGGCTACAAGCGCATGGGCCGGTATGAATATATAACGTACCGCGGCCTCTACGAGCGCGTTCTCGCATGCCGGAGAGGTCTGGCGGCATTGGGCGTTCGCCGCGGAGACCGCGTGGCAATCATCTCTGAGAATCGAGCAGAATGGGCCGTTACGGATCTTGCATGCCAGGCGCTGGGCGCGGTAACGGTCCCTATCTATTACACGCTGCCCCGAGCCCAGGTTCAGTACCTGGTGACGGATGCCGCAGCCCGCGTTCTCATCGTGTCGGATGCCACCCAGATGGCTAAGGCACTCAGCATATTGCCGGAAGTGCGCACCCTGGACCACGTAGTTGTGCTGGACGCAGAGCCTGAACCCCCTGCAATCTCCTTTGCCGAAATGTTACGGCGCGGCGAAGAAGGCCCTACCGATGGCGAACTGGATGATGCGGCGAAGCACATCTCCGTAGATGACGTTGCCACCATCATCTATACGTCGGGGACCACCGGCGATCCTAAAGGTGCCATGCTCACCCATCGCAACCTCCTCCACACGAGCCTGGCCGCCCGGAAAATTGTGCGCTTGGACGAAACGGATATTTTCCTTTCGTTCCTTCCGCTGTGCCACATCTTTGAGCGCACAGCCGGGCACTACCTACCCCTTTCCATCGGTGCACTCATCATTTATAGTGAGGGCATCTTCGCGGTTGCCGGTGAACTCGTGGATGTGCGACCTACTGCTTTCCTGTGCGTGCCACGCCTTTACGAAGCCATGCACGACAAGATTCTTGAGCAGATCGCCAAAATGCCGCCGCGCAAAAGGGACTTCGTTAGGCGGGCGCTGGATATCGCGCAGAAGTACGTAGGTATCCAATCCACAGCGGGAAGGCCGGGCTTACTTCTAGGGTTGCAGGCGGCATTGGCAGATCGCCTGATCCTGCGCCATATTCGGCAAAAGGCAACGGGAGGTCGCATCCGCTTCTTGGTTGCCGGGGGCGCTCCGCTAGACGCCCGCACCTTCACATTCTTTCAGGCCATCGGCGTGAACATCTTGGAAGGTTATGGATTGACGGAGCTGCCTGTGATCTCGGTGAACCGTCCCGGACGGCAACGCCGTGGAACGGTGGGCGAACTGCTGCCGGGTATTGAGGCGCGCATTGCCGAGGATGGGGAAATCCTTGCGAAGGGCCCAAGCCTCATGCGAGGCTATTTCGGCAAACCTGAGGATACGGCCCAGGTTATTGATCCCGAGGGATGGTTCCATACGGGCGATATAGGCGAGCTTACTTCGGACGGCTATCTTAAGATCACCGATCGCAAAAAGGATATTATCGTCCTTGCCAACGGAAAGAATGTAGCTCCCCAACCTATAGAGGCGAAGCTGAAAACAAGCCCCTATATCGCCGAAGCCGTACTCTTTGGAGACCGGTCCAACGCCATTGTCGCCGTGATCGTGCCTGCATTGGACCGACTGAGGGAGTGGGCCCGAAGCCAGCAGCTCCCCACCACCGACATGCAGGAGCTGGTGGCGCGCCCAGAGGTGCGCGCGCTGATCAAACGAGAACTGGACCGCCTCTCCGATGGATTGGCGGATTTTGAGCGCATCAAACGGTTTGCGCTCGTGCCGAACCCGTTTACCATCGAAGGCGGCGAGCTAACGCCGACCCTGAAGGTGAAGCGGAGAATCGTTGCTCAGAAATACTCGGCAATCGTAGAGCAGCTTACGCGAAGCGGTGTGTAGGGCAAGGGTTCCCATATAGGGCCGGCGCCCTTACAAATGCACGAGTTGAGCCTTCTCCATGCCGGGCACCGCGCGTATTTCGGCCATAAGGTCGGGCGAAATGGGATCATCCACCATCAGAACCATGAGCGCCCTGCCCCCTACCTTCTCACGGCCAACGTTCATCCCCGCGATGTTCACCCCTCGGTTCCCAAGCAAGGTGCCTACAGCTCCGATCACTCCCGGCCGATCCGTGTGCTGTGTGAGAACCATCGTGCCCTCCGGCACGATATCTACGTGGTAGCCGTCAATATGCACGATGCGCAAATCGCTTTTGCCGAATACGGTGCCACAGATCGTGCGCGTGCCCACAGCAGTTCGCGCCCGCACAGTCAGCATGGCGTTGTATTCGCCGGAAGAAGAGCTATGCGCCTCCGTCACCTTAAGGCCCCTGGATGCTGCAAGAACCGGGGCATTCACCAGGTTCACGGGGTCAGAAAGCACGGGAGCAAGCACCCCGGCGAGCACGGCACGCGTCACCGGGCCGGTGGGCATGGCCCCAAAATCGCCCTGAAAAAGCACCTCTATCTCCGTGATGGGGCGGCCTGCGCCATTAAGCTCCCGGGCGAGCTGAGTATGAAGACTGCCGATCTTCTCACCCAGGGCGAGATAGGGCCCCACAAGCGCCATGGCCTCGGCAGAGAGGGCGGGCATGTTCACTGCTGCCCTGGCCGGGCGACCGGCAAGTACATCGGCGATCTGCTCGGCAATATCTATGGCCACGTTCTCCTGCGCTTCTGCAGTAGACGCTCCCAGGTGGGGCGTTAGCACATTCTCGGGAATGGCTAGGAGCGGATTATCCGGGGCGATGGGTTCTTTGGCAAACACGTCCAGTGCGGCGCCCGCCACTCTACCCGAGCGGATTGCGTGTGCTAGAGCCTCTTCATCAATCAGCCCGCCGCGCGCGCAATTCACAATCCGTACGCCGTGTTTCATTCGGGCGAGCTCCTCGGCGCCGATCATCCCGCGCGTTTCATCATTCAGCGGAACATGCAAGGTGATGAAATCGCTCTGAGTGTAAACCTCCTCCAACGATACGAGCCGTGCTCCAATCTCGGCGGCTTTCTGTTCGTTGGCATAGGGATCATAGGCGATTACATTCATCTCGAAAGCCCGGGCTCGCCTTGCAACCTCGCCCCCGATCTTGCCTAATCCAATGACGCCCAGCGTTTTGCCGTAGAGTTCGGCACCCAGGAACTTCTTGCGTTCCCACCTGCCGGCGCGTACGCTGGCATCCGCCTGCGGGATGCGGCGCGCTAAAGCGAGGATCATGGCGATGGTAAGTTCGGCAGCAGCAATGGTGTTGCCCTCAGGCGAATTAACCACTAAAATGCCGCGTTCCGTAGCAGCCCGGACGTCTATGTTGTCCACGCCGACCCCGGCTCGGCCGATAATCTTCAGGCGATGTGCAGCCTGGATGATGCGGGCTGTGACCTTCGTTTCACTGCGTACAGCCAGGGCGTCATATTCGCCGATGATGGCCTCAAGCTCATCGGGCTTTAGGCCTGTCTTCACGTCCACCTGAGCCACGCGGCGCAGGCGATCTATGCCGGCCTCTGCAATAGGGTCGCTCACTAGTACCCGAGGCATAAGATGCAAACTCCTAGGGCGCACGGCCTCCTCCGACGTCTGGCCCAAAGCATCCGGGGCCCTGCGCCATGCTCCGTTCCGTGTGCCGTGCACAAAGGATACTCCACGCGTGCGGCGCCGGTCAACCGGCAATCGTCGGGCGGTGCTGCAGGAGGAAGTCGGGCCGGGGACGAATTTAGAGTTATTGCGTATGGATAGCCTGCCATCGTGCTTCTGCACACGTTAGGAGTGACCGCGATGCTGAGCAATCTACCCGTGGGTGCTGCACCCGATCCCGTGCCCCTTCCTCATTTCCCCGATCGCCTCCACGCCTTTATATTTCGCAACTGGCAATTGGTGCCTGCTCAGCGGATGGCTCAAACGATCGGGGCAACTGAGGAACAGGTCCTTCAGCTAGGGCGTGCCATGGGATTGGCCGGGCCTCCACCCATTACCGAAGACCAGTTCCGCCGCTCCTATGTCACCATCATACGGCGCAATTGGCATCTTCTGCCGTATCATCAGCTCCTCACACTTTTGGGATGGGACGAGGCCCATTTGGCCTACACCCTTCGGGAGGATGACTTCCTGTTCATCAAGTTAGGGAGTCTCAAACCCAAGTGTGCCCCCATCGTTTTCTCATCCTCCGATGCGGCCACACGCCGGCGCGAAGCACAAATCGCCAGCATCCTTCATTCGGCCTTCGGCAGCTCCGTGGGAGCGCTCCCCAAGCCCCTCTTCGGGTTCGTGCGGGAGCTTGCCACCCCCATCCCGGGCGCTAAGCCTGTGAACCGAACTCGGTTGGATCAGCCCCTGCGCCTATGTTATTCGTATTTCGCCTTATATGGCGACCCACTCATGGAACCCGGGTTGGATCCTTACCCCGACGGGTATCTTCAACGACTGGCCCAAGTAGGGGTGAACGCCGTTTGGTTGCAAGCAGTCCTCTACAAACTCGCTCCCTTTCCTTGGGCCCCGGAACTCAGCAAAGGCTATCCTCAACGGCTGAAGGCCCTTGCGGCCCTCGTGCGGCGCGCCCGGCGATACGGCATCCGCGTATTCCTCTACCTCAACGAGCCCAGGGCCATGCCCTTGCCCTTCTTTGACACCCATCCGGACCTCAAAGGCACCGTGGAGGGGGACCACGCAGCCTTGTGCGTAGACACGCCCGAGGTTCGCACCTACCTCGCCGAGGCAGTGGCCTCCATCTGCCGCGCCGTGCCGGATTTAGGCGGCTTCTTCACCATTACCGCTTCGGAAAATCTCACCAACTGCTGGTCCCACGGAGATGCCTCCACATGCCCTCGATGTAGGCAGCGCGAGCCCTGGGAGGTAATCGCCTCCGTGAACCAGGCGATCTACCAGGGAATTCGAGGTGCCGTTACGAGCGCGCGCCTCATCGCTTGGGATTGGGGATGGCCGGATGCATGGGCCCAAGCGATCATCGAGCGCACTCCTCCCGAGTGTTCGCTCATGAGTGTGAGCGAGTGGTCCCTACCCATTGAACGCGGAGGAGTGCAAAGTACGGTAGGCGAGTACTCGCTTTCGGCTATCGGCCCCGGGCCGCGCGCACTGCGCCATTGGGCATGGGCCCGCGCCCGCTCCATGCAATGCGTGGCCAAGATCCAGGCAGCCAACAGTTGGGAGATCTCCTGCGTGCCCTACATTCCGGTGCTCAACAATGTTGCGGAACATGTGACGCGCATCCATTCCGCGGGTGTGCGGGACTTGATGTTGGGATGGACGCTTGGCGGGTACCCCTCGTTGAACCTTCAGGTGGCTGCCCAAGTAGAACAGAACACCGAGAAGGCGCATAGCGCGGCGGACACCCTCGCAAGGATCGCGCATACAAACTTCGGAAGCGCCGCCGAAAGCGTGTTGGAGGCGTGGAAGCTATTCAGTACGGCGTTCCAACAGTTTCCATTCCATATCGAGGTAGTGTACAAAGCACCCCTGCAGGTGGGCGCCGCCAACCTCCTGTGGGAAGCCCAAACCGGCTATCATGCCACCATGAGCGGGTTTCCCTATGATGACCTTGCGGGATGGCGTGCCATCTATCCGCCCGAGATCTTCGCCCAGCAACTAACAAATGTGGCATCGGGCTTCGCGAATGCCGTGGCGCACCTGGAAGGGGCCCTGAGTGCACACCAAGGCTCTGCGGACAAGCGAACTGTGGAGCATCTGAAGGAACTTATTCGGATAGGAAAGGTGTGTGCCATCCAGATGGCATCCGTAGCGCGGCAGACACGCTTTATCACCCTTCGCGACCGATTAGCCCGCCACGACGACAGTAACGAGAAAGGAAGCCTTTTGCGGGATTTGGAGCAGATCCTCCGGCAGGAGATCACGGCTGTCGTCCAACTCTACCAGGCCCAAGTTGAAGATCCCCGTATCGGCTTTGAGGCCACCAACCATTACTTCTTCGTTCCTCTCGATTTGGCCGAGAAGGTTCTTTGCTGCACAGATCTGCTGGAACGATGGGTTCCGGCCATGCGTGCACACGCGGGAAGGTCCATGCCGAGGGCTGCAGGCGGGGAGTAATCGCCGGGCGGCGTGCTAGGACACCTCAAACAGGGCATCCGCGAGCCCCTGGTTGATCTTGAGATCGCTATATTGGGTGATGGCTGCCACGGCGCCATCCCCGTTCAGAATCTCTACACGCGTGGGGAACCAAAGCCCGTTCTGCACTTCCTTCACATCTTGGTAGAGGAATGTGGCCTTTAATTTGCCCTCGCCGTCGAACCACTGGCGCTTCCTCACCACGTGCGTGCGCGGATCCACCCACAGCACGTATTTCAGGCGCACATCTCCCCGAAAGTTAAGCTCGAAAACTGAGGTTTCTACACCCGCGACCTCCTCCTCGCGCAAATACCGCGACTGAATGAAGGGAAGATCGCTCCGGGCGATGAGGCCCAAATCCAACAACGAATACCGGCGGCCCGGCGCTTCGCCCAATTCATCGCGTTTGCGGAAGTGTAAGCGAGGGATCGCTACCGTTCGCGTGGACCCATTCACCACATACTCCGCCGGCGTCTCTCCAATGCGGCCCTCCATCCGGAGCTTATCGGGCTGCTTGTAGCGCATCACGACGTCGCGCAGGCGATAGGCAAATCCAAAATCGCGGTTGATCTTGGCCAACTCTGCCTGATCGGCCTTCACCACAGTCACGGAGGCCTGTAGGTCCCGAAGGCTATCTGTGGCCAAGGCATCCAAGGAGGGTGGAGCACCCGCACCCAGAGGAAGCACCATCGCTAGCCCTACCATGATTCCCAACACGCAGTTCATCAATTGTACGCCCCTCCGCAGCGGTCTTTCAGGTTCTCGCGCTCTCCCAGCAGTATGGATGGGAGTATATCTAGCTCTGCGTAAGGTGTCAACCTCCGCGAGGCTGACTTGACGGGCAACGGTTCCTTCGGTACACTGGATTTACATACGCATGCCGCGGAGGCTCTATTGAACCGGACACTCCCACAGTGGCTTACAAAGAAAGTCCCCAGCCCAGAAACGGTGCGCCAGGTGGAACAGATGATGCGTACCGCGCGCCTCCACACCGTGTGCGAGAGCGCTCGATGCCCAAACCTTGGGGAGTGCTGGTCCCACCGTACAGCCACATTCATGATCCTGGGGGATATCTGCACGCGCAATTGCGGTTTCTGCGCCATCAAAGTTGGACGTCCTTCTCCCCCGGACCCTGAGGAACCCGCTCGCGTGGCAGCCATGGCAAAGGAGATGCGGCTGCGCCACGTCGTGGTGACCTCGGTGGCGCGCGATGACCTGGAGGATGAAGGCGCAGGACACTTCGCGGATACGATTCGGGAGATACGGCGTGCCAACCCTCACGCGATCATCGAAGTACTTACGCCGGATTTCAAGGCCAAGCGGCACCTCATCCGCGTTGTAACGGATGCAGGGCCGGACATCTACAATCACAATATCGAAACAGTGGAGCGCCTTTCTCCCGTCGTGCGCCCCCAGGCAAAGTACCGACGCACGCTTGAGGCACTGGCGATTGTTAAGGATTTGGCGCCAAACATATACACGAAGTCCGGTCTTATGCTGGGGCTAGGCGAAACACGTGAAGAGGTCGTTCAAACCTTGAAGGATCTTCGATCCGCAGGCGTTCAAGCAGTCACGATCGGTCAGTACTTACGCCCCACGTTGCACCATCTTCCGGTGGTAGAGTATGTGCCGCCCGAAGTGTTCCAGGAATACGAGCGCATCGGGATGGAGATGGGGTTCTTATTCGTGGCATCGGCGCCCTTCGTTCGGAGCAGCTACAATGCCATTGAGTTCTCTCGCCGCATCCTCGGTGAGCGATTGGCAGCCGCAGCTTCCTGAGATCGGATGCCGGTGCGCCCAAAGGTTTCCCTCACGTTACACAGGGAAGGCATTCCCAGGCAATTCATCCCGTAGTCCCAGCTTGGTGTGTGGCCTGGTGAACGCAAAGGTTGCCTGATGACCACAGTGCGGCGCTCCATCTCTGTTGTTCTGTTTGTCTTCCCGCTCGCCGCCGTGTGCCTTCTAGGCGCCCTCTCCTTGCGGCGATATTTCGTTGTGGCCCAAGATCATTTGCCGCCGATCGTTGCCGAGGAGGTACGCAAAATCACAGGTCACGAGCTCTCCATAGGCCGCATCCGCATCCAAGACGGTGTCGCGCGGATCTACGACGTGCGAATGGCCAGGGAACGTACATTTCGGCAGAGCCGGGGCGACACGCTGGCAACGGCCCGCGAAGTACTTCTTGATCTAGACATCCGCCGCATCTTATTCGAGAAGAACCCGTCGGTCCCTCTCATCCGCCAGATGATCGTGCGGGATCCCACGGCATATATGCGCAGGAGCACCCGTGGCGCTCTGAACTTCATGGACCTTTTCGCGAAGGCAGGTAAGCCCCCTCCGCGACCTATTTTCGGGAGCATTGCGTTCTCAGGAGGGCGCATCATTTACCGGGATGACGGAGGCTTCCACAATCCAAGTAGGCCACCGGCACCGTTCACGGCTGCATTTCGTAACCTAACCGGCCACGTGGATTTCTTTCCCGACCACTCCATCGCGTGGTCCGCCCAAGCAACAGAGATCACCGGCCAGGCGGGCAATGTGCGCGTAACCGGAGGCTATGAGCCGGGCCGGGAGAATGTATACTTTCGCATCACGGCCGATCGCGTGTCTACACGCCTCGTGGGGCAGCTTATGCCGCCTGCCATCACCATCCTTGGAGGTGATCTGGCAGGCGACGTGTCTATCTTCCGCCGTTTGGATCGGCGCAAACGCGAGCTCTTCGATATTCAGGCCCAGGCCACGGTACACGGAGCCGCTGCCCGCGTTCGCGGATTGCCCCAGCCCATCACGCAGATTTCAGGGACGGTTGCATTTACCTACCCTGCACTCTACGCACGCCTCAGCGCGTCCTTCGCCGGCACGGCCTTTCAAACAGAAGGAGCACTCCTCGATATCAATCACCCAACGTTGCGGGGAAGCTTGGTCGCGCGGCAAGTGACCCTATCCCATCTCCTCAGGGCGTTGGGCATGCAGGCGCGATATGCCGCCATCCAAAGACTGAACGCAATTGGGGACGCTAACGTGGCGTTCGAAGGTCCGTGGGATCAACTGTTTCTTACGGCGTCAGGACCGGTGCGTTTCCGCGGTGTACTCCCCGATAGTGTGCACATCCCCGCAGATGCCGAGGCACAGTATTGGTTTTCGGGTAGCGTAGCCCGTCCCTTCGCGCAGATCACGGGCCGCATTCCCCTGCTCCATGTGCAAGGGATGCGGTTGCGCAATGCCACATTCTGGGCCAGTACCAACGGGGTAACAACAACAGGGCGTTTGCAGTCTTCCCTCGCCGGGGGCTATGTGGGCGCCAATGCAGCCATTACCAGAACCGGGCGCCAGGTCCGTTACCACCTGTGGGCCCGCTTGCGTGACGTGGACCTCAGCCGTATGCCGTTATGGGCGCAAAATCGCGTAGCAGGGAAAGTATCCGCCGACGCAAACTTGTGGGGATCGGCCCAGTCGTCGCTCCCGGAGGGTGCGGCGAATGTACAAGTTTATGGGCTAAACCTAAACGATATCCGGGCACAGAATGTGTCGGTCTTGATCACCTCACAAAACGGCGTCTTGACTCTGCACCCCCTCCTCATCCGCGATCCGGCAGGTGTCGTAGTTGCGTCGGGAACGGTGTCGCCCGGTCGCCATGCCCTGGACCTTCACGTGGATGCAGATGATCTGGACCTGGCCAAGCTCCCCGTGCCGGATCAGTTTCGTGGTACCGCGCTCAAGGGCACCATCTATCTGAGGGATGCCCACATCTTTGGCGATTGGCGTGATCCCTCTTTTGCGGGCGCTGCTCGCGGCTACAACCTGGCCTTGGGGCCGCAACTTCATCTAGACTATGCAACCGTGCGGGCCGAAGGCGACTTGCACGAACTCAATTTATCTGAAGGCCAACTCTGGCGCTTCCCCGGCTTCGCAACCGTCGCAGGATCACTTCGGGATGTACTCAGCCCACGTGCTCAAGTTGATGTGTCCGGCACGTTTGATCGGCTCGATTTGGAGGATGTAGTCCAGATGACGGGCGCCGACGTGCAGGCCTCGGGTACAGCACAAGGAAGCTTTGATATACAGGGCTACCTCTCCAAGCCCATTATCGCTGCGAACAACGTACAGATCCAGGCACCCTCGCTGGGCGGATACACATTTGAGGATCTCTCGGCCGATTTGACGGCAGATTTCACGCGACAGCCTGGTCTCATCGCAATACCCCGTTTCGATCTTGTCTATCGAGCGCCCTCGGCACGTGAAGAAGACCTCACGCATATCACCGGTTCCGCGCAGATGGCCACGGACCGATCTTTCAGCGCCAAAGCAACCATCCAACGCCTGGATCTTGCGTCACTCTCGGGTTTTGCAGAGCCCTACGCAGAACTTGCGGGGAATGCCACCGTAAACGCGGAAGTGTCCGGGCGGATGCAAGAACGGTCTCACTACCAATTTCAAGGCACTGCGAGTGCGCAAACGGACGGCCTTAAGGTAAACAGCGAGTCCTTCCCGGATTTCGTCGCCTCCCTGCGTTTCGATCAAGACCGCCTCACCGGCACACTTCAGCCCATCGTTGGCTCGCATCCGGACGCCTCGGCGCCGGGCATTCACTTGGACCAAGTCACGCTCAGCTATCCGGACGGGGTGGAGTCAGCATCCTCACTTACGGCGGAAGGTCGAGTTCAAGGAGTGCTCTTCCAAACCATCCGGACCATTCTCCAGAATTCGCCGGCTTGGGCAAGCCCGGGATCCAATGCTTTTGCCGATTGGTTGAGGCGCATTGAGCATCCGCTAGGAGGCACATTGAATGCCACCTTTCGCGTGGCAGGCGCGCCCAAAGACCCCAACGTGCACCTCACATTCTCCGCCGATCACCTGACGCTGGACAATGAGCCGGTAACCGAGCTCTCCGGGGATGTGAGCGCCAATCGAAAAGTTTTCGTGGTGAATAAAGCCGTGGTGCGCAAAGGCCAGGCGTCACTATCCATGGATGGTTCCATGGTCCTTGGCGGTACCCTTGAGGGCGACATCTCCCTGAACAACTTTTCGTTGGACACCATCAGGCGGTGGCTGCCCCAAAATGCGAGCCTCGCCCAACTCTCGGGAAACGCAGACGAAGTGGACGTGCGCATCGGTGGTACTACCCAGAACCCCATGGTTACCGCCACTCTGGATCTGAGCGCCATCCACTGGACGGATCCTAACCCGAACCATCCTCCCATCGAAATCAACCTGCCCAGGGTTCTGACATCGGCCATCACCATCTCGGGTGGCCGCATAAGTGTGTCGGATATCGGCATCCAGGTGAAAGAGCCACCCCGCGTAGCGGTGAGCGCAAGTGGATCCTCACCCGCTCCAGCTACTGCTACTAAAGCGAGCAATGGTGGCGCGCAGGCACCTCAGGTTCCCGCTCCGCCACCTCCCGCCATCTATGAAGTACACGCCTCGGGCGACATGGGCTTCGTTTGGCATGCGCCATTCGTTCCAAGCGATGCATTGGTCAATCTTTCCATCCGCGTGAAACGGCAGGGTTTGGGATTGCTTACGTCCGTCTTTCCTCAGATGAATCTCGTGATGGATGGAACGATCCACGAAGCATCCTTGGATTACCACGGCTCGTTGGATCAACTTCGGGGATCGTCGTCACGGGCGCAGGGTCCTCAGCCTGTGGCACCCACGATTTCCGGAGCGATTCAAGTTACTGCAAACCGCATCGCAGCCCCCTTTGTGCGCACCGAGGTGCGTGACCTCGCAGCCAACATCCGCTTTGATGGCGACACTCTTCATGCCGACCGGTTCACAGCCCGCACTGCCATAACCGGCCGCGGAGGCACCGTAGTCTTGAGCGATCCTGTTGTAGTGAGTGGATCCCTGCCGGTGAGTTCCCCCCAAGCGGGCGAGGAACTGCGCGTGTCGGCACCGCGCGTGTTGTTCATGGCGGCGCCTCTGCCGCGATTCTCCAGTGGAAGTATTTTAGGAGAGCTCACCACCACCAACCCGGTCACCGCCCGGCCGGACGCAGTACGCATCTCGGGGACCCTCTTTAACCCCACCGTCAGCGGAACGATCTATCTACACGACACTCTTTTCCGCCTGCCGAGCGACTTTGCTGCCCAGCCCGGCGCCCAAGTGCCTCTCCCCATCGTGCCAACCTTTGATTTGCGCATTGCAGGCAATCGCAACATCCACGTAACCGGGGCATGGGTGAATGCGTACGTCTTCACCGCTCCCACAGACCCCATCCACATCGCGGGCCCGTTGGACGATCCCCAGATCACAGGGACCATCAAAGTGGATCATGGTGTGCTTACCTTCCCCACCATGCGCTTCAATATCGTACGGGGAGGCGAAACCACCCTTCGATATCCCTATTTCCCCATCGGTGCTCCTGAGGAAAAGACGTTTGTAGCAATGGTGAACCTATCCGCCCGCGGCAGCCTTACGGCAACATCCGTTACCGGCAGAACCAGAAGGTATACTATCATCGTAGATGCGCGGGGTCCCATCAGCGGTCTGGAGCCATTAGAAACGTCGGAAGAGGGAGTGCCTGCCCCTAACCGAGGTATGGGTGGTCTGAGGCTCACCTTCCGCTCGGATCCGCCGGATCTGGCCCTTACCCAGGAGGGGCTTCAGCGGCGCATCACAGGACTGCTCGGAGGGGAGCAGGCTATTCAGCAGCTTTTCAGTCCTGGGCCCAATGTGGGGCGGGCCCTCGCCCAGCAATTCACAGACGTGTTCTCCACGGCAGTATTGCCGAACCTATTCGAACAGGCGGGGATTACAAGGGCGCTGGGACTGGAAGAGCTTGAGATAGGGTATAACCGCCTGGACGCATTCACGCTGCAGGTTACGCGCAAGCTTCTGGGCCCCTTCTATATAGGCTATTGGAGGCGCCTCTCTGGTGCGAACCTTGCCGGGGACACCGAGCGGGCGGCATGGGAGCTTAAGTTAAGCTACCGTGTGCGTTCCAACCTGCAATTTTCATGGACGACAGACGAACAGCATCAGAACGCGTACTTGCTGGAGGGCGTCTTGAGATACTAGAAAGGCCGCCGGCCAGGGGCTTAAGCCCCGTGCGCGGGTATCGGTAGGGCCGTTGACACAGCACAATCCGGTCGCGGCCGGAGTCTGCGGTGAGAAGGGCCGGCTCATGAGCGATCACCAGGCAGGCGAAGCCGATAAGAGCCTGACCTTCGACGCTCTGGTTGCCGCATACGAAAAGAAGATCTTCAATGTGGTCTACCGCATCCTCGGTGATTACGAGGAAGCGGCGGACGTGACCCAGGAGGTATTCATTAGCGCTTACAAGGCGTATGATCGCTTCCGGGGAGACGCGAAGGTCTTCACGTGGCTCTACCAGATCGCCATCAACCATTGCCGCAACCGCTTGCGCAAACGCGGGCGCACCAGGGAGGTGCAGGTCGAATCCCTAGATGAACCACGGGCAATGGGGGAGGAGGCCGAAGGCCCGGCACGCGAGATCGCCGATGACACGTATGCACCAGAGGCAGTGCTGGAAGAAAAGGAATTGCGGGAACGGATACTGCGAGCCGTGGAGACACTGCCGCCCGAGTACCGAGAAGTGGTGATCCTGCGAGAGATGCAGGGGCTCTCGTATAACGAGATCGCCGAGGCAACCCGCCTTTCGCTAGATAACGTGAAGACACGCCTATCCCGCGCGCGAGCCATGTTGCGCCGGAAGTTGGAGCCCTACTATCGCGGGGAATAAGGGAACGGACAAAGCGAGTACGCCAATGGATCCCGCTGCCTAAAGGAGGACAAAAGAGTGCACGTTCCAGGGCACGTACCGAGGGCGCTGTTGCTGTGGGGCATTCTCGTGCTGGGTGTTCAGCCCGCCCTCCTTGCTCAGCAACCGCCTCCCAAAATCACCGAAATCATCGTCGTGGGCAACAAGGTCCTCAACCGCGAGTCCATCGTATCTGCTTCCGGCCTTAAGATCGGTGATCCTGTTACGCAAGCAAGCCTCGATGAGGCCAAACGCCGCCTCATGCAGACCGGCAACTTCGGAATCCATTCTGCCAATCCTGATGACGCCGTTAAGATCCAGGCGGAAGTCACCGGGCAAAACGCCAAAGTCGTAATAGACGTGGACGAGAATGACGTTGTAAAGGGCATAAACCTCACGGGCACCGGCCCCATCCCTCCGGCAGTCCTCCTGGGAACTCCAGAGCATCCTGGCCTTATCCAAACCAAGGTAGGCAATATTCTGAACCTTCCCATCCTCCAGCAGGACCTCACCCGCATCACCGATTACTATCGCCAGAAGGGCTACGAGGCAATGGCCAGCGAAGACCTCGGTATGAAGGATGGGATCCTTAATATCCCCCTCATCGTGGCCAAGGTCCAAAGTGTGCGCATCAACGGGCTCCACAAGACCAAGCCCTACGTCGTCCTGCGTGAGATGCACCAAAAGCAAGGCGCGTATTTCAACGTGAATGAGCTGCGTGAAGACGTTACACGCCTCCTCAATACGGACCTCTTCGAGGACGTAGCTCCGGCCATCTCCGCACCGAGCCCAGGCAAAGTAGACATCACCCTCAATATCACCGAAAAGCGCACGGGCAGCGTTGAACTTGCCATCGGCTATGGGAACCAAGGAGGATTGGTGGGGCGGGCCGGCATTTCAGACAATAACTTTATGGGTCGGGACCAGCAAGTGAGCTTCCTTTGGGAAACAGGAGGGTTGGCGAACCGTAATAGCTTCGAACTCGGATTTACGGAACCGTGGTTGGACAAACGCAATACTTCCCTATCCGTGAGCCTGTTCGATAAGACGGTGTACCGCTTCTCCCAGCAGATCAGCAGCGTTACACCGCCCACCGGCACCAGCTCTAGCGACTACTACTACGAAACCCATACCGGAGGCCAAATCACCGTAAGCCGCCCGTTCAGCAAGGCGTACCGCGGCTTCGTGGGCTTCCGCTACGACGATGTAAGAGTTCCTGCGCTTGCCCTAAGTGTTACCGACAGCCGGTTGCTGCAGAACGGTCCCCTAACCGTCCTCAACTTGCGCGTAACGCACAATACGCGCGATCTGGACTTGGAGCCGGCAACGGGAGGCTATGAGATTTACCAAGCCGATATCGGGCGAGCGGATCTGCGCCCGGTAATCACAAGCTCGGGGACACCTGCTCCCGGCGTGTTCGGTATCTTGAATTACACGCGTTTGGCCATAGATGCGCGGCGGTATTTTAGCCCCCAGGGCAGACGCAAGAGCCCAAAGGACAAGCGCCAAGTATTTGCCTTGCGCTTGATGCTGGGCACCTCCACAGGCACACTCCCCTTCTCCGAGCAATGGTTCATAGGAGGCGCAGAAACACTTCGGGGTTATCGAGAAGACCGCTTCTGGGGAAGCAACGAGTTTCTGGCGTCTGTAGAATTCCGGCAGCCATTGGCCAACAACTTAACCGGCGTGCTCTTTGTAGATGCTGGCGATGCCTGGGGCGGCCCGTACGAAAGCGTAAAGCTCTCCGACTTCACCCAGCATTCCGGCTTCAGCCCGTCCGTAGGCTTTGGCCTCGGATTGCGGGTAATAACGCCCATCGGGCCCATACGGATTGACGAGGGCTTCGGGCGTGAAGGCGCGCAAACACACTTTAGCATCGGGCACGTATTTTAATCAGGAGATCACAGGAGCGAGACGAGAGTCTCCATCCGGGGTCTTTCCCAGCCATCCTGCACGTGCTATAATGGTGCGGTTCCCGAACAGAGAGGAGTACTGGATGTCACAATCTGTGATTTGGTGGCGGATAAGCGTTGTGGCTGCCATCGCCATGTGTATCGTCTTCTCGCTGAGTGCCACAGGTCAGGGCAAACCCCCTAGCTTGGGGATGGCCACCGTGGATATCAATAAAATCCAGGCCCAATACAAGCAGATGAATCTGCTGCAAACCGACCTGAACGTGCTCAAACAGCGCCTGGCGGGTCAACTGGACCGTCGGCAGCAGATGCCGCTGCTGAGCGAGGAAGACCAAAAGACCCTGGATGCCATCTACGCCAAGGACGTAGCCGCCCAAACAGCCGACGACAAAAAGAAGATCGAGGAGATTACAAACCGCGGACAGGCCCTCAATAACGAGTTTACTGCACTGCGCCAAAAGGCCGAGAAGGATCTTACGGACGCAGATAAGAAGCGCATCAAAGAGCTCGAGGACCTCTATGTGAAATCACAGCAGGAGCTGGGCAACTTGCGGGACCAGAGCGAAAATACCATCAAGCAGTTCGTTACCCAGCATTCCGAAGAGCTCACCAATAATATGCGCAATGCAATCAAGAAGATCGCCGAACAGAAGGGAATCGCGATCGTATTCACCAGTGAGATTGCGCCGTATGCCGGCACGGATATCACTGACCAGGTTATTGCAGAACTCAACAAGAAATAGCCTGGCTGCAATTGGGATCTTCGCCATCGGCGCCGGGATAGGATGCGGCGTTTCATCCAAGCGCCCGGTATCACCGCCGGTTTATGTGCGTATGGAAGACCTGCTGCCGCTTCATCCGGCCTGGAACGACATAGCCCGACTGGATTTCCTAATAGCGCAGCTATCCCGTCCGCAGGAACCTGTGGTAACAGGGAGGCAGCCTGCACCGCAGCAGGTACTTCCGGCAGCCCTGCCGCCGCCAAGCCTCAAACGGGCCGGCCTTGAATCCATGGAGAGGGCTCGCATCAACCGAGTAGTCCGTCAAGCTATGACGCGGCTTAACAGCCTAAGGAATACCCTGGATGTTCGGGAGAACCGTCTCCTTGCCCTGCGTCGCAACGCAATCGAAGCGCAAATGCAAAGTGATATCGCCGAGTACAAAGCAGCCGCTGCGGTAAATGCTAAGACGGAAGCCGACACCATTCGCAAGACGTTTCACGTCCCCATCCGGGACCTTTGGCTTAAGCAATTCGCCTTGGAAACCCAGGTGAATGGCCTTCCGGCGGGAGCAGCTCGGGAGAAAGCCGTACAAGACCTTCACACAACTGAGCAACAACGTATCCGCCTGGAGGCTCAGCTAGCGGACCGCCAAGCCCAAGCGGAACGATCGGCCCAGGCGGCTTTGGAGGAGTGGATTGTAACCCGGCAACAGCGGGCGGCAGACGAACTGGCCTCTGCTCAACGCGACTTGCGCGCCCGCACCGAAGCCGATATCCATGCAAGCCAGCAATTAGCAGAACTCATCCTCAAGGGGCTTGAACCCCTTGAGCCGCCTGCGGTGGCCTTCCCGGCCCGGCAAGCAGGCATGGCCGGACTTCCGCCGAACCTAAAAGGAGTGCGGCCTCAGATGCATGCTCCATTCGGCATAATGTCTACGGCTTTGAGAGATGCGCTTACAGAGCTCCGGGCGGAGCGCGCCCGGCAGGTGCAACTTATGAGTGACGATATCCGTCGTCGTGTACAGGCAATTGCCCTGGAGCAAGGATGGCAGATTTTCTTTCATCCGGTTCCAGGCGGCTATGATAAAACCCGAGAGGTCGCAGGTAAGCTTCGCACAGGCACCTACAGCTTCCAAGTGCAAACTGCATCCCTAACAAACACGATCGCGCCATGACGAACAGAACACTACCACTCAATCCGGTACAGCCATCTGGTCCCCGCCCCCGCACCGTAGGCGAACTTGCGCGCCACGTGGAGGGTGCCGTCGTAGGCAATCAGGATGCTGTGATCGTCGGCGTGTCCAGTATCGAAGACGCCGAGACAGGCGACATTGTATTTGCGGAGAACCCCCGCTTCCTCTCCGAAGCCCAAAAATCCAGAGCATCCGCGATCATCGCCTTCCTCGACGCCACCACACCCGACAAACCACTCATTCGTGTGGATAACCCTCGGTACGCCTTCACCAAGATCCTTAAAATGTTTGCCCCTCCCCTTAATGCTCCCAAAGGCATCCACCCGAGCGCCATCCTGGGTGAGGGGGCGAAGATCGGTGAAGACGTGTCCATAGGCCCACACGTGGTGATTGGAGATCGAGCACAGGTTGGCAACCGCACGATCCTTATGGCGGGTACCGTCATCGGAGACGATTGCTCGGTAGGAGAAGATTGCGTCCTCTACCCCAACGTGACCGTATACCCTAACTGCACCTTGGGCAATCGGGTTGTGCTCCATGCCGGCGTGGTAGTGGGTGCCGACGGCTTCGGGTACATGCGCGTGGGTGATCAAAGCATCAAGATCCCCCAGATCGGCTCCGTTACCATCGAGGATGACGTAGAAGTCGGAGCCAACAGCACCATAGATCGAGCCAAGACCGGCACCACGCTCGTAGGCGCGCGAACTAAGATTGACAACCTTGTGCATATCGCCCACAACGTGAAGATAGGCCCGGATTGCATCATCGTAGCCCAGGTTGGCATAGCCGGAAGCTGCCAGATTGGCCGTGGCGCCATGCTGGCAGGGCAAGCAGGCATTAAAGATCACGTAACCATCGGGGAAGGTGCCATTATTCACGCCCAGGCTGGTGTCTTCGGTAGCATCGCGGCCGGAGCGGAAGTGTCCGGCTATCCGGCCCGGCCCCACCGGGAGCGCCTCCGCATGGACGCGGCCGTAGCTAATCTCCCAGAGTATCTTAAGCGCATCCGCGCCCTCGAGAAGGCAAACGCCGAGTTGGAAGCCCGATTGCGCAAGATCGAGGAGATTACGGGAGTACACCTCAACGCCGGATCCACCGGGGAGGCGGTGTCCGGTGATGGTTGAGGCGCCGGAGGAGATCCTGATCCACAAACAGACAACGCTGGCGCGATCGGTTACTTTGGAAGGCATCGGTCTCCACACGGGTCGCCCGGCGCGGGTTACTTTGGATCCCGCCGAAGCAAACACCGGCATCGTCTTTCGCTGCGCGGGCGTGGAGTTTCCGGCGCGCACTCAGTACGTGGCATCTACAACGCGGTGCACCGTACTGGGCTCGGAAGGCGTTCAGGTGCAAACGGTAGAGCACCTCCTCTCCGCCCTCTTCGGGCTCGAGGTAGATAATCTGCGTGTCGTTGTGGAGGGCAGCGAGCTTCCTGCTCTGGATGGAAGCGCCCTCCCGTGGGTTCAAGCCATTATGGACGCCGGCATCGTGTGCTTACGAGAACCGCGTATGCTTCCAACACTCACAATGCCGTTGGTTGTGCATCAAAACGGTTCCTGGATGATTGCCGTGCCCGCCACACATCCCACCCTCACCTGCGTGACGCACTTCGATCACCCACTCTTGGGCACGCAGGTGTCCGTTTATGACAGTACTACCGATAGCTATGCCTCCATGATTGCCCCGGCGCGTACCTTCGGGTTCATCGAGGAAGTTGAGGCCCTTGCCCACGCCGGATTGGCCCGCGGCGGTTCGCTGGAGAACGCGCTTATCGTTTTCTCCGACGGTTTCTCTTCGCCAGAACGCCTAGACCAGGAATGCAATCGTCACAAACTCCTGGACCTGATGGGCGATCTGATGCTCACCGGATGCCGCCCGCCCGCATCCATCACGGCGATCCGCCCTAGCCACAGCGCCAACGTACTATTGGCGGATACCTTGGCACAACATTTGTCCATCCACCCAACGAAGGAGACATTGAATGCTGGACGTTGAACAGATACGGTCCTTCCTACCGCATCGTTATCCGATGCTTTTGGTGGACCGCATCCTGGAGATCGAACCAGGCAAGCGAGCTGTAGGGCTCAAGAACGTTACCATCAACGAAGAGTTCTTCAACGGCCACTTTCCGGGCCAAGCTATGATGCCGGGCGTACTCATCCTAGAGGCCATGGCCCAGGTAGGCGGCGTACTCATGCTCTCCTTACCGGAGCACCGCAATAAGCTCGCGGTCATCGGCGGTATCGAAAATGTGCGATTCCGCAAGCCCGTTGTGCCCGGAGACGCCCTCATCACCGAGGTGGAAGTACTCAATGTACGCAAAACCTTCGGCAGGATTCGCCTGGTGGGCAGGGTCAACAACGAAATCGTCGCCTCCTGCGAAATGACCTTTGGCCTGATCGAGCGGCAGCAGGACCCGGCGGGCCAACAACAACCTGCCGGCACATTTGGCACCACTGAGGAATAGGCGATGGCAATTCAGATCCACCCCACTGCTATCGTCCACCCGGGCGCACACTTGGAGGATGGCGTAGTTATTGGACCTTATTGTGTGGTGGGCGAAGACGTACAGATCGGTTCGGGCACCCACCTGGAGCCACATGTCGTGCTCGAACCAGGCACCCGTATCGGGCGCAATTGCCATATTTGGCCGGGTGCGGTGATTGGAGGTCCTCCCCAGGATCATAAGTACCGCGGAGAGAAATCTTTCGTAGTCATCGGGGACGACAACATCATTCGCGAATGCGTAACCATCCACCGAGCCGTAGGCGAAGGCAACGTAACCCGCATCGGATCAGGCAATTGGTTCATGGCCTACGCCCATGTTGGCCACAACTGCGAGATTGGCGATAATAATACGATTGCCAGTTATGTTGGCCTCAGCGGGCACGTAACCGTGGAGAGTAACGTTGTGATGGGCGGAATGGTAGGTGTGCACCAGTTCACGCGCATCGGGCGACTGGCCATGATCGGAGGCGTGAGCAAGGTAAACCAAGATATTCCGCCCTTCATGTTGGCCGACGGGGTGCCTGTTCGTGTAATCGAGCTCAACCGCATCGGCCTTAAGCGCCATGGCGTACCTCCCAATGTGCGCTCCACGCTGCGGCAGGCCTACAAACTGCTTTATCGCTCCAACCTCAACCGTTCGGAGGCAATCACGCGCATCGAGGAAGAGTTGGAGATTAGCGAAGAGTTGGACTATCTCATTACCTTCATGCGGGGCATTGCAGCAGGATATGGAGGACGCGGCAACGACACGCCCCGCGTTTAGGTGCGGAGGTCCTTGTGGCGCAGAACATCGCCATCGTAGCCGGAGAACCGTCTGGAGACCTCGTAGGCGGAATGCTGGCTTTGGAGCTGCGCCGCCTACGGCCCGACGTGCACTTGTGGGGGATCGGGAGCCGGCGGCTCCATGCAGCAGGTGTGGAGCTCTTGTACGATAGTGCCGCCTGGGGCTCCATCGGCGTCGTGGAAGCGTTGCGGTGGTACCCGGCCCTGCGCTTTCGAGTATATCCCCGGCTGGTCCGCGAGATTGCAGCACGCAAGAGCAACCTTGTGATCTTGATAGACTTTGGGGCGTTCAATATGCAGGTGGCGCGCTGGTGTGCGCCCAGGAACGTCCCCGTGCTGTACTACTTTCCGCCGGGTTCCTGGAGGCGCAATGGACGGGGAGGCGAAGAGCTTGCGCGTTTGGCGACGTTTATCGCAACACCGTTTCCTTGGTCGGCCCAATATTTGGCTTCCCTCGGAGGGCAGGTAGCGTTCGTGGGACATCCGCTGTTGGATGCCGTCCGGCCGAAGTGTACGGCTTCGGAGTTCGCCCAGAGCCTCGGCCTGGACGCGACGCAACCTATCGTGGGGCTTTTACCGGGAAGCCGTCGGTTCGAAATGACGTATAACATACCGGTAATGCTCGAGGCTGCAGCGCGCATTCGCCAGCGCCTGCCCAACGCGCAATTTGTGTTCGCACTTGCACCTACTGCCGATCTGAACCGTGTAACCACTCAGATCCGGCGCTGGGAAGAGCGATGCACACGCCGAGCGGCCCTATCGCCGAGCGCAGATCAGCCTCCGGCAAACCGACGGCGGAGTGTGCCATCATTGGTTACGCCCGAGGGAGTACTTATGACGGAGGAGGCGTTCAAACACCAACGCGTACCACCCGTGGCGTCAAAGAGTGCTGCCGGTCACCCGCCCATCGTAGTGACACAGGACCGGGCTTACGATGTAATGGCATATTCGGATGTACTTCTAGTCTGTTCGGGGAGCGCCACGCTCGAAGCGGCCATTCAAGGCACGCCCATGGTGATCTTATACCGGGGATCCCGGCTTATGGAATTGGAATACAAGGTGCGGCGCCTGCATCGCATCGAACATATCGGCATGCCCAATATCATCTGCGGTCGCCGTGTTGTTCCCGAGTTGATCCAGCGGGAAGCCACGCCCGAGGCACTGGCCGAACACGCTCTGCGCTATCTTCTAGAGCCCGAAACGCGTTGTGCCACGAGGGCGGCACTTCAAGAGGTCCGTGTGGCCTTGGGCGAGCCAGGCGCCAGTGCCAGAGTGGCGCGCATCGCAATAGAGATGCTTGAGCGCACTCCTACCGGGAGGCTCTCGTCTCAGCCATGCTAAAACGTCGCCGTGAAACACCCGAAGAGCGTGCGAAGCGCCTGCGCCAAGTCAACGTAGAGCGCCGGCTGCTGGCTTATCTGCGCCCGCACATCGGCGTCATCGTAGCAGGACTTCTCTGCGCTGCGGGGAATGCGGGCATTACCGGCCTCCTAGCTTGGGGCATTAAGCTCACCATCAACGCCATGACCGGGGATAGTGTAGGGCGCCTTAACTTCGTGTGCATGGTCGTGGTGGTGGTGTTCATCATCAAGGCGTTTCTCTTTTACGGGCAAACCTACTTCCTCTCGCTCACGGCCCAGCGTGTCACCACCAGATTACGAGACGAAATCTTCAGCCATCTGCACTCTTTGTCGCTTTCGTACTTCAACCGCAAGCGCACGGGCGCCATCATGTCCACCCTCACCAACGACGTGCCGGTCATCCAAAACGCCGTCATGTCGGTGCGTGACATCGTAACTGCACCGCTTATGGTGTTGATTACGGGTGGGATGCTGTTCTACACAAGCTGGCGGCTCACCCTGGTAGCGATCATTTTCGTGCCGTTGATGGGGTTGGTCATCTCGCGCATCGGTAAGCGCATCCGGTCCATCTCTGATCTGGTGCAGATTAAGCTGGCAGATATTAGCACCATCATCGAAGAGACGGTTGCCGGAGTGCGCATCATCAAAGCATTCGCCACCGAAAGCCACGAGATACGCCGATTCAGCCGCGAGAATGAGCGCACATACCACACGGTCATCCGAGGGGTTAAGAAGAGCGCGCAGCTCCGGCCGATTGTGGAGTTCATCGGGAGCTTCGGCATCGCCCTGGTCCTCTTTCTGGGCGGCAACGAGGTAGTGTACAATGCCAAGCTTGTGAAGCAAGGACTGCCCCCGGTGAGCCGGATGGATGCCGGCGGCTTGTTCATGTTCGTATATCTGCTTCAACAACTGGCCGCCGCTGTAAGCAATATCGGATCTATCAACGTCACGCGACACCAAGCCCTGGCCGCTGCGGATCGCATCTTCTCGGAGATCCTCGATCAGAAGAGCGATGTCGTAGAAAAACCCGATGCAATCGAAATGCCACCCATTCAAGGTCACGTTGTGTTTGAGAATGTGACGTTCTCCTACGGCGGGGAAACTCCGGTTCTCAAGGATGTGTCCTTTGAGGTGAAGCCTGGGGAGGTCGTGGCCATTGTGGGATACAGCGGGGCCGGCAAAAGCACAGTAGTAGATCTCATTCCGCGCTTCTATGATGTAGATCAAGGGCGCATTACGATTGACGGCATTGATGTTCGGGACGTGCGCCTCACCTCCCTGCGCCGGCAGATCGGCATCGTCCCTCAAGACACATGGCTCTTTGGAGGAACCCTTCGGGACAATATCGCGTACGGACGCCGAGACGCCACGGATGAGGAGATACGCGCCGCAGCTTATGCCGCCAACGCCTACTTCATTGATGGCCTCCCCCAGAAGTTCGACACGGTGGTGGGCGAGCGCGGCGTTCGCCTATCGGGCGGGGAGCGCCAACGCATCGCGATTGCGCGGGCTATCCTCCTCAATCCGCGCCTGCTAATCCTAGACGAAGCCACGTCATCGCTCGACGCATCCTCGGAAGCCCTGGTGCAGGAAGCCCTCGATCAACTTATGCAAGGCCGCACGACCATCGTCGTAGCGCACCGCCTCTCCACCATCATCAATGCGGACCGCATCCTGGTGATGGAAGATGGCCGTATCGTGGAAGCGGGGACCCATTCCGAATTGCTAGCTGCAGGGGGCCTCTATGCTCGCCTCTACGACCGCCAGTTTAAGGCGGAACTACAGGACTGATGCCGCTATGCGCACACACGGTGCGTCTACCTGGCCTCACAGTTTGATTGCCCATGGAAGCTGAGCCCGAAAAGCCCCAAAATGGTACGTCGCGTGGTGCAGAACGGATTGCCACGGTAATCTACTCGCTTGCCCGCTTCATCGGGATGACGCTGCATGTGGACTACGAAGGGATCGAGCGCGTGCATGAGCTTGTTGCCTCCGGTTCAGGCGGCATTCTGGTGACATGGCACGGGCGTACGCTCATTCCGGCAAATGTGTTCCGGGGGATGGGCTTCTGGGCACTCATTTCGCTATCGCGTGACGGCGAGATCCAGAACCATATCTTTCGGCGCTTCGGATACCAAACAATCCGCGGATCCACCGGGCGGGGCGGAGCCAAGGCAGCCCTCGTGTTGGCGAGGAAGATCCGCGAAGGAGGCATCTTGGCCTTCACCCCAGATGGTCCGCGCGGCCCAACGCATAAGGTGCAGCCCGGCACGATCTTCTTGGCTCAGCGCTCGGGGCGTCCGATTATCCCGCTGGGGATCAGCGCGACACCCCGCCTATTCCTCAAAACCTGGGACAGCTACATGATCCCTGCACCGTTCGCCCGGGCAGCCTTTGTAGTAGGCGAACCCATGTACGTCCCAAGTGATGGCGACGAAGCTACCATAGCCCGCTGCACCCAAGATCTGGAGCAGGCCATTGATGCCTGTGAAGCGCGTGCCGAGGCTCTGGTCAACCGCTGAGCACGGCAGGTATCATACGTTTCGGCAGTTCATTTCATGCGCCCGGTTATGGCCCTCTACCTTGCTTACAACCTAGCCCTCGCTCTGGCGTCACCCGCCATCGCAATACTTATGGCTCGTCGCGTGCTGGCCGGGAAAGATCGCCCGGGCTGGCGCGAGCGATGGGGCAAGCTGCCCCCAGCGGTGGCCGCCAATCCGGCTCCAAGGCTGTGGGTGCATGCTGCCTCTGTGGGAGAGGTGATGGCCGCGGCCCCGGTCCTCCGGTTGTTCCATCAAGCGAAGCCGCAGTATTTCATCGTCATCTCCACCATTACACCCGGGGGCTTCCAAACGGCGCAGAACCTTGCGGAAGAATTTGGTGGCGTGGCGATCTACGCCCCTTTTGATTTCCCACCGGTAGTGCGGCGCACGCTTCGGGTAATCCGCCCGCGTGTGTTGGCGGTAATGGAAACGGAGCTGTGGCCGAATTTACTCTTCCTTGTCCGGCGCTCCGGCGCACGCATTGCGCTCTTGAATGGCCGCATTTCCGATAGAAGTTTCCGTCGGTACCGACGGTTCCGGAGCTTCTTCTCATGGGTGCTAAGCCAATTCGACCAGGTGCTGGCCCAGAGCCCGCGAGACGCAGAACGTCTTCAGGCAATCGGGGCGAATGCGGCGCGCGTGCAAGTTGTTGGGAACACAAAATTCGACCAAGCCGGTGAACCGGCCTCCGCCGCAGAAATTGCGCAACTACGGGCTGATCTGCGGCTTCCGCCTCGCGCACCGGTTCTGGTAGTGGGAAGTACGCGCCGCCCCGAGGAAGAGCGTGAGGTACTGGCCGCCTACACTCTTGCACGCAACAGCATCCCGGAGCTGGCCCTCATCCACGCCCCGCGCCACGTTGAACGGGCGGACGAGGTAGCAGCAATCATGCGACAAGCAGGTCTTGAGCCCGTGCGCCGAACGGAACTGAGCAAGCTCAGCGGTTCGGCCCAACACATCATATTGGATACATATGGGGAACTTGCCAAAATCTATTCTCTGTGCGATGTGGCCTTCATCGGCAACAGTCTTGTGCCACCAGGAGGCGGCCAGAACCTGCTCCAACCGTTGGCCCAGGGTAAACCTGTGTTGTTTGGTCCTTGGATGCAGAACTTTAGGGATTTGGCGGAAGCCGCGGAGGGCGCCGGAGTAGGCTGGCGCGTGACCAATGCCGAGCAACTTAGCCGCAAGATTGTGGAGCTGGTTCAGGACGAAGCAGGTCGGAGCGATCTCGCCCAACGGGCCCTTGCGTTGATTGCGGCAAACCAAGGGGCCTCGGCTAGGTATGCCCAAGCCCTCGCTCGGCTCGCCGAGGAGGCCTCTAGGCCGTGATTGCCCGTTATATGGCCGGCGTTGTAGCAGGTACCCGCCTTGGCCCTGGCGCCTCCCTCCTCCGAGGAGTGCTCTCGGTGCCGGCCTTGGCCTATTCTGGAGGGCTCAAGCTGTACCTTCTGCTCTATCGGGCAGGCGTCCGAAAACAGGCGCGCCTTTCAAAGCCCGTCATCAGCGTGGGGAACATCACGTCCGGCGGCACGGGCAAGACACCTCTTGTAGCAATGATCTGCTCGTCCCTGGCAAATCGGGGCATTCGCGCGGCCGTTCTAAGTCGCGGATACCGTGGAATGTTCGAGCACAGCGCTGCCGTTGTAGCCACACCGGATCGCCTGGAGCTTACTCCTCGCCAGGCAGGGGACGAAGCGTATCTCCTTGCCCACCTGTTGCCGGGAACTCCCGTCCTCGTGGGCAAGGACCGCCGCCGCACCGGTACGATGGCCATCGAGAGGTTCCAACCCGACGTCTTGATTTTGGACGACGGCATGCAATTCTATCAACTCTATCGAGACCTGGATATCGCCACCGTCAACGCCCTTGATCCCTTCCACAATGGATGGACACTGCCGCGCGGTCTGCTAAGAGAACCACCGTCCCACATTCGTAGGGCGCAGGTCATCGTTGTTACCAATTCTGATCGCGTGGCTCCTTCCGGGCTAACAAGGCTTCTTCAGCACCTTGCGAGGCTTGCCCCAGCCTCGGAGGTATTCACGGCAACTACGGTAGCCCACGCCCTCCATCCCCTCGATCGCTCGGCAGCTATTCCCGTGGAGTGGTTGCAGGGTAAGCGCGTGGCCACCCTTTGCGCGCTGGCCTATCCGCAAGCGTTCGAAGAGCAGATGCGCGCGCTAGGCGCAGAGGTGGTGCACGCAGCTCGGTTACCGGATCACGAAGAACCTACAATGGCGCAGCTTCAGGAGTTCGTAGCACAGGCGGCGACCCGCGGTGCGGAGGCCGTAATCGTGTCACAGAAAGACGCCGTGAAATTGCCGCCCATCAATCGGCCCCTGCCCTTTTACGCCCTTGGAAGCACTCTTGCCGTGGACGACACAGATCGCTTCTTGAAGCGTATCATGGCTGTAGTGCGGCAATCATCCGGAGGGGCTGGCGGATGAACCGCAAAGCCATATTGCGATCGCTAGGCCGGGTAGTGCTGTGGATGTTTATCCACATTGTGCGCGTGCTTCCCTTCCCCGTTGCGTTGGCTGTTGGCCGGGGGTTGGGCAAACTCATGTGCGCAGTATCTCGGAAGCGTTACCGCGTGGCTCTGAAGAACCTCCAGATTGCCTACGGCCACGAACTCACACCAGCGCGGCGCGACACTGTGGCCCGCCAATCCTTCGTGCACTTCGGGATGTTTGCGGTAGAGTGCATCAAGTTCGCATATATGGACCAGCAAGAGGCCCTGCGCCGCATCCGCACCGAGGGATTCGAACATCTGCAGAATGTGATGGCGGAGGGCAAAGGGTGCCTGCTGCTCAGTGGACACCTGGGGAATTTCGAAATCGGCGCCCGCGTGGTGACTGCCGCAGGATATGAGCTGATCGCCCTCGCCCGCGAGACGCGAGACCCGGGCACTACCGATTTGATGCAGCAGATCCGCACGCGGATGGGCATCAAGGTGATCACCATCAACCAATCGTTGCGGCCTGTGCTGGAGGGCCTCAAACGCAACGCGGTTGTGGCCATCATCTGCGACCAAAACGCGGCCGATGTTTTTGTGCCCTTCTTTGGCCGGCCTACAGGCACCGTAGCTGGACCGGCTCGCTTAGCCTTAAAAACGGGTGCGCCAATCGTAACCTATTCCTGTACGCGTGACGGGCGAGGTGGGTATCGCTTCTACTTCCAGGAGCCCTATCGTCCCCGCCCTAGTGGGAACCCGTCGGCCGATGTGGCGGAAGTAACCGCGGCCATCAACCTGCGGCTTGAGGAACTCATTCGGCAGACCCCCGAGCAGTGGCTTTGGTTCCACGACCGATGGCGGTCCTCTCCCGGAGTATGCCACAATGACCCTTGATCGGCCGGATATGGCACGCGTTCGACGGGTACTCATCGTGAAACTGAGTGCCATTGGGGACGTTGTGCATGCGCTCCCGGTGTCTGCTGCTATCGGTGAAGCGTTCCCCCACATCGAGCTTACGTGGTTGGTGGAGGAGCGTGCCGCGCCCATGGTTCTTGGAAACCCGTATCTTAAGGAAGTAATCGTGCTTCCCATGGAGTGGCGCCGGCGACGGTTTCACATGGCTACGGCAACCGACTTCTTGCGGCTCGCCCGCCGCCTCCGTGCCAAGAAGTTCGACATCTCCTTGGACCTGCAAGGTCTAAGTAAGAGCGCCCTCCTTGCCGTTGCCTCGGGGGCGCGTTGGCGCTATTGCAGCGACTGGCCGCGAGAAATTGCCCCCCTGGTAGAACGGCGCATCCCTCGCCGGCCGGAAAGCCTCCATATCGTAGATCAGCTCCTGGATGTCGCAAGGTTCCTTGGCGCCGATGTGAAGAAGGTGTCCTTCCCCCTCGCCATACCCCCGGAAGATTACGCCGCAGCCCGTCAGATCCTGGCCTCAGCAGGTATCGAGAAAGACCGACCGTTCGCTGCGCTGAACCCGAGCGATGGTGGCGGCGGACATAAGGGATGGGATCCGGTTAAATACGCGCGCCTGGCAACGCTCATTCGCAAGGATATGGGTCTTCCGGTGGTCCTCATTGGCGGCCCCGAAGACCGAGATGTAGCACGCATTATCCTAAGTGAAGCGGAATACGCGCCGGCAGATCTCATCGGCAAAACGAATCTCAAGCAGGTTGCTGCTCTTCTGCAGTGCGCTTCCGTGCACGTGGCAGGGGACACCGGCACGGCCCATATCGCGGCGGCGCTAGGCACTCCCGTTGTATGCATCTTCGGCCGCACCGATCCCGTTCGGCTCGCGCCCTATGGCCAAAGCCACAACGCCATCCACCACCGTGAACGGTGCTCACCGATTTGCCGCAGATATCACGACACCGCGCCACTCAACCGACCGCAAAAGTGCCTGGATCCTCCGCCGCGTTGCCTGGACGCCGTGTCTGTTGAGGAAGTGTTCGAAGCAGTGCGCCGCGTTGTTTCGGAACGGCTATGAAAGGGATCTCCTTCGCAGCAGAACGGATCGTGGTTCTGACGAAGCCAGGATATCTGGGAGACACGATTGTGGCCACACCGTTTCTGCGCCGCCTCCACGAAGCTCTGCCCTCCTCGCACATCGTATTGCTAGGCGGTCCCGCGGCTCCCGTTCTTCTGCGTGGGTGCCCGTACGTAGCGGAAATCTGGCCCCAATATACAGATTTGGGGCGCTCCCTCCGTAGCGAAGTGGAGCTCATCCGCCGCCTCAGACGCACTGGCTTTCAAGTAGCTTTCCTGCTCGACCGATCCTTCCGATCCGCTGCTTTGTGCGCCCTGGCAGGCATTCCTGTGCGCGTAGGCCATGCCACCGAGCACCGAGGTGCGATGCTTACCCACTCCATCCCTTATGATTGGTCTCGCCCGGACCGTGAATGTGCCTTGGAGCTCCTGCGATCCCTTGGAGTGCCTGCACCAACCGCTCTTCCCGAACTATGGGTGTCTGAAGAGGAACGAAGCGCAGCGCGGGCGCTTCTGAATGGACACGGGGTAGGAGCAGAAGAACTCCTCGTCGGGATGCAGCCAGGAGCCAACGACGCCCCCGTACGCGCATGGCCTGCGGAACGCTTCGGGGAAGTAGCGCAACGCCTTGCACGTTCCTTCGGAGCCCGCACCTTGCTCCTGGGCAATCGCGAAGAAGCGCCGGCCGCCGCTACGGCCGCGCAGCACGCCGGCACACATGCAATCAATCTAGCGGGGCAGACGGATCTGCGCATGGCGCTGGCACTCATATCGCTCTGTACCCTTTGGATCGGCAATGATGGGGGCCTTCTTCATGCAGCAGTAGCCCTCGGGCCGAGAACGGTAGGCATCTTCGGGCCCACCAAAGCGATGCGCTGGGGCTACGACCATCCTTACCATCGCACGCTTGTGCACTTCCCCGCGGTACCATCCTCCGACGCGGCAACGGTGCGCCGTTGCTTGGACACCATCACCGTGGATGAGGTTATGGAAGCTGCGTCCCGGCTTTTGCATGAAGATCCCCAAGTGTTCCATGCGGATCGGGTAATCTAATATGGTTGCTTACCGCTAAACGTAATTCGGAGCCTACCTGTGGCTGTACCAAACACATCTGTGCCCCAAAGGGAGCCTATCCGTGTAGTGGGAATGATCCCTGCTCGTCTTGCAGCCACGCGCCTGCCCAAGAAGCCCCTCCTCGATATCGAAGGCAAGCCCATGGTCCAACGGGTATGGGAGCGCGCGAGGCGGGCTGCATCTCTCCACGAAGTTATCGTGGCCACCCCGGATGAGGAGATCCGCACCGTTGTAGAGGCTTTCGGCGGACGCGTGATCATGACAGCGCACCACCACCGATCCGGCACAGACCGCCTCGCCGAGGCAGCCTCCACCATTACCGCCGATATTATCGTGAATATCCAGGGGGACGAGCCGCTCATCCATCCAGAGGACATAGATGCAGCTGTTCGGCCCTTTATGGCCGACGCTACCCTGCAGATGACGTCCCTCATGTGTCCCTGCCCCGATGAAGAGCGCAGCAATCCCGCTACGGTAAAGGTTGTATGTAGCCTCTCGGGGGACGCCCTCTATTTCTCACGCGCGCGCATTCCCTTCACCCGCAACGACACAGGGCTACCCGTAATGCAGCACATCGGCCTTTACGCATACCGGAAGGATTTCCTGCTCACGTTCGCTTCGCTCACACCAACGCCCCTGGAGCAAACGGAAGCCCTTGAGCAACTCAGAGTGCTGGAACACGGCTACCGCATTCGCATGGTTCGGGTGCCGCGAGCGCCCCTTTCGGTGGACACTCCCAATGACCTGGCTCGTGTTCGAGCCATCATTCGCGAAAGCCGCGAGGAGTGATCCGGTTCGCCGGCTAGAAGGCGAAGAAGCGCAGCAGGAGGAGCCCTAAGTCCAAAGCGCCGTTCGGTGCATGCTTCTTCTCGGGAACCTGCACCATGTCGCCGGGGTCTAGAGGAATATCGGGCTGGTCTCCCTTGGCGATCTTGTCGTAGTCTACCGTGATCGCCCGGGCATGGGCAGGGTCCGTCAGCATATTCTTCAGGATCGTTACACTCTTGCGGTCTGCCGTGGGTTTAAACCCGCCCGCTTCCGCGATCGCCTTTGTAAGCAACACCGGCCCCCTGTAATCCATGGTCACCGGGTTCGGCACGGCCCCCACCACGGACCATCGCCTTCCACTGTCTCGAGGAGCCACGAACAAGGCATCCCCTGGGGAGAGGGGCAGGTCATCTGTTGCGGCGCCATCCATGGCCCGGGACGCGTTTACAATGAGCGATCGGCGCTCATGCACTTTGCACAGGGTTACACGTTCAGGGTCCCCGTCATGCGTGAGCCCGCCTGCTGCCCTAAGGGCTTGGCGCACGGTCATGCCCGTTTGATACGCGTAGAAGCCAGGCCGAGCCACCTCGCCTTGCACCGCAACAGCAGGAGCCGGGCCCGGCACCATATTGAACGTAACCACATCCCCATTTTGCAGAGGGGGATCTGTGAAGCGGTCGGCATTGCCTCTCAAAAAGCCCGCGAAGTCTGCAGACAGGATCTCCCACCCACCGTTCTGCGCCACGCGACGTATTGCCACGTGCGCCAAATCCGCCTCGGGAAGCGTACCGACCTCGGCTACCAGATCCGAAAGGTGGGAACCGTCTACGAGAGTAACCGGTCCATTTCGCAGCGTGGCTCCCTGCACCAGCACCTGGAAACGGGGGATCTTAGCAATCACCACGCGCACGGTTGCATTTGGATTGAATGCTTTGGTGAGAGTAGACGCGATGCGATCTCGCGCTTCAGCCGCCGTGGCTCCTCCAAGCGTAACCTCAACTCCCTGTGTGCCCGGGATTGGTAACCGAATGCGGCCGTTGGCATCCAGAGTATAGGAGCCGCTGAGGGCTTTCACCTGCGCTGCATTGAGGGACACATCCACGGCCACCACGTACCCCGGGCCCAGACGTGTGGTGGGCTTGGCGGCAGGATCGCCCACGTAGGCCAACGCGCCGTGGAGGCTCCCGATCAATAGGGCTCCGGTAACCGTTGCCATCCGTAGTACGTACGGTGGCGAAATCGCTCGGAATGTACCAACAAAGTATTGGATTGCACGCACCGTCATTGGACCGCCCCCCTACACAACTATACCCTGTGCCGCAGGATCAGATTGAGAACGCGAAGGATTTATAGCGAGCTCTGTCGAAGCCATGGATACAGGGTTCACAGGAGGTTGCACCATGGAGAAGCTTTCCCGCCGAAGGTTCCTTGAAGACACACTTTTGGCCTTGACGGCTGCGGCCATCCCCGTACATGCCGAACCGGCCGGCGTTGCGTATCGCGGCCGCAAAACCGGTCCGAATGACACGATCCGCATTGCCGTTCTTGGGGTGCATGGCAGAGGGATTAGCCACCTGGAAGCGTGGAACTCCATGAACGATGTGGCCATCGCTGCAATTTGCGATCCCGACATGAATACCTGGGAACGAGCAGTGCAGGCGGCGACCAAGGGTGGCAAGCAAACCCCCTACACGGTTCAGGATATGCGCCGCATTTTTGACGACAAGAACATTGATGCCGTGTCCATTGCCACACAGAACCATTGGCACGCCTTGGCCGCCATTTGGGCGATGCAGTCGGGTAAGGATGTGTACGTTGAGAAGCCGGTGAGCCACAATGTGAGTGAGGGCCGTCGCATTGTGGAGGCGGCGCGCAAGTACAACCGCATCTGCCAGGCGGGAACCCAAAGCCGGTCCAGTAAAGGCCTCATCGAGGCAATGGCATTCCTCCATGAAGGGGGACTGGGCAAAATTCACCTCGCCCGCGCCCTCTGCTACAAGCGGCGCACCTCCATCGGCATCAAGCCGGACGGGCCCGTACCTCCAGGCGTGGACTATGACCTTTGGCTTGGCCCTGCTCCTGTTCGACCCTTCAACCCGAACCGCTTCCATTACAACTGGCATTGGAACTGGGATTATGGGAATGGTGACATCGGCAATCAAGGCGTGCACGAGATGGACAAGGCGCGCTGGGGTCTCAACAAGTCACAGTTCCCTAAGAATGTGCTCAGCCTGGGAGGTCGCTTCGGTTACGTAGATGACGGGCAGACCCCCAATACTCAGCTCGCCTTTTTCGATTATGGCGACGCGCATCTGATTTTCGAGGTGCGTGGCCTGGAGACACCTGCGCTTCAGCCGGTTCCTGGCGGTATGGGTGCCAAGATCGGCAATATCTTCTATGGTACCAAGGGCGTAATGGTGATACCCGACTACGGCAGCGCCTATGTATACGACACGTCCGGCAATCTGGTGAAGGAGTTCAAGGGGGGCGGCGACCACTTCCGGAACTTCATTGATGCCATGCGCAGCCGCAACTATCGGGATCTTCATGCGGAGATCTTAGACGGGCATCTTTCCTCCGCCCTGTGCCACCTGGCCAACATTTCGTACCGCCTTGGAGAACTGCAACCCTTCGATCCAAAAACCAAGGCATTCGGAGATGATCGGGAGGCCTACGACACCTTTGGCCGCTTCGAAGACCACCTGGCAGCCAACGGGATAGACCTCAAGGCGCAAAAATACCGCCTGGGACGCAAGCTCGCCGTGGATGCCGCCAAAGAGAGCTTTCGAGGGGATCCTGAAGCCGTGGCCATGCTTACCCGCAACTACAGGCCTCCCTTCGTTGTTCCCAGCAAAGTGTAGCAATCCGGGCGATCCGCCCAGCGCGCCTTTGGCAGGCCTGCCCTAAGAATGACCAATCCCCTGGAGGAAGCCTCGATGCCATTACTCGCGACCCATGCCCCGGCCTCGCAGCCGGGTACGCTGCACGTGGGGAGCTTTCCCCAACTTGTCTCCACTCGCTACACCCAAAAGGATGGCCTAGGAAGCGGCCCCATCGTCTCAATCCGCATCAAAGAGAACCGTGTTTGGGTTCAGACGGCCGACGGATGGTGGGTGCTTCAGGGCAACCGGTGGCATGCTGCTGATCAGTCGGATGTGCCTGCAGGGCCTCAGTTGCCCGCAGGCATCCCTCAGCCGCCTGGAGCGCCCATTCTCAGTGCCGCCGCATTGCCGAAAGGTGATGTACTGGCGGTTACTGCCCAAGGGGCCTTCCGCTATCAGCATAGCGCGTGGGCACCGCTCCAGCCGCCTCGCGTATACAAAGCCTTTCAGCCCGTGCCCAATATTGATGCCACTGTGCGCGCCGTGTGCAGCGACGGCACTTCCATATGGATCGCTACGGATCGGGGGCTCTACGTTACGGACGGGGGCGATTGGTGGCATCCCCTCAACCGTGACGACGGTATGCCCTACGAAGATCTGCTCACGGTAACCGTGGGCTCCAACGGCGATGTTTGGGGCGGAACCACCCAGGGCGCATGGCGATTGCGGGCCGGACGATGGAGGTATTTCTGGGGCGAGCGCTGGATCCCGGGGAATCGGGTTTCCGCCGTAGCCGTGGCGCCCGATGGGTCTGCATGGATCGGAACGGATCGGGGAGTAGCCCATATCCAAGAACAAACTATAACGCTGGAGCGCAAAGCAGAACACTACGAGGAGATCACGCGCCTGCGGCACAACCGCCGAGGATACGTTACCGGCTGTGACCTGAACAAGCCTGGCGATCTCGGCGCCGGATTTACGCCCGTGGCCAGCGATAACGACGGCCTCTGGACGGCTCTGTACGTAGCGGCCGAGAGTTTTCGATATGCCGTGACCCACTCCCCAGAGGCCATGCGATATGCTCGCGAAAGCATGAACGCCCTGCTGGATCTGGTGCGACTTACCGGCGTACCCGGCTTCCCGGCCCGCACCGTGGTGCGCAAAGGGGAAATAGTGCACGGTTATAACCCCGCGGAAACGGTACGCATCCCGGGAGGCACCGCGCCCCTATGGTTCCCATCCCCAGTAAACCCTGACATCATCTGCAAGGGCGACACATCCTCCGACGAACTGGACGGGCACTACTTCGCTTGGTACGTTTATTACGAACATGTGGCCGATCCAAAAGAGAAGGAGGAGATCCGGTCCATTGTAAGGGCGGTAACCAACAACATCTTGGATCACGACTATACGCTGGTAGGGCCTACAGGCTTCCACACCCGCTGGGGAGTGTTCGGGCCCCAGTTCCTAAACGATGACCCCACGTGGTTTGAGGAACGCGGCCTCAACTCGGCAGAGATGCTCTGCTACCTCAAGGTCGCCCAGCACATTTGTGGGGACAAGCGTTTCTTCGACGCGTACGAAACACTGATCCGGGATCACCATTATCTGCAGAACACGCTCAACTACCGACGGGAGGTGCCTTGGTGGGCACTGAACCATTCCGATGATGAACTGGCGTACTGCGTATACTACCCTCTCCTCATGCTGGAGACGGACCCTGCCCGTCGCGCCCTACTGTTGCGCGCCGTAGCGGCCACGTGGGAAGGCGGCCCCATCACCGCGGGCCTCAAAGAGGAGCGAAGTCCCTTCTACGCCTTCATCTACGGCGCCCTCACCGGCGCCCCCTGCCGCGTAGAAGACGCCGTGGAGACGTTGCAAGACTGGCCATGGGAACTTATTGACTGGCCCATCCGAAACAGCCAGCGCAACGACGTAACCCTGCGCACCACCCGCGGCGGCCGCAATCAGACGGAGATTGACCGCGTGCTCCCGGCGAGTGAGCGCCGTGTGATCCGGTGGAACGGCGATCCTTGGGAGCCCGACGGTGGCGACCCGGGAGATGAAGAAGACGGAGCGGCGTGGCTCCTGCCCTACTGGCTGGGCCGGTTCCACGGCATCATTTCAGGGTGAACAGTGCCGGCACCCGGTGAATTTACAGGCCCAAATCCGGCAGGTTCATTCCGCCGGTAACTTGGTCCATTCGCTGCTTGGCCAGCGCGGCGGCTTTCTCCTCGGCTTCACGTACTGCGGTAACAATCAGATCCTGCAGCATCTCCACATCGTCTGGGTCCACGGCATCGGGGCGGATGCGCAAATCGAGGAGCTTGCCCTCCCCGTTTACCACGGCCTGCACCGCGCCACCCCCAGACGTTGCCTCCACACGGGCATCCGCCAACTCCTGGCGCATTGCCTGCATCTGTTCCTGCATCTTCTGGGCCTGCTTCATCAGCTTCGCCATATCACCGAGGCCGCCGAAGCCGCCCCGTCCTCCAAATCCACGCCCCATGTGCTTCTCCTTTACGTGTCCCTGCGCTTAAGCTTATTCGTCACGGAGCATCCCGGGAAAGGCATCCTCCACGGCTTTGAGGATGCCGTGCTCCTGGTTATTCGCTTCCGCCTGGAGTCCAGCCTCCTTAAGCAGATCGCCACTGTTGGCGCCGGGCCGGCCATTTGCGGCTGGCGGGTTCTCATTCGCCGCCAATATGCATCGTACCGCAAGCCGCACTCCCCCCAACTCCTGAGCCAACGCCTCCTCAACCACGGCGATGCGCTTTGGGTTCTGCATTCGATCAAAGCGGAATTGGTCCGGGAACTGTATCAACACCTGCATGCCGTCGAGCCCTGCCACCGTGCTCCCATTAAGGAAGCTCTCCGCCGAGGGATAGCGCCTCGTTATGGCTTTGCAGACCTTCGGCCATATGCGCTGGACCGCTGCAAGATCCAATTCCACGGGCGTCCCACCCTTGGAAGCTCCGGCCCCCATCTCCTTGCTACTACCCTGAGGCTTCACAGGCCCCACAGATGCAGGCTCGGCGGGAGCCTCACTCTCAGGTTGGCGGCGGGGAGGTCTCGCCACCGGCGCTTCCTCTTGCTCTGCCGGTTGCGATGTGAGTGCCGAGGGAACAAGGGACCAGAAGGCGCGTTCCAGTAGCAACCGATGCTGATTGGTGAACCGCAAATCGCGCTCGGTGGCCGCCAAAACATCCAGCATCGCCAGCAACTGGCGCGGGGTGAAGAGGGCGCCCTGGGCCTTAAGTTGCTCAAATCGTTGAGGCGCTACCTCGGGCAACGCATCGGCATTCTCCGCGATGCATGCCACAAGCACATCGCGCAAATGCAGTTGCAGGGCCGAAAGAACCTGCCGCACATCTTTGCCGCTATCCACAAGCCTTCCCGCTAGAGCAAACGCTGCCGCCATATCGTCGCGCGCCAGTGTATGCATTACTTCATCCAGCAGATCCGGCCCCACAGAACCGATGGCAGCATGCACGGCGGCCACCGTGAGGCGATCCTCTGCATACGCCAACACCTGTTCCAAGAGACTGAGCGAATCACGATAGGACCCTTCTGCTGCCCTCGCAATGGCTGCCACAGCCTCATCCTCGTACGGTATCTGCTCGGCCTCCAGCACGCGCCTAAGGTTGGAGCTAAGATCGTGGAAGGTACCCCGCCGGAAGTCCAAGCGCTGGCATCGTGAGCGCACCGTAATGGGAACCTTGCGGGGTTCCGTTGTTGCTAAGATAAAAACCACGTGAGCCGGGGGCTCCTCCAGGGTTTTCAGAAGGGCGTCGAAGGCCTTGGTGGAAAGGTCGTGTACTTCATCAATGATGTAGACCTTGTATCGAGCCTCTACCGGCGCGTACCGGGCATTCTCAATAATCTTCTCGCGCACATCGTCTATGCCGGTCTCGGAAGCGGCATCCATCTCTATGACGTCCATAGCCGATCCATCGCGAATGCGCGTACACATATAACACGTGCCACATGGATCGGGGGTAGGCGCGGGGAAGCTCTGGCAATTGAGCGCCTTGGCAAGAAGGCGGGCTGTGGATGTTTTGCCACAGCCGCGCGGCCCACAAAAGAGATAGGCATGGGCCACCTTCCCGGAGCGCAGGGCGTTCTGAAGGACGGTGGTAACGTGGCTTTGCCCTACCACTTCCGCGAAGGACTGGGACCGGTATTTGCGATAAAGGGACACGTAGGCCATTGCACAGACACTAGGGGTGACGGGAGGGAAGGTTGCCTTGCCGCTTCCCGTCACCCCGCGAAAAAGGCGTGATCGTGCACCCTGCTTTTGATGCGGCTCTCCCCGGAAGCAGTCGTCTGCAGCTCCGGCCAGGCGTTCCCGCGGCACTCTGGGAGACACTCTTAGTGCTGCTGCCTTCCGGCCCTGACACGGTTCGAGCACTCGCAGATGCGCGGCTCCCGGCCATCAACACTGCAGCGCGGTTGTTGAACCGAACAGAGACCGCACCGGGAGCAGGGAATTCGACCCCGCTATAGCGGATTGCGGGTTCAGGGCACCGCTAGCTCCCCGTCTAGCACGATCACCTTGTTATACGCTATTTAGGCAAGGAATCCTCCGCACCGCAATGCTAGGGAAGGCAGGAGTGCGCGTTCCTTCATCGAATTATAGCTAAGCGGGCGATTGTTGCCAATGCCCTTCACGGGAGTTAATGTCATGAACCAGAACCTAGATACTTCGCACGGATCGCCGGTGGCCCAGAGCCCACCACTATCGTCCCAAATTGCGTCACCTGGTGTGAATTCCCTATCCGTCTATTTGGCCGTCGTACAGTTGCTGTTCGCACTCGTAGTACTCCTATCCAAGATGAACGGCTTCCAGCAACTCTGCGGCCTCATCGTCATGGGCACCCTCGCCCTTGCGTCGCTTGCGGCATTTGTCAAACTCACCTCGGCTTCCATCCGTCCGATGGGGGTGCGCACATCGCCATCTCGCCCCACTGTAGAGCGTCCGCTTCCCCACGCGCTAACGCCACAAGCCACCCCTGAACCCGAACTGAACGAGGACGCGGCCCTCTCCCTCATCGCCGACCTCGAGGACCTGCCAGACCGAGTGCGCCGGCTCCCGTTCGGCATCGTGATGGACTTCGATGAGGAACGTTTCATCTACACGCTGGTAAAACTCAAAACAGCCGTCAAAGCCCTCATCGCGTCGCGCTCCGCCGGGCCGGCCACTTCATACGCTGAGCCCGTTGTGCCCGCTCCAGGCACCGCGGTGCCATCGGCCCCTAGTCCCGCGGACGATCAGGAACGAATGCCCACCGATCTCGAGCCGAGCGGTGCCCCAGAGGCAGCACACGCACCCGAAGATGAGCATCCCAGTGTGCCTGCGGAAGACGTTGACGTGGTGGCGAGCCCAACCATGGCGGAAGCATCCGCAGCGCCACCTTTACAAGAAGCTTCGGCTGCAGAACACGCGTCGGCCGGCCCCACTGCCTCCCGTGCTGTGGCGGAGATCATTGCCGAAGCGCGCAGGGCCCTGCGTAGCGGCGAGGTGGAAGCAGCGGTTTCTCTCCTCACCAATGTAGGGCCTGGGGACGTTGCATCGGCTGAGGCCTCCGAGCTTCTGGGGATTGCGCTCTTCCGATTGGGAGATCAGGAAGGAGCTCTCAAAGCGCTAAGAGCGGCGGTAGACGAGGACCCCAGCCGTGCCTCGGCGCATTACAACCTGGCAGTGGTACTTAATACCACGGGAGACACCGGAGGGGCACGCCTCCATGCCGATCTCGCCTTAGATCTCAAGCCCGATTACGCCGCCGCACTCCAATTACGGCAGCGCCTGTCCCACGCCGCAGGCGCGGAGGATGCTGCAGTTACCGCCGCTTCGAGGGCGGTTCTCCCAGATCCTCGCGGTTCTGCGGCTCGTCCGTAACGCGGTCTGTTAGCCCGGCGATCATCATCACCAATGCCTGGCTGAGTTCCTTGCCGGTGATCGGCTGAGGGCCGGGCTGCAACACAACGGAAGGCGGAAAGGCCATACGTCCGGCCACCAAGTAGGCCACGGCGTTGTAAGCAGGATCTGTCTTCGGTACATGGATTTGCGGCCTCGGCGGGAAGATGAGCGATTCGTAATAGGCCTTCCCGTGATTGGGGGGCAGTCCTGCTGCTACATACCTTGCAACCTTGGCGATGACCTCGGCAAGTGCATATCGCGTCACAGGCCCGGCCGGAGCCGTGGAAAAGCCGGCCGATCGCTTAAGGGGTGGCGCGCCGTTCTTGGGCCATTGGCCTGCCAACAGGCTCCGGGCCAAAGATGCCAAGGTTATGGCCAGTTCTCGGCGCGTCACCAGTCGGGTGCCATGGAACTTCCCATCGGGGGCGGTCATTACTCCGCGGCTCAATACATCCGCAACCGCTGCTCTAGCCCAATGGCCGCTGGGGACGTCCCTTGGCATCGCCGGAGGCGGGGCTTCCACCACCGCCGATTGGGCAAGCACCACCATTAGCAGGGCAATATGCATGGCACGAGACCTCGCTCTCCAGGTACGATTGGGCGTTGGGTATGTGGCCGCTGCGGCAACCGAACTTGTGCTCTAGGCAGCCCCGGACACTACCTGACTGCCCTCGCTCTGTCGAATAGCCCTAAGTTCCTCAAGGGCACGCCCGGTGCCGATGGCCACGCAGGAAAGTGGATCCTCCGCCACATGCACCGGAATCGCCGTGGCAGCCGAAAGGAGTTTATCCAAGCCGCGGAGGAGCGCTCCGCCGCCGGTTAACCATATTCCGCGCTCTATGATATCTGCGGAAAGCTCGGGAGGTGTCTGCTCCAGAACGGATTTCACGCGTTCCACGATTTGGGTCACCGGTTCGGAGAGTGCCTCACGTACTTCTTCGGAAGTCACCTGAACCGTGCGGGGCAGTCCTGCTACCAAATCCCGCCCGCGCACATCCATCACCAGTTCTTGCTCCAACGGATAAGCAGATCCGATCTTAATCTTGATCTCCTCGGCGGTGCGGTCCCCGATCATAAGGTTGTAGGCGTTCTTGATGTGCCTAATGATCACCTCATCCATCTTGTTGCCGCCCACCCTAAGGCTGCGGGAGATGCAGATGCCTTCTAGAGAGATCACGGCGATGTCCGTAGTTCCACCGCCGATATCCACGACCATGTTGCCTCCCGGCGTGGATATGGGAAGTCCCGCGCCGATGGCAGCGGCCATGGGCTCTTCAATCGTGTAGGCTTCCCCTGCGCCGGCCTCCTTGGCCGCCTGGATCACAGCCCGGCGCTCCACACTGGTAACTCCCGAGGGCACACAGATAAGAACCCGAGGTTTGAACAACCGCTTGCGGCCAACCACACGATGAAACAGGTGCTCCAACATGCGGAGGGTGGTGGTGTAATCGGCGATAACGCCTTCGGACATGGGCCGCACCGCCACGATATTCCCGGGTGTACGCCCGATCATCAGTCGGGCCTCCTCACCTACCGCCAGAACCTTTTTGGACTGGCTGGCGATGGCCACAACCGAAGGCTCGCGCAGCACGATACCTTTGCCGCGCACATACACGAGGATGTTTGCCGTCCCCAAATCAATGCCGATTTCCGGCGTCAGTGAGAACACGTCCCAACCCCCTCGGAGGCCGGTTCTTCTGCATGTCGGGAGATATCCGCACCGAGGCTCCGCAACTTGCCCACCAGGTCCTCATATCCCCGATCTATGTGGTGGATCTCGGCGATCTCCGTCTCGCCTTCGGCCACAAGCCCTGCGCACACCAGCGCCGCCCCCGCCCTCAGGTCGGTTGCACTCACCTCGGCGCCGGTAAGGCACTCCACTCCGTGGATCACTGCAGTGCGTCCCTCCACGCTGATATCGGCACCCATGCGCACCAGTTCGTTCACATACCGGAAGCGGCTTTCGTATACATTCTCTGTAATGACCGAGGTACCATTTGCCACAGCCAGCAGGGCGGCGAAGGGTTGCTGCATGTCGGTAGGGAAGCCGGGATGCGGCGCCGTTTTGATGTTCACAGCCTTTGGCCGGTCGTCACTGGACACACGCAATCCGTCCCCGAGATCCACTACGCGAATGCCGGCCTCGGCCAATTTGTTCACAACCGGCCGCATGGTGTCTTCCGAAGCATTCTCGATGACAATATCACCCCGTGTGATTGCTGCTGCGATGGCATAGGTTCCGGCTTCCATCCGATCGGAGATGACGGAATATGTGCCACCGTGAAGGCGGTGGACACCGCGGACCGTAATGGTCGTGGTTCCGGCTCCGGACACCTGGGCCCCCAGCGAGTTGAGGAAGTTCGCGAGATCCACAACTTCCGGTTCTGCCGCGCAGTTCTCGATAACCGTTACCCCCTCGGCAAGGCATGCTGCCGTCATGAGGTGCTGCGTCGCTCCCGCGCTCGGGAAGTCCAAATAGATGTTTGCACCCGTAAGCTTTTTGGCCTCCGCCGTGTATACGCCATGCTCCACATGGATCTGGGCCCCTAGCTTCTTAAGCCCCTCGATATGGAAATTTACGGGTCGCGTTCCGATATCGCATCCGCCAGGAACGGGAACACGCGCGAAGCCGAAACGGGCGAGGAGGGGTCCCAATACCGAGAACGAGGCCCGCATCTTGCGGACGAGATCGTAGGGTGCCTCGAGGCTGTAGATGCCCGCGGCGTCAATTGTAACGGTGTGCTCCTCCACAAAGCGCGTGGCTGCGCCCAACTTGTTGAGCAGCTCCACCATCGTTTGGGTGTCCCCAATCCTGGGGACGTTTCCCAGGGTGATCTTCCCGTCGGCTAACGCAGCGGCAGCCATGATGGCCAGCGTTGCATTCTTGCTGCCGCCCGCCCGAACGCGCCCACTAAGAGGATTGCCACCCCGAATTACGATCCGATCCAACGAGGCACTGCCTTTCCTCCCGCACGAATGGTGCGGGTTGATCACCAATCCTTATCAAGTATACCATCAGCCTCCGCTTGGAGGTCCTCCCTAAGTGCACGATGGGTCACTAGCGCCTCCGCATGCACAACCACAGTCTCCAGGCGATGAAGAGGGTGCACACAGCCACGAGCAGATCGCCTTGGCGCACGTACGGAGTTCGCTCCGCGATGAGGGGAACGTTCACCGTAAGTGTGCCTGCTCGATAGGGAGGCAGCGTGTGGAAGCGGCCACTCGGTTCGATCCATCCCGTGAGGCCTGTGGTAGCTACGGCCACCGCGCACCGCCGCGTCTCTATCGCCCGCAACACCGTCATGGCGAAATGCTGAGCCAGCTCTTTGGAGTGCCCCGCCCACGAATCGTTTGTCATGTTAACCAGCAGATTGGCCCCGCGCATAACCCGCGCCCGGGCAAGAACGGGAAACACACTCTCGTAGCAGATGAGCACCGCCATCCGAACTGATCCCGCCATTATTGGCGCGTCGCCGTGGCCCGGAACTACATCCGTCTCGGGAAAGTGGAATACGTCGCCGAAGGGCATCCATCTCCGAAGGGGTACCCATTCACCCATGGGCACAAGCCAGTGTTTGTCGTAACGCCCGGCCATGGCTCCCTCTGGGTCGAAGAGCACGGCAGAGTTGTGTTCGTTGCCCGAGGCATCGGTTACACTGCTTCCCACGAGCTGCCAGCATTTTAGGCGCCGGGAGATTGCGGAGAACCACGATCGCACCCATACGTCGTGCTCGGCATCCCCGGGCGCGATCGTCTCGGGCCAGATGACAAGGTCGGGAGATTGGGACCGCAGGGATGCACCCAAACCTGCCATCCGGGCAAGCTGAACATCGGGAGGCAGTGTCGCCTCCCGCTCACTGGAGATGTTTGGTTGCACCAAACTCAATCGCGCCATCGCACCATGTGCGGGCGCAGAGAGTGTAGCCCAACCGTACAGGAGTGAAGCCGCTACAGCAAGTGCCGGGAACACCGACGCCCCGGCAGCCGAGCGCCACTCCTGCCGGCCTGCCGTGCGATGAAGCAAGCGCATGGCGACCATGCCCCATTCCGCAAGAGCGCCGTTCGCAAGAACTACGACCGTTCCAACGCCGTACACGCCCACGAGATCGGCTACCTGGATCACCGGCAGGAACCGGTACTGACTGTAACCGACGAGACTCCAGGGCATGGCAATCTCTGTTTGGGACCTTAGCCATTCCACAAGCGTCCAGGCAATTGCACCGTACACGGGTCGCATGGGCGAAGAAGCTTTGCGCGCTATGAGCCAGCAAATGAGGCCAAAGAGTCCAAACCACAGCGCCTCGATGGCAGTAAGTAGCACCCACGCCATCCAACCCCACTCCGTGCCGGCCCAGCGTACAACCGTCTCCCCAATCCACGTAACGGTGCTTCCCCAATGCAGCCACCCGAACAAATACCCCAGGCCGAAGGCACGCCGTGCATTACCTGCGGAATACAATGCAGCCAAGAGCGGCGCTAGACCAAGCCACGCCAGTGCGCCCCAATCCAAGGGCGGGAATGCTGCCGTCATTAGGAGACTTGCTGCTGCCACACCGGCAATCAACGCGAAGCCTTGTGCGCGGGGCGACGCATCGGTTATACTGGGGGCGTCCCCCTTCCGATCGGGAGCATGAGCGCGAAGGGCGCTGCGAGAGGGTATCCGCATGCTTCAGCCTGGTGGGTTCTGCATCCGGCCGATATGGCACCGACGCCGGTACGCGCTCGGATTGTACCCTGCCGTGCGTGCTTCCGCCACAATAGCGGTGGCAGGGCTTATATTGGCTGCTCTGGCGGGAGGATGCGCCCGATCCCCTTCTCGCGGGACGAGCGGTGTGCGCCTTGTAGTGACGTTGCGGTTCGCCGGGCCAATTAACGATAACTACCAATATTTCTTCTTGATACGCAACGGCAATGATCCGGTCGGAGAAAATGGTCCCATCCCGGTAATCCAGCCGCCCTATCTCAACGGCTTTGCCACAGGCTTGAATAATCAAACGGCTGCGTTTACGGACTTTGTGGAGTACAGCCGCGTTCAGCGACAGGTTACGGCATCCGGCTATACCCTTTACCATCTCCCCGGAGGCATATCCGGCGATCCGAATAGAGATGTTTTTGAGGCGCGCGGAGAACCAGATGCGGCCCAGCCCCCGGCGGGCGGCAACATCCTGCACTTTGAGCTGGACTTGGGGCGTCTTCAGCCGGATAGCGGCGATCCGGATCCCAACAACGGTCAGCAGCCGCGCTATCTCCAGGTGAATGTGGTGGCCACCACCACTACACCGCATAATCCCACATCGGTGGACCCCAACAAATTCCTAGATGCCTTTGGGGATCAGCGGCCGGGATCGGGCAGCTTCAATACCTACATCACCATTGACGCCGCACAGATTGGGCGCACGTGGTCCAGCAGCACCAACCCTGGGGATCCCACCTACGAGCCGGATAACGACGAGTATCCTTCTTCCGGCGATCCTGCCGTGGAACTTACGGGCTGGTCTATCCAAGTCACACGCTTCTGATCAGGCCCGCAGCGCCAAACTCCAGGGCACGGTATCGCTAAGCCGCCGCACATGGAGATACCAGTTCTGGGCCACAGCAATCGGCTGACGTGGCATCGGGGCAATCGCGGAGCACCTCTACGAATTTGAGGGCGAGATTCGGATCGAACTGTGTCCCCGCGTTCGCCTCGATCTCAGCAAGGGCCTCGGCGTGGGTCCGGGCGGCGCGGTAGGGCTGGTCTGCCCGCATGGCGGCGAAAGCATCCGCCACCGCCAGGATGCGAGCAAGATAGGGGATCCGCTCACCTGCCAATCCATGTGGATATCCCCGACCGTCCCAGCGCTCGTGGTGGTGGAGCAGGGCATCGCGGATCTCGGAGAGGTGGGGCAACCCGAACACCAAGTTCGCCGACACCACGGAATGCATCTTCACGATCTCATATTCCTCGGGAGTAAGTCGGCCGGGCTTCTGAAGGATGCGGTCCGGAATGGCGATCTTCCCCACATCGTGCAGGAGGGCTGCGGTACGAAGCGTGGCCAAAGCCTCCTCGGACATGCCCAGCGCCTCGCCCACAATGAGCGCATAACGCGTCACCCATTCCGAGTGGACGCGTGTGTAGTGGTCCTTGCGGTGGATCATTGTAACCAGCGCATCGAGCATGGCGAACGGGGTATCCCGTTCACCATCCTCCTCGGCAACTTCGGCGACGGAATGGGAGCGGATGGAGCCACCGCCTCCGCTCTTCGCAAGGCTCAGCGCGCTGTCTGCCGCCGCCACCAGCCGTGATCGGTCGTGGCCGGCGCGTACCGTGTCTGCAATGCCGAAGCTGAGTGGCACAGGCACATATGTGCCCTCGGGCGTGGGAAAGGGATGCTCGCTTAGATACCGCCGCACAGTTTCGGCGAAGCGGCGACCTTCCGCTGCATCCCCAGGAAGGAACACAGAGAAAGTGTCCCCGCCGGTGCGCCCAATGCTGGCTCCCTTAGGCAGGCAGTTGCGGAGCGCTGCCGCAACATGGCGCAGCAACTGATCCCCCACCACTTGGCCGAAGGTGCTGTTGAAGTGCCGAAAGCCGTCAATATCGGCGACAACGAGCACGAGAGATGAGTGCGTCGCGGATTGAAGGATGTGGCTTATCGAGTGGTGGAATGCTCGGTGCGTTAGAGCGCCGGTTAGGCCATCGCGCTGGGCCACGTACTCGAGCTTGGTGCGTATCTGTTCCAGCTCCTCAATACGCTGCTTGAGCTCTACTACAAGGCGTTTATTCTCTGTGCGCAGCCGCCTCCGCTCCAAAGCACGATCAATGGCTGCGTCCAGCACGCGAATATCCTCAATGGGCTTAAGGAGATAATCCGACACGTTCCCTTTGTTGAACGCCTCGATGGCATTCTCCATAGAGCCGTATCCCGTAATGATGATGAACTCCGTATCCGGTTTGGAGGCCGCCGCCCTGGAGAGAAGTGCTACACCATCCAGACCCGGCATTCTCATATCCGAAAGAACCACATCAAAATCACCGTTTTCCAGAAGCAATAGAGCCCTGGTGCCATTTTCCGCAAGGGTAACATTGTGCCCGGATTTATGAAGATGGCGGCCCATGATCAGCCGCAAAGTCTCGTCGTCGTCCGCCAAAAGAATGCGTGCCATCTGCTCCTCCCGTGGGATTTGCGCTCCCATCCGGTTATTCCACATGCGCGGCCCTGCAGAACCACCACTGGCGCAGGCGTGGTGCTTCTAAGCATCCCACCGGCCCCACAAATGCACCAGAAGTTCCAACGTAGTAGCAAGGTCCAACACGTTGTGGCGGGCAATCTCTACGATGCCTCGGGCATCGCCGGTGAGCAAGAAGCGCCGATAGGCAGTAGGCACCTCTGAACCGGCTACGTCTCCCTCACGTACGCGACCACAGATTGCAACCTCCAGAGTCTGGAGCCGACAGTTTGGAAGCGTATTCCCAAACCGCCCACGAGCTTCGAGGAGGACGTCCACATGGGCAGGCACGTGAGGTGCGATGGCGTACCTGCGCATGCGATCACAGAGATAGGGGATGTCGAATTGGGTACCGTTGAACGTCACCACGAGGTGTGCACGTTCCAGTTCCTCCGCGGAGGCAGCCAGCACTGCTTCCTCCTCGTCCAATTCTCGCGCAATCAACTGGCGGCATTCCATTTCACCCACGGCATTCTCGCCTGCGAGCCCCACCAAGAACACAGGTTCGCGCTGAAGCCCTAGAGTCTCAAGGTCGAGGCACAGCACGTTACCCGGCTCCGGGGCATGTGCCATTCCTGCCCGCCGCAGGAGAGCGGGATTGGCAAGGGCATGGGCAAGAGCCTTTCCGTGAGCGAAAAACCCCGGCACGAGATCGGCGAGGCGGTATACCACCTCATGGCACTTGCCTCGATCTGTTACACGCTCTACGCCGGGCAACAGCTCATCCACGCGAAGCCTCAGCGTCGCCGGGCCACCGACGGTTGCTCCAGACCCTGTGTCCATTGTTTCCGCACTTCCCATGAGGGTATCCTATCGTCAGCGACAGCGCCTATCAAGGCAAAGAGGTTCGGCCCATGAAGCAATGTCCCCGGTGCGGCCTTCTACTGGAAGCTTTGCAATGGGGCGACTGGCAGATCGAGCCATGCCGCGGATGTGGAGGGTTGTGGCTCCCTTCGGCACGAGCCCTTGAAGAGTCCGCAGGTGATCGAAACAGCCTCCAAGAGCTGCTGAAGCCCTATCCGAACCTATCTGTCGAAGAGGCCCACGAGGGACTGCCGCGCAGGTGCCCACAATGCCGCACGGCATATCTGCAGCAGCGAGCCGATGGGCCAGGGAGCCGGTGCCCGTCGTGCGGCGGTGTATGGCTGAATGTTTCGGAAGTTCGCGCACTTCTATCTCAGCCATCCCATCAATCACCTTCCGCGCGGCAGACCACATTCCCCACGGGCCTACCGCGTGAACCTGCTCAGGGAACCATTGTGCTTACATGCATGGACGCTCGCCTGCCCGTACTGGAAATGCTGGGGCTGCGTCTAGGCGATGCCCACGTGCTGCGCAATGCCGGCGCCCTCCTCACCGAGGATGCCCTCCGCTCTGTGCTCATCTCGCACTACCTCATGGGAACGAACCGCCTCCTCATCGTAGGCCACACGGATTGCGGCATGACGCGCTTCACTGATGATAATCTCCTGGCACGCATAAAAGCGGAAACCGGGGTGGAGAAGGCAGTGCCCAATACGTTCCTTGCCTTTGGCGACGTGGAGCGGTCGGTACGGCGCCAAGTGGTACGGGGACGCCGTCACCCATGGCTCGCCAATCGCGTTGCTGTTGAGGGGTTGATCTACGACGTGGATACGGGCGAGGTGCGTCCCGTGGCACCTTAGCACCGGAAGGGACCAGAAGTTTGCATTCCGATGCGTTTCTCGTCAGCCGGCCCGCCGGGTTTTTCTGCGTCGGAGCCAGCTCGCGGCGATTACCCCGCCGATGAGGGCGCTCTGAAAGGCGGACACAGGGACGGCACCGGGTCCTGTAATGAGCTCTGTGATTTGCGTAGACCAGCTCGATGAGCCGGATGCCCACTCCTGTATCGTCCAGAAATGCGTGGGATCCAACGGATCTATCGTCGTGGCGCTGTAATCTCCCCAGCGATTGTTGCCGCTTCCGTCCAATACTTGATAGCTGGAAGTGCCGGATTTAAGCAGCAACGGCGAGCTAAACGTCGTGGTGGTACCGTTGTAGGTTCCCACGGAAGCATAGCTGCTGATATACTCTGATGCCCCCGATCGGCTATACCCGATGACAACGGTTCCGCTCGTATTGACGGCAATGGAGCCGTAGTAGTAGTCGTGGTTGGGATCCCCAATGATGCCGCTTTCCTCTAAGGTATCCGTAGCGGCATCAATGCGGAACCACCGAAGCGCCGCCCTCCCGTTATCCGTAACACTCTGCACGCCCCAGATCTTGCCATTCACCTTAACCACGCTCGAGCTGAAGCGCGTGTCGCCGGTGTCTATGTTGTTGGGACCGCCTGGCTGCACGGCAAGGGGCGGCCCGTTGAACGCCATCACAGAGATAAAATGATCCGTAGTATTGAGCGTATTCCCCGCTCCTCCTCCTGTAATTGTGGACTGTTTGAAGGTTCCGGATGGCGTGTTGTAATCGGAATAGAGGTATTCCGGAGTTCCGCCGTTATCCAGATCATGCACGGGTTGGATGCTGAAGCCCGTGGTATTGGGATCCAGGTTCGTGAAGCTCACGTTGGTGAGGGTGCCGCTGAGCAGGCTGCCTTTATCTACAGCAATGACCGTGGTGAGGGGAGATGTGTTGTCGAACTTGAACATATTCGCCGCAAGATACACACCCGATCCGTTGACACCCAAGGTGGGGAAATCGGCCCAACGCGTGTTTAACGGGTCCGCCTTGATCGAAAAAGCCTTCCAGCCCGCGGTAGGATCTGAACTATTGGAGACGGCAACGAGAAAGCGACTGCTGGCATTGCCCGGATTATCCGCAGCCGCCGCGAACCATCGCCCGCTGGCTGCATCATACAGGATCCGCGGGTCGAAGGAGGAAGAGGTAGACACCCCGGCATTCGTCCAAAATGCATTGAGCGTGGTGCTCTGCAGCACGGTCCCTGTGCGACTGTACACGCGGTATCGCCCGTTGATGAACTCAACAAACGCATTGGGCCCGATGGCGCCCATCGTATCCGGCGGGATATACCCGCTGATGCCCGTAGAACTCCCCGTAAAGTTCGCTCCGATGACGACTTGGCCCGACGCCTGCGCGGCCACACACAAGCCGGCCGTCGCCACCAAGAGACACTTCGGAAACGCACGGATAGGCCCCGCCATGGCGCTCCTCCTGCTAAAACCTCCCTGCCTCCAGATCGAAGAAGATGCGGTGACTAAATGTGGAATACGAGAAGACCAGTTCACGCGCGCCCAGTGTACGGCCGATGCCAAGTTCATAGTCCCGGTACTGCCCGCCCACGAACCGCTGCAAAGACGAAGCTAACGACAGATGCCATCGGGGAGCCACCGCATAGGACACATTCGCCATAAGGCTAGACGACGCGGCGTCCAACATCATGCTGCCGGCAACGGCGGTGCTCCAACGACCAGATGCCGTTGTGATCAAGCTCAGGCTAAGGCGATGGTGGCCTTCCGTAGCCAACAACGTCGGTCCCTGGGTGTAATCATAGGCTAGCTGGAGGCTCGCGCCGCGCAATCGCCTGGAGGCTGCGAGCGAAGCAATCACCGAGGCTCCCCCGCCCTGGTTTGCCCACACGTTCCCCACTGTGAAGTTATTCGTGACCACGGTGTCCCGATCTAATCGAACCGGATTGCTGTAGATGCGCGCGTGCACATCCTGGGACTGCACCCACGTACGGTAGGGCCCGCTCGCCACTTGCTGCATTGCCGTGGTCGTCCCAAGCGCGTAATAGTATCCCGTGGCTCCTAAACGCTTGGAGAGCGTCTCCAGATACAGCTCCGTATCGAAACCCGCGGTGGAGAAACCGGTGAAGCTCCGGTTGCCCGAAATGTTGAGCCCCGCATACACCGGCCCCATTTGTTTGGTGAGATTAGCGGAACCGTAGACGGACCGGTGTTGGGGAAAATCCAGGTAGAAAGACCCCCGGGCGTCCGTTGTGAATTCCTGGCTGTGCGTCCAACGAAAGCCCCAATCCGAACGCGTAATGCCGGTGAAACCGAACTGTCCCGTATAGCGCCCACTTCCTCCCAAAGAGTTGTACCCCTGGAGCAAATCCAGCGACCAGCCAGGCCGTGTGGCATACACGCTGCTGCCATACCTCTCGCCGTGGCGAATGTAGAAAATGCCCGTGCTGGATGGCGTAAGGTCGTAGTAGAGGGGTACATCCAAACCGATCCCCTGGGTGCCCACGGTGAGGAACTGATCGGTGAAGAGTTCGTTGGACATAAGCGGCAACGAGTAGAACGGCATACTCACCAGGTGCTGACCATCTTGATAGAAATGGGGACGCTTAAATTGCAGCTTCTGCCCAGGAAACAGCAATACCTGCTGCGCAGTGATCAGGAGCTTTGAGTCCGCCAGGTCCGTCATCTCGAAGCGCGCCGGTGCAATCCCGTTGGGCTCCACCGTCATCTTAAGATCTACTCCGGCAATCTTCACCGGCCGCAAGCGATCGCCCATTTCGGCAACGGCATACGCCTCGCCGCTGATCATCTGAAGAAAAAGTTTGCCGCACTGCACGCGATGGTTTCCCCGGCGCAGTACCACATTGCCTGAAGCGCGCAGCACATTCAGATTGCAGTCAATCTGGATGCGGTCTGCTAGTACCTCAAAGTTCCGATAGGTCGCATGGGCAAGCCTTGCTCCGGAAGAGGCCGCGTCCTTCGCCAACGCCTCGATCACACGGTAATCGGCGCTGTAGACTACGCTTCCGCCTTGCACAGCGGCGAAGAGGTTCCCCTGGAATGTCTCACTCGGGTCGTTGGTGAAGGTAATATCTATGCTCTCGGCCCGGCCGATTACCGCTGCTGTTACGGTAGCTGTACCCGTCTGCTGGCTCGATAGCCGAACCCGCGCTACACCAGACCGCGTTTGCGCAGCACCCCCGCCCATAAATACGCCGCGAGTACTGGTGAAGCTTACCACCGTGCCGTCGGGCACATAACTGCCTGTAGAGTCACGAACTTCTGCGATGATCTCGGTTGTATCGCGGCCGTCGGCCAATACCACCATCCTGCTGGCGGTCAGTTGGATCGTGGGAGTACCCGCCGCCCAAACGGGGAACGACGCGGGCAGAAGCAGAGCACACAACCAAAGCCGAACTAGGTGGTTACGCATCGCGCGAACCGTGTGCATGGTAAAACGGGTAAGGCTTCCCGCAATGGCATCTCCCGGGACATCCTACGTCCTCGCGCGCCTAAGGAGCCAATCCACGGGAACCACCCGCAGGAAGATCAGTTTCCGCTGGCTAAGCCGATGCCAACCCCAAGGCCGATGGCGATTACGCCCCAGATCCAATTGCTGCTTCGGCGGTGGCCGCCGGTGGACGTCGGCTTTTCCTTCCCGCCCGAAGCAGGTTGAGCGGTAGACACAAGGGGTTCGATCTTCGCCATGAGCTCTTCACCGGCAGTGCGGCCGGCTTCGAGAGCCCTCTGGGGTTCTTTCTCTGTGCCTCCCTTTGCGCTGGATGCACTCAAAGTAATACTCTTCAGGATCTTGCCGGTGGCGGCATCCAGCAATCTCCCGCTTACCGTCACTGTAGCCTGATGCGCTTCCGTATCGTAGGAGTAATCATCCACCGATCCTACGAACGCCAAGTCATACCCGGCCAGCTTGGCAATCTTAATGGGTTTGGCATTCTCTTCCGAGAATGGTGGCGTAACGTCGGAATCTGTAAGATCTTGATCGTTATGCAAGCGCGCTACGGTGGGGAGACCTCGGTAGAACGTATAAACCACGTACTTGTTCGTAGCAAGAAAGCGCGAGCGTGCCACATCCGTCAACAGAGAGGACATTTCCGTTGTATCTGGAACCGCTGCGGCGTTGGCGATATCGAACGGAAACACGAGCACCGAACGCTTCTCTGTCTGGGCAGCCCCATTGGATTGGGCTTTCGCTTGCACGCCACAAGCCGCTCCTACTACGGCCAGAAGAACCGCCACGAACGTCGTTCTCCATAAAGTGCGCATGATCCCTGAATACCCTCCTATATCTTAGGGGCGCAGGCCGTGGCGAGACACCTCCCCTCGGCCTGCGCCCACCACCGTCTTACCGCGTCACGAGGTGCGGTACCACTACCCGTGCCTGGGATCCGTCCGAGGCGGTCGCCTTAACCTCCACCAGATACGTGCCGGCCGGTACGGAGATGCCTTTGCTATCGCGAAGATCCCACGTAACCTGCGTTTGCCCTGCCGACGAGGCCCGGGTTAGCAGATTGCGAATAGCTGTGCCCGTGGAGCCCAGAATCCGCACTTGTACCGTTGCGTCCTGCGTCGTTCCGAACGCGATGGTGGCCGCATTACCGCCGCGATGGGACACTACGGTAAGTCCTGTGATCCGCAACGCTCCGGCGCCTCTAGGCTCCGCCGTAATCTGGAAGGCCCTTGTCGTCGCGTTCCCCAAATTCACACGAATGGACGACGTTTGCCGCATGGACCGGCGCTCTCCCGTAGCCATATCCGTGATGAACAGCTCGTAGGAGCGCGGCACGCTCGCAATACCCGGCCAGCTTAGAGTAACCTCCGAGCCGGCAGATGGCGCATTCACCACCAACGTCCAGGTTTTCCGTGTCATCGTCGCAGCGCGGATATCCTGCGCCAGGCTTACAGCCCGGGATGTGCCGCCTCCGTTGCGCACCAGCGCCGCTCCCAGCTTGCCTTGAATTGCCGGAGGCTTGGGATAATCGTTCGCACTCAGATTGTCCGACGCGCCCGGCGCAACACCAATGGTATTCCACCGGTCGGTGCCGTCCTTGGCCGAGGCAACGATCTGCAGAGTCCATCCACCGGCAGCCGCCCGTCGCTGCACTGGAGAGGCCACTGCCACGGACCGAGCCTGAACCGGCTTCGTTACCAGCAGCGAGATCCGAGGCTTATAGGCATAGATCCAGTAACTCGCGAACGGCGCCAGTCCGTTACTGAAGTCAGGATCTGCAACATATTGTTGCTGTTGAGGATCGTACGTCCAAAGCACCTGAGAGATCCACTGGTGGTTCGCGTCGGCGGCTTGGGACACAGATAACGGCTTCAGGAAATCTGGATCCGACGAGTCTGCGTTCACCACCGACACGTTCGACGAATACACTTTAAGCAGGTACGGATTGCCCACGAGGTTCCAGCCCTGGTTCAGCTTGATTTCCATTTGGGCCGCCGTTATCGGGTGGCTATTCTGTAGCGACACAGTCTTGCCGCTGGCAAGGTTCAACCAATACCCCGCGCCAGGTTGGATCAACGGAACCGCGGCATACGTGCCCATCTGCCCGTTCCAGCTTAGCAGGTTGAAGTCCGTGTCCGGCAGTCCAAGCGCACTCGTAGGTGTAGGATCATCGAAGGTATAGGGGAACGACACCATCTGCAGCCCGCCCGGTAAGGTTTGCACCGGCAGAGCTGGAACTAGAATCTGTCGCGTCACTACCTTTCCTAGAGATCCCGGTGACGCGGAAAACGCCACAGAGTAAGTGAGTGCCCCCGAAGCCGTGCCGTCGGGCACCACATCCCATGAGAACAGCGCCTCCTGCCCGGGAGCCACGGTGCCCGCAGACTTCTGGGCCGTGTCCCCTTGCTTTAGAGTAAGGCCAGGGGGCAGATTCAGCACAGCCGACACGCTTGAAAGTGCCAGCGAAGCCTGGTTCTGAACAAAGGCCTTCACCTTGAACGGGTTGGGGGTTAGCTGCTGCCCCGGCGCCGCCGACGGATTGTAATCCAGCGTGAGGGGACCATCCACTCCCGCCGCCATGGGGAATTCAAAGTCAATATCTGCGTGGTTTCGGCCGAAGTACATTACGAAGGTCTTGGCTTCACCAGGCAGAAACTGCCTTGGATTAAAGTACACTGCGGCTGCCGTGACCACCGAATTCGGCTTGGAGAAATCATAGTTGGGAAGCGGCGACGGGATCTTCTCCCACAGGTCATTTTGGTTGATATCGTCGCTGATCGTGTTCCCATAGCCTATTACCCAACGATCCGGCGAGATGAAGCCGGCGCTCACATTCATCGGTTTGTTCACCGCGCCCACGGAATTATTGTTGTTCGGCAGCACTTGCCGCCATCCTGCGGGTACCTGAGGGCCGGCCACGTCGTAATCCGTCGTGATTGCGCGCCCGTCCGACAGAAATACAGGTCCCCACACGAAAGAGGTGGGAGATTGGCCCGGCAGTTGGTAGCTGTGCGCCCACCGAATGCCCACGGTATGCATGCGGGTATCCAGGTTCGTCACCGTGAGCTTCAACCGCAGCATGTCATGGATTAGGGCCATCTCGGAATCCACGCGAATTCGAGGGATCGGGTTTGTGGTCACGCCACCTGGTAGCGTCTCCCATTGGGCGATCATCTTATCCCCATTCAGGAAGGGCGGGCGCGTCCAGTCACTTTCATCCGTCTTCCCGAATACGCCTTTATCCCCGAAAATAAGGTCCCAACCCCCGTGTGTACCGCTGGTATCCACTGCACCGGTAGGAAGTTTGGGCCAACCGCCATCAATTCGCACGGTTACGTAACTTCCCATTGTGTTGATGCCCACGTCCGTCTTGTAGGGGGGAAGCAGCAGATAATCCGGCATTAACGCGCCGGTACTATCCGTGGCCGTGAGATCAATCAGAATAATGCGGCCCGCGATATTTTCACCGTTAAGCTGATCCTTCCAGCCCATGTTCGCCTGAAGGTAGTTATTCTGCAACGGCAACGCCGCCCACGTCTGCGCGCCGGCCGGCGCGAGCGCCATTCCTCCGAACAGCACCACCATTCCCGGCAAACACCGGCGGAGCCAATCAGCAGCCATTCTCGTCCACCACATTACTTGCTTCCTCCCTGTTCTTCCGCGGGGCGATCAGCTTCACACTTCATACGTACCATAGCTTACACTTGCTCGTACCCGGCACACGTCCTCCCCGGCCGGGTGCATTACCGCAGCACCGCAAAGGGCTGGATTGCGCGGATGGCATCCCCGTCCGGCCCCACCGCCCGAACTTGGATGATGTACGTACCGGCGGGAACGCTACGTCCTGCGCTATCCTTACCGTTCCAAATCAGATGGACATCGCCGGCGCCGGCAGCTCGCGAGGCGATTGTGCCCAGGGATTGGCCGGTGGCACTCAGGATCTTCACCTCGTACGTGGCGTCTCCAGATAGGGTGAAACCGATGGCCGTCACTCCAGACGCCCTGGTACCTGCCGGTCGAACCGTCAAACTGCTGATGCGTAACACAGTCCCGGTTGCAGGCTGCGCCGTGATGGAGAACCGCCTCGGCGCGGCGGCATCCCCTGAATTGAACGTCACCGACGCCCGCGTGCGCATGTCCACCACCTCACCCGTGGCCTCGTCCTTAAGCACCAGCTTTACGTTCCTCGGAATACGATAACCGCCGTCCCAGCTCACGGTAACGGGTGTATTCCTCTGATCTGTGGACACCGCGATCTCCCACGATTGAACACCCGCGCGAGGTCGCAGATCCTGCGCATAAACCCCGGAACGACCTCCCCAATCGTTGTGAACGATGCCCAAGGACACGTAGGGTGTAACCATGGGCGGCTTGGGCACCTTGGTGAGGTCATAACCCGCAGCAGCCCTGGATGATGTTCCGATGAAGTTGAACGTGTCCCGCAATCCGTTGGCAGTGGCTGAAAGGCGGAGCGTCCAGCCGTCGGCTATGGCGGCAGATCTGTTGGACACCTTCGCCGCCCGCGTCAGTTGCGCCGGCGGAACCACTAAGGCGATGTCACTCTTGCTCGTTACGCCAACCCAGTGGCCGCTCCATGCATTCAGCACTCCGCCCGGCAACGTGCCGAACGTGTAGCCGTTCTCCCCATCATAGGAATAGATATTCGGTAGGAGATAGCCCTTCTCCACGGCGCTTCCAATGGAAAGCCGGCCTTCCGGCGTGTCCACCAGCAAAGAAGCAAACGGGACGTCAAACGGGAAGGGATCCCCTATCATATTCCAGCTCACGAACCTGGGATCGCCGGAACCGTTCCCTTTCAAAGATATAACGATAGGCTTGTTCAGCACCGGTGCACCCTTCGTAAGGATGGGCGTCGTGGTACCGGTAATGCTCCAATACCCGATCCCCAGCGGCGCCAGCGACGTGGTATCCCCATCCACGTGTACCTGAACATCCGGCGGGCTGAAGGAAGCTCCCGCATCCTTGGTCCCACCTGGCGTGTAGAATACGTACTTGTTCTGATCCGGAATCCATCGGGCCAGCGTGAAGCCAGTTCCGAAGTAGTATTCCGGGGTTACGCCCGCCTGATAATAGGGAATGGACACCAACGAGCGTCCCTGTACCACTTGGTGCGGAGCCACGTTAATGAATTGCGTCACCGTGGCGGTGCGAGGAGGCGGCCCGGGGTTCACCCCAGAAGCCACGAGCTTATGCACGCCCGGAGCCAAGTCGTGGGAAATCACTACATCGTAGCGCGTGGGAATTACGTTCCCGTTCTGATCTGTAATCGTTGACACGATGTTCGTGATGGTGTAATCGGTCACCGGGTTCCCGTCCAGTGTGACGGTTAGGTTGGCCGGTGTAATCTGGCGGATCTGCAGCCGAATGTTCGGATGGAGCGTCTCCACCGGGTTATTCAAGCCACCTATGGCCCCAACATCCAACACGGTAATAGACACTGCCACGCGCAATAGGGCCTGATAAGCGTCAATCACACCGTAGCCGTACTGGGCGTTCGGTACCTGTAGGCCCAAAGTGTCTGCCGTAGCGATCAGCGCAGGCTTGATGTCGCTCGGTAAGACGCCCGGAACAGAAAGCATAAGCGCAACGACGCCCGCTGCTGCAGGAGCCGCCATGGATGTGCCCTGCTCTGTTCCGTAAGAACCATTGGCCACGGGAAGGGTGCTTAAGATCTGCGCCTTCGGGTTGGAAAACGACGGATCGTCCCCACCGGGCGCGGTGATCGTGGTGTAGAACTGGGCGCTGGAATAGAACGCGTGCTCCTTATTAGGCCCACAGGAAGCCACGCACAAAATGTTATCGCTCAGTTGAGCAAGCAACGCGGGCCAAATAGGCGGGTTCCCGTTTTCGAACGAGTTACCTGCCGAGATTGTGAAGATGATGCCCTTCGCCGCCATGGCCAGAATCTGCGCCGTAGCAGGATCCGTGGGATCCGGCACAGCCGAAGGACGCTCGCCGCCTAAGGACATGTTCACAACCTGCACGTTGTTCTTGTCCGCGAATTGAAGTGCGGCGATCAATGCGGTGTCGGTAAATCCGTTGGCATCTCCCGCCTTGATCGGCAGGACCATTACATTCTGCCAGGTTACACCGGCCACACCGATGTTGTTATTCGTGGCGGCGGCAATAATGCCGATCACATGCGTGCCATGAGGCGCCGTATCCGTGAGATCGGTAGGAGTGCCCCCGGCAATCGTGTTGGTCCCCGGCAACAACCGCCCCTGCAGATCCGGGTGATTCACGTCCACCCCGGTATCAATCACAGCCACCGTTACACTAGACGATCCCTTCTCGATATCCCAGGCCTTGGGCATGTTCATTAGGGGCAAGTGCCACTGCTCAGGATATCTGGGGTCGTTGGGGATCGAATCGAGTGGATAGGAGAGGTGGTTGACCCCGGCGTACAGAACACGTGGATCCTGCTTTAGCGTATTGACTGCGTTCAGCGTGTCGGCATCGGGAACTGCATTCCCCGAAATGCGCAGCCAATAGGTGTCCCTGGATCCGGCGGCATCCAATGCACCGAAGGACTTCACCACCGTAGCATTGACGGACTTGGCGATATCTGCAACAGTGGCTGCAGCGGTGCCATGTGGAACCGACACCAGAAGTTCCCCTGCTACGAAGGCGCGTCTAGGTCCGCCGCCATCCCCGGAAGCCGGCCCTCCGCAGACGGCCACGGCAAACATCGCTGCCAACGCCCAAGCCGCCAAGGTCCGCAACGTATTGCTCATCGTTTCCGCTCCTCTCCCTATGTTCCCGAAAGGATCCCCTGCGCCATGTCCCTGGGTAATCGCTGCCGCACTATGGGGGTGGCGGCGGCAACGGAGCTGGCGAGAACGCCCGCGGCTGTGAATATATGAACCTGAACGTGTTATCCGTAACCGTGTGGTTGCCGGTCATCCAATCTACGGGGCCAGGCCGATCCCCACTATTGCGCCCTCCAACCCTCCAATACACAACGGGAGTAGCGGCTCCGGGCACGCGGTTCACGAAGCTGGCGAATGCAGGATCCCGCAGGAGTACAGCATCCCTTGAGAGGTCCGGGGCCTTAAAGATCTGCGTTACGCCGTCCGCTTGCGGCGCCGTGGAGAACACCTGGAAACGCTCGATGAGGTTTCGGTTCTTGAACGTGCGATCCGTGGAGACCTCCACCTGGAACACATCCGCTCCTGTGCGGCTCTGCCACTGGAATACCACATTCCGCAGGTCCACATTCAGAGCCTGGTCCAATGGGCTGGAGAGCAGTGGAATGTTCACAGGCGTAGCCGGCCCAGAGGCCACTTGGCTGGTTTCGATATCCTCGGTGCCTGTGGTGGTGCCGTTGCCGCCTCCACCGTTTACACCGCCGCCCGTACCTTGGTTGCTTCCGCCAACCGGCCGGCGAATCACAGAAGTCACTGCGTATTGGTACGTATTACCGGTTACAGGAAAGCCTGTGACTGCTCCCGCCGCCGGAGTCTTAGTCGAGGCAGTGTTGCCGTTGTTGCCACCATTGCCCCCGTTGCCTCCGGTAGTGGGGACTCCCGGCTGCAGGAAGCTCCTGTTGCCATCCCAGAAGCTGTACGGCGCCGGTTGATCGGTATAGGTATACGTAACCTGGGGAAGAGCCGCAATGGGTGTACCTGAGTAGTTAAAGGGATCATCCGGCGTTCGCCACACGTGGTATTCCAGCGTCTGAAGGCTGTTGCCGAACATATTGTCCCGCCACACGATGCGCACCGCCGGCCCGCCATTCACAACCGTAGGCTCCGCCACCACCCCGGTTACACTCGAGCTACCACCCTTGGCTGCTGTTGCAAGCACCACGCCGGCCACCAGCACCATGAGCACCTTACCCAAGGCACTCATGGAAGCACCTCGATGGGCCGGCCTAGCCCGCGTAACCTCGAAATGGGACGTGAACTCCGGCATGGGGAAAACCGCCCGCACTTTGTCCTCTGGTCGTATCCCCAGGCCGATGTCTATCACTTTAGCCTCAGAGTCCGTTGGGAACACATTCGTCGCCTCGATGCGCCCCACCCGCTGACGGTCCCTAAGCACGATGAATTGCATTCCGGGCTGCACGCCATCACGCGAACCGCGGTTGATGATAATTTGCAGCGATCCGCCCGTATTGCTGCCCACAGTGCTCAGAATGGTGCCTTCCGGCAGCACATTAGCGAGGATTTGCCGCACTCCCGCAATGGCCGCGTTATTCGTAGCCTCTTGCGCCAAGGATGCCATATCGCTGAGCCCAGGGCGAGCGCGCGCTTCTCCGATCTGAGCCGCGCCATTAATCAGATCCCCAGAGCTGGCCTCACTGATGCGTATCGTTAGGCCCACCTTCACCGTATGGGGTGTGGACTTGGCGTCCTCCCGCACGAAGGCGATGGTCCCGTCCACGATTCCCGAGGCGCCAAGCTGCATTGCGAGCTTGCTCCTGGCGATCTGATCGTAGGGTGCGTGCAGGCCCAGCTCCGTGGCCGCCCTCGTGACCTCATCACGTTTGAGGACCTCGAAGCGACCGGAATTCGCCAGTTCCACCGCCACCGCGTCGGTCGCGAGGCGTGCGAGCGAATCGTACGCAGAGCCGGCCTTGTTGGTAAAGTCAATCACGATAACGGTTTGGACCCCGCCGGATTGGGCGCTGCCCTGCGCATACGCAGTGCTTGGCATGGCGATGCCGCTGAAGATTGGCGCGACCATCGCAGCGGTCAGCAGCCAGGTCAGGATCCGGGCGGCCCTGCTTTTCCTGATCCGTTTCACTCTGAGAGTTCCTCCCTGGATGACGATATTACGGCAAACCTCGCTCGATGCTGATCGCAGCCCAGGTCCGTTAGAACGCGCATGTCCTCTTCACCTGAGACCAACGATCATCATGTCTGCATCGGGAGGCCGAGCGCCTGTAGCCCCCGGCCCCCCAATAACTCCTTACCGAGTTACCAGTATCGGCTGGACCACCCTTGCCGCTTGATGGCCCTGCACGGACTGTGCACGTATCTCTATGGTGTATACGCCGGCAGGGAGAGCAATTCCCTGCTCGCTCTTAAGATCCCAAACTACTTCATTAACTCCGGCCGCTCGGCTCGTACCCGTGGTAAGTGTACGCACGGCAGTACCTGACGCGTTCAGGATGCGCACCTGCACCTCGGCGGGAGCGCTCAGGCTAAACGCGATTGCCACTCCTGCCGATCGCCCGGGTTGCATCCGCGCTGCCACGTTGCTAATCACGAGCTGGTTCCTCGTGGCCGGCACCGCATCCACACGGAAGCTGCGGGTAAGCGACGATGTGCCCGTAGCCCACGTGTAGGAACTTGCGCTCCGCATGTCTCGAACCTCGCCTGTAGCCAGGTCCGTAAGAGTCAACATCACAGAACGTCCTACCGTAGCAATGTTCGGCCACGTGATCATCGCCGTGCTGTTCTTGGCAGTCGTCTGCACCGTAAACTCCCAAGACTTGGCGCCCGGCGAAGCCGATCGCACGTCCACGCCATATGGCCCGGATTTGTCACCCCAGTTCTTGTGATCGAAGCTCAGGTACACGTAATCCGAGCCGAATACGGGCGGCTTAGCTGCCTTGAACCCATCGAAACCGTCCGCAGCGCGACTGCTCACGCCCAAGTAGTTGTCCGCATCCACGAGGCTTCCTACCTGAGCTTGGATGTTCAGGCTCCATCCTGAGCCGCCGCCGAGCACGGCTCTAGAGTTGCCGCCCTTGATCGCAGCGGCCCGGCCATAAACATCATTCACCGGATCCACCACCAAGGTTACATCCTTGTACGCGCGAACCCAATATCCCTTCCAAGGCGAAAGCTTGAAGTCCAGCACATACCCGCCTGCGACGTAGCTGTAGAGCGCTGGCCCCACAAGTCCCGCCGCCACTGCCTGGTCATGGGGATACAGCGTGCCGTTAAAGAGCACCTGCACCTTGGTCCAGTCAATATCCAGCGGGAACGGATCGCCAATGAGGTTCCATCCGGCTGTGAGCGGAATATTGAACGGCTGTGTGGGATCTGCTGCCGTACCGGGGGTTGTAAGGGGCAGGTTTCGCTTGTAGGCCATGAAGTAGCCACGGCCTAGTTGGAAGGTTTGCGCCACCCCCGTGGGATAGAACACGTAGGCGCCCTGATTCCAGGTAGCCAGTCGGAAGACACCCGCCTGCGGATCCCCAGGATCCACGCCGAGCAATGTCGCCGTGTCTACGCTGTACCCGTACGGAGCCGACACGAGGGACAGGGCTCCTACAAACGTGTGGAGCGGATCCATCTGGAAGTTCACGTTCGTAGACGCCTGATTGCTCTGAACCGCAACGGTTTGGCTTGCAGGATTAGGCGTGTAGCCTGCCAAACTCGCCTTCACCGTATAGGTAATCCCCGCCGGTACGCTGGTGAAGCTGTAATTCGCTTGAGATCCATCCGGCGCAGTTGTAGCCGGCGAGAAGGTACTAGTCGTGGCAACAACGTTGTTGGAAGGATCCAGCAGCGTCATTGTGACCCCTGCCAATGTTGCACCATCGCTCGTTCGCGTAACCAGGCCATATATGGACCCAGGCGGCACGCGATTGAGAACGATTACGGGGGCCGTTACGGTGGTGTTCGTCACCACAGTCACGGACACTTGGGCCGAGTTATATCCTGCGGCAGATCCGGTGAACACCCACGCACCCGGATCCAATCCATTGATCGTGTAGTTGCCGTTATTGTCCGTAGTCGCGGTGAATGATTGGCTCCCGCTTGTAGCCGTCACTAATGCATTCGCAATGCCGGCATTCGTAGCCCCATCCACCACCTGGCCAGTGACGTTTCCTGGAATGGCCTTCATCTTGAAGTCGAACTTGATATAGGCCTTCGCAGGCTGCACCACGGTGTCCCGCTGAGTAGCGATGGGATCATTGGGATCGGGCAAAGGCCGCGATGCAGGTACGCTCGAGCCGAACCCCGAAGCCGTTGCCGTCACCGTGTACGTAGTACCGGCACCCACGCGACTAATGGTGTACGTACCATCCGATGCAGTCGTAGCGCTTAGGACGTGGGTGGGATCCAAGTTATCCGTCGCCGTGACCGTAGCGCCTACCACCGGCGTGGTGCCGTCCATCTGTGTAACCGTACCCGAAAGGGTTGCATCCGCTGCCAAAGTCATTCGGAAGCTGATATCCGAACGGAAGCCGCCATGCACCACAACCAAGGGGCGCTTCTGAATCTGATACCCTGCCTTGGCAGCGCTCACCTCGTAAACATCCGGCTCCACGCCGTTGATGGCAAAGGTGCCATCCGCGGCTGTAATTGCTGTATACGCCGTAACCGGGTTCCCTTGCGCGTTCACCTGGTTGCTCAACCGCACCAGGGCGCCGGCCACCGGGTTCCCTGCTTCCACATCCAACACAGTTCCTGTGATGCTACCCGTGCGCATCCAGCACACCGCGTTGTGAAGGATCTCCGTCCGGCGGTTCTTGAGCGCAATCACATTCTGGGTGTTTGGCGGATTGAAGAAATCCGGGAACAACCCTTCGATGCCCATGCTATCGTACACGACCTTGCTGTTGGAAGTGGTATCGGCGTAATGCATAAGGGCCGTACCGCCTCCGGCATACGTCATATCCGACACGCCCCCTGCAGCCGGCGTGATGACGTCGGGGTACTGAACCCCGGGGCAACCATACAGGCGCGGCGTATTCGGATCTATGCCGCCTACCAGGAATTCACCTTCATTGGAAATGAAGTCCATAGTAAGGGGTGGATCCGGGGGCCCTGGCCATTGGTGGTGGGTGTTGGGCACCGCCTTAGGCTTGTACCATGGGTCGTGGGTAATGGGATTGTAGGCCCCTGCCGAAGTAAGCGCATTCGCTGCGTTAATGAAGTAAGCCAGCGGGATGCCTCCGCCCAACTGGATATTGGCGAACGTAAAGCCCGCTGCGTCCCGATTATATTGGGCGTGTAGGTCGTTTGAATAGAACGAATTCGCTGCCGTTCCATCCAAGGTAAGCGCCCAACCCACGTCCTGGCCGTTCACGAACAAGCGCCCGCCTGCTGCAAGAAAACCGTGGAGCTGCGCCTGCACCTGCAGATCCGTGAGGGTCCCCGGCCCTGTAAATAAGTTGCCGGTATAGGGCGAGTGCCAAATGACACACCGCGGAGCAACCAATACCGTGCGAGGGTTCTTCTCCCCATTGAGCACGTCAGGCGGCTGTTGCTCCGTATGGGGAAGGTATTGCTGCAACACCGCATCCGGCACGGGTCCCCGGCACTGAATCCGCCAAATGTCATATTGCTGAGTGACGGGAAGGTCCACGCCGTCACGCTTTTCACCGTCCAGCGCGAGGTTATCTTGGTTCAGGAACGTCCAGAAATCATTCGGGTCGAAGGCCCCATACGACTTCACGCCGAGCGCGTTCAGAACGTTCACCAGGGAACCGATGGTGGTGCCGTTCTGGTAGCGCGAAGGCAGGAGGTTCACATCTATGTCCGTCATCCAGCTTTCTGTACCCCAGAAGCTCTGGGCCACGTTCACGAGGCTGGTCTGTGCGAAGCGGGTGGAGAAGAACTTCTGCCCCTCGGCATAATCGCTTACAAAGAGGATGCCGTGCGAGGGCAAGAACGCCTGAGTTGTGAATCCACCCACGTTGTCATAGATGATCCAGTTACTTGCCCGGTCGGCGTTGCCCTGCGCGAAGGGGTTAAGGGCGTTGTCATACGCGATCACGTCAATGTAGTAATCGGACGGGAAGCGATCCGTAGTCCACGTTGCCGTATACGTTTCGATGCCGGTTTGGGGATCGCGGCTCTCAAGCTGCATCTGCAGCCAGCCTTCGTCCGGGGGATTTGCCAATCCCGAGAAGGCATAGAAGTCGTCTATGCTGGCAGTGTAGATGGGGTTGGCGTATGTGTTCACCCGGGGATCGTTGGGATCCGCACCGATAAAGATCCGCTGGGATTCGTACTCAATCGGAACGTTCAGCACGATATTGGAGTTGTCCAGGTTCAAATTCCTAAAGAGGTAGACTTTGTGCTCTTTACCGTCGCTGGATTGATACTTGCTGTTGGGGTTCTTGATCTGCAGCCACACGTCGCGAATGCCGGATTCCAGATCGGCCAGCTTCACCTTGATGGTGACCGGCGCCCCGGGTGAACCGATCTTGGGCGTTACACTGACGATTTCCCCGGTGACCTCGTCAAACCGGATCAGCCTGGGTGCATTCAGATCAATAAGCGTGGAGGCAAAGATATCGGCCGGCTGCCCCGCGGGGCCGGAGTCCCCGGTACCCACATTGAAGAACGTGCGGTCCGACGAATAGGCCACGCGATACGTGTTGATGAACTGCGGCCACGAAGGTTTGCGATCATCGTAAATATGATTCGGATCGCTTGTGGACAGCTTGTATGCCGGATTGGTGACGGACTCCGGATTGGACACAGTGAACACCGAGGGATTGTTGGGATCCTGCACGATGTTCACCTTCAGCCAATAGATGTCGTGGGTCCCGTTGGGATTTACCCCGTCGGCATTGCCATCGCCCTTGCTGTCGTACCGGGTGGAAGCGAACGCAAGGAGCTGTTGCCCGTTAATGAAGTGCTGAGACCCGTTGGGTTGGTCAATCTTGTACGTGCTCCACGCAGGTTCGATGTTCTCGGAGCCCGGCACATTGAAATTCGTGATCTGCTTCAGGTTCTGGATGGCGGGATCAATTCCCATCACCCAGATATCACGCGTAGGCTTGGACGCGGAGCCTGCGGCGTCGGCACGATCTGAGTCAAAAGCGATGACGGGCTTAGCAGGATCCGGACTGAGCGTGGGGTTCCGATCGTTGCAGTTGCCGAAGGTCATCTGCGTTACGCGGAGGGACACCACATCCACCGCATAGATATGCCAGTGGGCATCCGCCGTAGTCTGCCCGGCGAAAATCACGCCCACACTACCGCCTGGGGCCACACCGTACTCCGGGTGCCCTAATGCGGTGAAGGTCAGGCCGCTTGTATTGTTCCTAATCAGTGAGGTAGTGCGCCCCGACACGAGGTCGAGCTGCACGATATCCACGCTGGCCGGCGTGGTTTCCACGTATACCACTGCGCTGCCCGATTGGTTCAACGCAGGTTCACGCTGGGATGCATTGGCGCCCACGCCTTTGGAGGAGAGGGGCCCGGTAAGGGCTACGAGCCCGGCGCCGGCGGCCGTCATCTTGTAGATATGCGTAGGGGATCCGGGCGGCGGTGCGGTTGCGTCCTTGCCGTTGAGGTTCACACGGTCCGAGTCAAAAACGATGGTCTGTTCGTCCTGGGACCAGAAGGGGTTCCGGTCTTGAACGTTGGGGGTATTGGCCGTCAGATCCACCGTTTGGGGCGGAATGCCGCCGGCGCGGGTCTTTCGGAGTGTACGCCGAACAACCTCAGGCGGAAGCTGGCCGTGGAGATCTACGAACGGCTTGCCGTGTTGAAGCCGTGTTCCCCCCAACTGAAGCCTGCCCTGCCCCAGCGCGGGGTTACCGGGCACCCACAGCGGCAACATCAGAAGCAGCGTGTAAAGGCAGACGGTGGTCGGTCTCTGGTTTCTCAAGACGAGTTCTACCTCCTAGAGAGCACGCTTCGTTTGGGGGAATCTCCTTCACCGCGGCAGGCACGCCATCATGGCCGCTCGCCTTACCAGCGGGCATTATAGCATGGGCCGATCATTTACGCAATCCCCCGTTTCTTCGGCCCATCTCCTCGCGATCTTCAGCGCGGGCAGGCTCTCTATTGCTTCGCGCAAAACGCCTCTATTCCCTCCCGGCTCGTTCCCGCGCATCGGTGTGAACCTCCAACCGATGCGCGGGTTCTTCACCGCGGCCTTGGCGCCGCCGTGTCTACGGAATTACCTTCACCGCTGCATTCCGCACACGGCTGCCCGACGCCGCCGTAATGATGACGGTCTGTACCTTCGTTGGCCTGCTCGTCACCACCGGGAACTTCACAACCTGGAACCCTGCCGTCACCGTCACCGTGGCCGGAACGCTCACAAGAGACGGATTACTGCTGGAGAGGCTCACCGTTTGCCCTCCCAGCGGAGCAGGCACAATCAACGATACGATACCGGTGCCCGTTTTCCCTCCTTTTATCGTAGAGGGAATAAGCACAAGCCCTCCAAGTGGATAGGCGGGGTTGCTTACCTTGATGCGCCAAATCCCCCGACCGAACGTAGCCGCAGAAAGGTAGCCTGTACCCGGCACCGTTTTAAGATCGTTCACCTGAACATTGGGCAGCCCTAGGGGCGCCGTCATATTCGCCCACGTTTGCCCGCCGTCCGTTGTGGTGAATACCCCAATATCCGTGCCTACATAGTAGGTGTTCACCGGATCATTGATGTCCACGGCCACCGTGTTTGCCGGGATATCCGGCAGGGCGGTGCCGCCGGTTCCAGAAATATCCGTCCAAACTGTGGGAAGGGCAGTCGTGTCATCGCACTGCCAAACATGGGACGTGCCCGTCCCCGAAAGGGTTACGATCACGCGGTTGGGATTGGCAGGTGCAACGGCGATACCGGTTAATGAGCGCTTGGGCAAATTACCGGTGATGTTGCGCCAGGTAACGCCGCCATCCCGCGTCATGTAAATCACCCCGTCGAAGGAACACGTGTAGATGCGGTTGCTATCCGAAGGGGCCACCGCAACGAAGGAGACTGCATCCCTCGGAGAAAGCTTTTGACCACCCAATCGCGCCGTCCATTGGAACTTCACATCATCCCAACGGTAGAGATAGTTCGTTCCTGCGTACAAGTACCGCGGGTTGAGCGGATCCAGCGCAAACGGAGCAATGAACGCCACATTGTCGGGTCCGGTGAACGGCGCGATGTATTGCACGGATTGCCAATTATCGGGGCTCCTCACAATCGAAAGGTATTGAGCACTGGTGAACTGGATCAGCGGGCTAACAGGGTTGATCTCGCAGAAGGCGCCATCTCCGCTAAACACGGTCACCCAGTTTAGGGGGTCCCATGTGGAATGCGGGCTGGCGTTATCTTGGGCGCCTCCGATGATCTGCATGGGGTCAAAGGGGTGGGGCGAATGGCGGTAGAACTGGGTGATGCCCAGCGTTCGGTTAAGGGACGTGATCATCCAGGAGAGGCCCTGCTCATCGTAGGCAAAGTGATAGGCTCCGCCATCATTCCCCAAGATAGCCTGATCGGGATCGCGCGGATCTATTGCCATAGCGTGCTGATCCGTATGCATGAGCGACATGGAGGAATACACATTCCCCAATATGGACCACGCCAGGCTCGGTGGGTTGTTGTTGAGGTTGAGGATGCCCTGGTTCAGATCCAGCAATCCCACATAAACATAATCGGTGGGGAAACCTGAGTTCGGATCCAGCCCCACAGTGGTGTTAATGTGGTAGTCGTACCACGCTTGGGACCAGTCATCCTTAAAGCCCGACGTATTGTCATTCCAAGTATTGGCATAATCGAACGTCGCCTGGATTTTGGAGTTGCTGGGTATAAACACGTCGGGTACAAGCAGATAGAACACACCCCTGAACCGCTTGGAGGCGGCCACGTCTATACCGGGCACATATCCGGGCATGTTACTGGGAGCTGCTACCGGAAACCAGGACGTCCCGTCGTTGACGGACATGTACAGATAGACGGGGTACTCACTTACGGCGAAGAGTGTCCCATCCGGCCCCTGTGTCACAGCGCTCCAACTTGCCACCGGCATCAGCCCGCCCCCGGCAGATTCGTCCACGGGAACACTCCACGTTTGGCCGCCATCGTTGGACACCAAGATCAGGCCGCTCTGGTTGCGATCGCCGACCGTGGCAATCACCGTATTGTGATCGCTTCGGTCCACTACAATCCGGCTTACCCAAAAGGTCCCGAAGAGGGATGCAGGTAGGTTCGTCCACGTTTGGCCGCCATCTGTGGTTTTCATAATGCCATGGCCATATCCCCCGAATCCGTGGAAGTCCCCCGTGCCTACGTAAACGGTATCGGCATCGGTAGGATCCACGGCGATGGCGCTCACGTTCAACGTAGGCCATTGATCACCCAAGGGCACCCAGGTGGCTCCTGCGTCCACGCTCTTCCACAGGCCGCCTCCGGCAGCGCCCAGCCACAGGACGCCCGACGTGTCTATAGGATCGGACATAATGGGGGCATATGCCAGGGCATTCACGCGGCCGCTAATGTAACTGGGCCCGACACCCCATGGGTCCCCTGGGTGCGTCATGCCTACCGGCCCTACGAACTCCCATGTGGAAGGCGGAGGGTTGCCTACACCTTGAACCCGCACCCCACCGCCTGCCGCCTTTACACTTCCCGCCTTGACATTCCCAGCCGTGGGTACACGCGGGGCTTTAGCCGCCGGGAGCGCATCCCGCTGCTTCACAGCACGCGCGTATGCGCCCCAATCCACGCGGTCATTGGGAAAGGCTCTCGGCTTGAGATAGTAGAGGTAGGCATCCCAGAAGGGTAGCGGCATCCTTGCGGAACCCTTCGCGATACCACCTGGAGGTGGCTGCACGGCATTAGGGCGAGCAGGGCTCTGCTTTCTCAGTTGTTGTACATAGGCTTCTACTTGCGACACGGAGCCTAGATCCAGGTGCCGTACGGCAGGGGCTGCAGGAACATGCCTTTGCGCCGTGTTCAGCGGCGCCTGGCCGTAGCAGGAAGCACCTAACAGAAACAAAAGGACGGCAAACGCACTTTGAATGGGAAACCGACGGCAGCAGGTGGGGTAGACATTGCCGAACAACGCGCGATGCATTTTCTTGCCTCCTTGCGTTCGCCGCATCCCGAAAAGGGATTGGGGCGGAACGCTGTCGCATTGAATTGCTTGCCCGCGCACCTCATAAGCTGCGGGCCAGAACGCATCTCCACAACGCGCTATCCCGGAACAGCCGTCGCCCCGGTCCGTAACCAACGGTTCATGCCGCGCACACATCGGGGCACCGTCACGGCTCTGTTGAGCGTGCTCCTCTCCCGGCTATACCTCATGGCACGATGCCGGGTTACACGCTTCCGGCCAACAGGGGCCAAATCTTCACGATCCTTCGCTTCACCTCCTCCAGACAACCTTCGTTCCAGATAACAATGTGGGCGCGGCGCATCTTCGCACCCAGGTCCATCTGAGCCCTAATGCGCCGCTCAGCCTCTTCTGCAGACATTCCGCATCGGCATGTAAGCCGCCGCATCTGCTCCTCGAATGAAGCGGCAACCACCACGATGCGGTGGAACCAGTCCTCCATGCCGGCCTCATATAAGAGGGGCGCCTCTACCACGACCACAGCATCCTCGCCCCGTGTACGACGGGCCTCTTGGATACCGTAGCGGAGTTCTGCAAGAATGGCAGGATGGGTAAGGCGTTCCAGCCTCTGCCGCGCTTCGGCATCCCGGAACACGATCTGTGCCAGCAGCCTGCGATCTATCGTTCCGTCCGGTGCTACGATTTGCGGCCCGAAGGCCTCCACCACGGCGTTGGCCACGCTCTGCCCGGGCTCCAGCAAGCGATGCGCCACGGCATCTGCGCTCAACGTAACGGCGCCCAGCTCTCCTAACAGGGCGGCCACGGTGCTCTTACCGGTTCCCGGTCCGCCGGTGAGCCCGATCACGGGCATGGCTGTGTACCCCCCTGGGATCCTTCGGGCCTACTCCTCCTCCTGATCAGTTCCTTCTTCGGATTGTTGCTGGGCGCGAAATGCATCGCCGATCGTATAGCGCAATTCGTCTCCACCGGATTGAGTCTGGTAGGCTTCTACATCTTTGCGCTCTCGCCGTTGTTCTTCCTCGCGCCGGGCCTGCTTAAGGGAGAGCACCAACCTGCGCTCTTCCGGGCGCACGTCCACCACTTTAGCCTCCACCTCGGAGTCCACGGCAATGCCATACCCAGATTTGGCACCCTTCTTGGTAGAAAGCTCTGAGCTGGGGATAATCCCCTCGATGCCCCCCTCCAATCGCACAAAAGCGCCGAAGGGGACCAGGCGAGACACCACGCCGGTAACCAGATCGCCTACGTGGTACCGATCGGCCACAGAAGCCCAGGGATCCGGCTGGTTTTCGCGCAGGCTCAGGCTTACCCGCCCGGCATCCAAATCCAGCTTGAGGATGACTACCTCAATCTCCTGGCCCTCCTTAAGGACCTCAGAAGGGTGGTTGATGCGCGTCCAAGACATCTCAGATATATGGAGCAACCCATCAATACCGCCCAAGTCCACGAAGGCGCCGTAATTGGTGAGGCGGCGCACGACGCCGCGGCGCGTTTGGCCAGGAACGAGGCTCGCCACCGTCTCGGCCTTGCGATGCGCTTTGTCTTCTTCTAGGGCCAACTTGTTGGAGAGGACTACTTTGCGCCGTTCCTTATCTACCTCAATCACCTTAAGTGGGATGGATTGCCCCACGTAGCGCTCCAGGTTATTCTTCATGGAGCCGGTGCCCACATGGGATGCCGGAACGAAGCCCCGGATGCCTAAATCCACCACAAGGCCACCCTTCACGCGGTCCGTAACCATGGCGGTGATGGTGCGATTGTGTTCCTTGGCCTCCTGTACGCGCTCCCACGCCTTTTCAAAATCTGCGCGCTTCTTGGAGAGGATTAGGTTGCCGTCTTGGTTCTCCGCCTCCATTACGTACACATCTATCTTTTCGCCGACACTTACGATTTCCTCAGCGGGGATGCTCGTGTCTCGGGAAAGCTCGCTGCGTCGAATGATGCCCTCCGATTTGGTGCCCACGTCCACTAAAACACCCTCGCGGTCAATGTGCACCACGACCCCCTGTACCACATCACCTTCTGAAAGGGACGGGAAGCTGCGGGAGTAGGCATCGTTTGTACGCGCGGCATCCTCGGCATGTTGTTCCGGAGAGGATTTGCCCCTCTCGGACGAGGCCGTGTCTGGTTCGGGAGCGGTAGGCGCAATCTCGGCTGGGCGGTCCTCCTGCCGGGAAGGCGCTCCGGCCGGTTCGGCTCCCCCTACTCCGGCAAGTTGATTGTCCATCTCATTGGTCATTGGAACTGCGCTCCTCTCGCGACGCCATCATGGATTGGGAACGGCAGGCGCCGATTACACTCTCGAGGGCATGCTTTGCACCATGCCCAGGCGGTTCTCACCATCCACCGAACGCTCTCGGCGCCAGGCGATGGCGTGAACTCGCGTCCTACCCGGGATTGCCGGTTCTTACGCCCCAAGCAGCACGCCGGCCCGTCGCGGCAGCCAGTCGTGCAATCTGTTGGTATCTTTTTATTTCTACATCGGCCGCGGAATTCCTGCTGATTCCCCTATCATGCCCCACAGGGCCCGCGGAACCGCCAAAGCCGCAGCCATACGGCACGGTAGCGCCGTTCCTTCCCCACACAGTATCTTGGTGGAACGAAGGAACGCGTTGCCGTACAATGGCCTGATTGCCAAGGAGTGCGTGCAGTCCAGCGCCGGTGCGCGGCGCTACGATCGCGCGAAACCCCGCAACGGCTTTCATCTCCTCGCTGTCCAACTGGTCGAATAAGCGCCTTTCCCGCAAATCGAAGGACCTCCGAGGGCGTTCTCCGGGTGCGCTGCGCTGGGACCCGTTATGGAAGCACCAGCTGGCAGCGCCCCCGGCAATCGCTGCACGCAGATCGGCCCAATAATCGGCCGCCGTGGGCTGCCACGCGGTATAGCCGCGGCGGAAGGGCTCCTGGTAGTGTATCGGCACGACCCTGCCGATCTCTCGCATCCACTCTTGAAAAGTACGCGTAGTGGCCTCGGTCGCCTGCGGCGCCGTGGGATCCCGCGGAAGGTGTGGGCATACGAAGTCCAGCCGCACCGATAGAAGGAGCGTCTCCAAAGTTGTGCGGTCGAAGCCGCCGGATGCCGTTATGAGGAGCTTCGGATTCGCACTTCGTGCTGCGGCGGCCAATTCCTTGAGCTCGTCGAGGCTCACGTACCTGTCGTCCCGGATATCCCGTTCATTAGCAAGATCCATATACCAGTTGCGATGGCGGGCAAGGTAGGATGCCAGCGTAACTACAGCACGCCGATGTGCTGCGAAGGTGGGCAGAAGCGCGCCTCGAGACAACGTGACATCCACGACAATGCCCCGTTTGTCACATTCCGCTATGAGCCGGTCCAGAGCGTTGAGGAAGGGTTCCCGAGCACGTCCTTCGCGATCCACGGCCGACACGTCGTGTCCGAATGCGTCCCATGTAGCCCAAACGCGGATCCAATTGATGCCGTACCTCTGCATGTCGGTTAAATCTTGCTGCACGAATGCCCAGGGTGCACCCACACCGGCATAGTAGCTTATGCCCAAAAGGAAAAGAGGCTTCCCGTTAACGGTGAATCGGTGTTGCGATATGCCTAAGGTGAGCGCAGCTCCGGGCGAACACGACGCTACCCCGGTCCAGATGGAGGCTAACATCATCGCGGCGATGGCAACCCTGGGCCGCACCGGATTCTTTAGGGAATGAAGCACGGGTAACATCATCCTTTGGCGCCCGCACGAAGCATATCAACCAGACACCATCCCCACCGGAGCCATCTCCGCCCAATTCGGCCCAGCCTTGGCTTCCACCTTGAGCCGCACTGCGAGGGGATACGCCCCCTCCATAAGACGTACCACCTCGGTCGCCACTGAGGGAAGATCGGCCTCCGGCACGGCCAGAACCAATTCATCATGGACCTGCAGCAGCAGGGCACAACAGCGGCCGGACTGTTGGATAAATCGGTGGACCGCAATCATCGCAAGTTTCATGATGTCGGCGGCCGTACCTTGGACGGGCATGTTCACGGCGGCGCGCTCCGCCCTTTGACGGATATTGTAATTGCCGCTATTAATCTCCGGCAGGTACCTGCGCCTTCCCATAAGCGTTTGCACGTATCCCTGTGTGCGCGCTGCACGAAGCACTTCTTCTTTGTATTGAAGAACGCCTGGGAACTTAGCGAAGTACTCTTTGATAAAGGCTGCTGCCTCTTGGTTGGAGATGCCGAGTGTTGTCGCCAAGCCAAAGTCGCTTTGGCCATAGATGACTGCGAAGTTGGCCGTTTTGGCGCGACGCCGCATCTCGGGTGTCACCTGGTCTGCAGGAACATTGAACAACTTTGTAGCGGTAGCGGTGTGAATGTCTTCATCGGCTTCAAAGGCGCGCATGAGTTCCGGGTCCCGCGTGATGTGGGCGAAGATCCTCAGCTCGATCTGTGAGTAGTCGCAAGAGAGCAACACCTGTCCCGGCGGAGCGATGAAGGCCTTGCGTATCTCGCGCCCAACCTCCGAACGCACCGGAATATTCTGCAGGTTCGGATCACTGGACGAGAGACGGCCGGTGGCCGTTCCCGTTTGGTTGAAAGAAGTGTGCAGGCGGCCGGTTCTCGGGTGAATGAGCTTAGGCAGGGCGTCGGCATAGGTAGATTTAAGCTTGGAAAGCTCGCGGTACTCTAGGATGCGCGCGCAAATTTCGTAATCGGGCGCGAGGGCTTCTAGGAGTTCGGCGCCGGTGGAGAAGCCCGTGCTGATCTTGCGACCCGCAGGCAGGTGCAACTTCTCAAAAAGGATCTGCTGGAGTTGTCGCGTAGATCCGATGTTGAACTCCTCTCCCGCGAGTTCATAAATGCGCGCAGCTACACGCTGGATCTCGCGGCCCAGCCGTTCCGAAAGAACGCCAAGCCACTCGCGGTCTACGGGTACGCCTGTGCGCTCCATGGCGGCCAGCACCGGGATCAGCGGCGTCTCAATACGCGCCATAATCTCGGCCAATCCCAGACGGTCCAATTTCTGCTGCAACGGCTTCCATAGAGCCAAAACGAGCGCTGCCTGGCGTGCAGCTACATGCTCCTGCGGTTCGTCGGCGTTGGGCACCGCTCGCGAACCCAGGTGCTCTGCAGCCGCATCCTCCAAAGGATAGGCGCTCCGGCCGGGGGCCAAAAGATACGCTGCCACCATTGTGTCAAATGCCCAATCGGAAACCGCAAGGCCATGCGCTTCCAAAACCACCTGCTGAACCTTGGCATTGTGGGCAGCCCGTTCCAGGCTATTGTTTTGGAATAGAGAACTCAACGCCTGTAGTGGGACTGCGTACGCGCCCGCACCAGCGTCCAACAGATTGGAGCCGCCTTCCCCGGGCGTTCTCACCCGCACGTAGTAGGCGTAACCCTCCTCCCACGCCAAAGCTACGCCCAACAGCTTGGCGTCGGGAGGTTGTAGCCGCTCGGTATGAAGGCTAATAGACACTCTACCTGCCTTCTCCACGCGCTCTAGCACAGCGCTGAGTTCCTCCTCACCGGATAGCACACGAACCTCAGTGCGGAACTCTCGCCGATCCTCGGCAGGTTGCGCGCCTTGAGGAATGCGGCGCAGAAGGCTCTTGAATTCCAGCTCCTCGAACACCTCGCGGGCTTTGGCCCAGGTCTCCTCCGTAGGGGCGTAAGGTATGATCGGCCCGGGCAGAGGCGCATCACAGCGGATGGTCGCCAGCTCCTTGGAAGCCCGAGCTTGGTCGGCGTGGGCTGCAAGGCTTTCGCGTACCCGGCCCATGCGCTTTTCCGTCGGCAGCTCGTGCAGGTGATTGAGAAGCTCCTCCAGAGAACCGTAGCGCGCCAGGAGTTCCGAGGCGGTCTTTTCCCCCACGCCAGGCACGCCCGGAATGTTGTCGGAAGCATCTCCCACTAAGGCCTTAAAATCCGGGATGCGCTCTGGGGGAATTCCGTACCGCTCCCGCACCGCCTCTTCGTCGAACACTGCAAGGTCCGACACCCCTTTGCGTGTGATACGGACCGTGATGCCGTCACCCACAAGCTGCAATTGGTCGGAATCCCCGGTAACAATGACCACGTCGTAGCCCTCTCGCCGCCCCTGTTGGGCAAGGGCACCGATGAGGTCGTCCGCCTCATACCCAGGCACTTCTACGGAAGGCACTCCCAGCGCTTCCACCACGCGCCGGGCGATGGGGAGCTGTTCTTTCAGGTCCGGACCGGCCTCAGGGCGGTGGGCCTTGTAATCGGCGAAGGTTTCGTGCCGAAAGGTGGGCCCAGGAGCATCCCAGGCAACATAGATCGCATCGGGCTTCTCTTGCTCGAGGATGCTCAACAGGCTCCCGGTGAAGCCATACACAGCTCCCGTGGGGATGCCGGTTGCCGTGGAGAGGTAGGAGCCCGGGGCAAAGAATGCACGGAAGAGGAGGCTGTACCCGTCAATAAGGAAAAGCTTGGGCTTGGGAGTGGGCGCGTGCATGGCATCCTCCGGGTGCAACTGAGATCCAAGCGCAATTCGACGCAGGAGGCAGCAGGTCCTTTATCCACATTGACAGAGGGCGCCGCCTTTACCTATAATAACACGGTGAGCCGGAGTGGTGGAATGGTAGACACGGGTGACTCAAAATCACTTGCGGGCAACCGCGTGGGGGTTCGAATCCCTTCTCCGGCATGCAAAGCGTTTAGGATGCACCGGCCTTCGCTGCGTTAGGCGCGAAGGCCGCATTCCCACAAAAAGCAGAGGCGGAGGCTGAAATCAGCCCTCCGCCCTGCACACACGGCGCGCATCTGCGCTTCCATCAACAAATCAGTAGCGTTCGGCAGCCTTGGCTCGCGCCCGTGCGATCTTGCGCATCGCTGCCTTCAGTTCCCGCCGCTTGCGGTCACTGGGCTTTTCGTACCGCTCGTGCGCCCGGTACTCCTTGGTGATGCCGCTGTTCATCACCGCCTTCTTGAAGCGCCTCAGCGCCGAATCAATGCCTTCACCGGGCTTCACGACTACCTGAGTCAAGGGACATCTTCCTTTCCACGTAGGGTTCCTTGCCGTAAACAGCGCCTTCATTATAACCGATGATGCCCTCGCTTGTCTACCGATGGCGCAGGGCGCAAAGAGATCGTTTGTACTTCCCTCAAAAAACCTCTTGACATGCCGAGATGGGTGTGTTATAGTATCATCAACCGGTTAAGGTGGATCGGTTCATGCAGATCGGTTAAGCGGTGGCGGTTCAAGAGAGGCTCACCATGGCAGCGACCATCAAAGATGTGGCGAAGTTGGCAGGAGTGTCCAAAGCGGCCGTGTCTTACGTACTCAACGGACGCGAGACCTCCATCAAAATCGCAGAGGAAACGAGGCAGCGCATCTTCGCCGCCGCTCGCGCTCTCAACTACCACCCAAACGCCCTCGCACGCGCCCTCTCACAAAAACGCACCGATACCGTTGCTCTTGTTATGCAGTTCCCTGCCATCTTCTCGGGATGGAGCGGTTTCACCCTCGAGATGATGCGAGGAGCAGCCGAAACCGCCGTTCGCCTTGGCTTCGACCTTATGCTCCACACCAAGGAGCAAACATCTCTTACCGATGAGGTGGCCGCGCTCACAGATGGGCGTGTGGATGGAGCACTCCTGCTACGCGACTACGACGATCCCCTCGCATCCCTCCTTACAGACCGCGGCTTTCCATGCGTGGTGATCTTCGGCCGAAGTGAATTCCCCAATGTGTGGTACGTGGATTGTGACGACTTTGCCGGCGGCCGGATCGCTACGGAATACCTTATCAACCTCGGTCATCGGCGCATCCTGCACCTGGCCGGCACCCCCCATTCGAGCGCCGCGGCAGATCGGCGCGCAGGGTATCGCCAAGCCATGGCGGACCACGGGATCCAGGTGCCTTCCGAATGGGAGATCGAAGTCACCCACGCGGGCGCCAGCTATGAGCCTGTGGAAGCCGCACTTCTTGGACCTGAGCCACCCACTGCCGTCTTCGCGTGGTCCGATGAAGTCGCCGTCCGACTTATGACGCTCGCCCGGGGACTGGGCCTAAGCATCCCGGAGGATCTTTCCGTAGTGGGCTTCGATTCCACGGAACTCTGCAATCATACAAACCCTCCCCTTACCAGCGTGCGCCAGCCCATCTACGAAATGGCGGGACGTGCCTTCGAGCTACTTGTCCAAAAGATCAGGAATGAACCCGTAGAGACCACTCAGGTGATCTACACCCCTGTCCTCGATATCCGAGGCTCCTGCGCCGCGCCGCGCAGCACCCCATCCCACTCGAAAGGAGGTGATCGGTACGCGTCGTGAACTCGATACCCGTCTGGTTGTGTCCATCATCGCGTTGATTGTGGTGGTGATCGGCGCAATTGCTTGGTGGCGCTTCGTAGGCCCCAGCGGACCCCAGACGGCCAAGGAGGCCGGCCTTGGCAAACCCATGCATCCCGGCGAGATACCGGGCCAGCGTGGCCCCATCAGCGCAGGACCCATGGGCGCGCCCCCCGGCAAGTAGAAACCACCCCGTGCAAGGCGATTCTGCATCTACACAAAGGAGAAATGTGCAATGAACCGCATCGCCAATCCGAAGCCGCGCAACGGCTTCACCCTCATCGAGTTGCTCGTGGTTATCGCGATCATCGCGATCCTGGCAGCCATCCTGTTCCCAGTCTTTGCCCAGGCGCGTGAATCGGCTCGTGTCATTAGCTGCGTGAGCAATCTCAAGCAGCTTGGTCTCGCCTTCCGCATGTACAGTCAGGATTACGACGAAACCTTCCCCGAGCGGCGCTTCTGCTTCCCCGACGCTTGCTACGGATCCTGGAAGCACGTAACCCAGCCGTACATCAAAAACATCAACATCCTCAAGTGCCCCACGAACCCAGCGTCGCGTGTACCGGATGAAACAGATGGCACGGTTACGTATCTGCCCGGCACCCAAGTGATGCCCCGTGGATACTTCATGTACCATGCCTTCTTCCAAAGCGCCAGTCCCATAGGATCTGGCGACTGGTGGGCAGGGCATAACTACAGCGAGGTGAGCTTCCCAAATCCCTCCACCAGCATCCTGCTGGGCGAGGAAAAGGACATCTGGGCAGACTATGGCCCGTGGATGGCCTTCGTACCGAATTGGGGGCCCGCAGGTTCCAACTGGGGCGCGAGGCATCGCACCAGCGACCGCGCGGCCAATATCGCCTTCGTAGATGGCCACGCAAAATTCACGAACTGGAGCGACACGTGCAAGCGGATCAATGCAGATGGCACCAACATGTGGATGTACGATCCCACAACCCTCAGCAACTTCCGAGGGAGTGGAATGGACCTCTCATGGCTGGACACCTTCTGCACCACGTTCCAGCAGTACACCGGTCCCTAGATCGCATGGCAACGGTGATCCTCATCGCTGCCTGCCTGGTGGTGCTCGCCTGCGGCGTGTCCGCGTCGCCGGCGGGCACCCACCGGGACCTTTCGGATCAGCAGCTTCTGAATGAAGTGGAGCGCAGGGCGGTCCTCTTCTTCTGGGAACGCAGCGACCCTGAAACGGGCCTCACCTGTGATCGCGCCAAGAACGACGGATCCGATTTCCCCACCGTCGCCTCTATCGCCTCCACAGGCTATGCCCTGGCGGCATTACCCATCGGTGTAGAGCACGGATGGATCTCCAGAACCGCGGCCGAAACTCGTGCCCGGCGCACACTGCGGTTCGCCCTCTACAAGCTCGCCTCCAATCACGGATGGCTGTATCACTTCGTGGACCGCAGATCCGGCGCCCGGGTATGGAATTGCGAGGTGTCGTCTATAGACACCACGCTCCTTGTTGCAGGTGCCCTGGCGGCCGGCGCGTACTTCGGAGGAGAAACGCAAAAACTAGCCGACATCCTCTACCAGCGCATGGACTGGACGTGGATGCGTACCCACGGAGGCCAGTTCCCACACAAGCTCATTCCCTCCATGGGATGGACGCCCGAGCATGGCTTCCTAAAGGCCGATTGGGCAGGTTTCAGCGAGGCCGTCCTCCTGTATCTCATAGGGTTGGGCTCCAACAAGCCCCTGCCGCCGGAAAGCTGGAAGGCGTGGAAGCGCTCCACGTTCCGCTATGCCGGCATGGAGGCGCTGGGGGGCGGGCCCATTTTCCTTCATCAGATGCCCTACGGATACTTCAATGTGCAGAATATGCGCGATAACCTGGGCATAGATTATTGGGCCAGCTCGGTACAGGCCACACGCATCAACCGCAAGTACTGCATGGATCTGGCCGGCAAACGTAAGACCTATGGGCCGGACGTTTGGGGCCTGAACGCATGCGACGGACCCGATGGCTATCAAGCCTACGGAGTTCCTGCGCCTGAGGATGGCACCGTGTCACCCACGGGTGCCCTTGCATCCATCATCTTCACCCCGGATCTGTCTATCTCTGCCGCACGCACCATGTACCGGCGATTCGGGCAGAAGATCTGGGGCAAATACGGCTTCGCCGATGCCTTCAACGTGGATCGTAACTGGTACGATCGGGACGTGATTGGGATTGATCTTGGGATGGCGCTCTTGGCCGTGGAGAATCACCGCACGGGCCTTATCTGGCGGCTCATGGCCTCGTTGCCCTCCACCCACAAAGCCCTGAAGGCAGCGGGCTTCCACAAAGTGGATAAATAAACCCCATGGGTTCAGGGCCCGTTTGATGTGGTACGGCCCTGAACCTCCTTTCTTGTACGCCCTCGTCCTTCCTCTAACACAATGCGACGGTCCGCGGGAAACGGCCCCCAAGCCTCGCGTATGCCGCCCGGCCACACCACTGCAACACCCTCCACACGTTTAGCGCCGCCCAATCCAACGTGTACCACGCGATCCGAACAACTTAGGTAACTTGCCGCACGGCCGGCAAACACTCGATGCACCGCGCCACCTGATCTCACTTCCACCAGTGCTCCATATCCATCCCTGTTCGCACGCCTGCCCACCGGCCGCACCTCCAGCCAATGGTTCTGGCTCGTGGTACGGTTCATGAGGAGGCGCGGAGCACCCGTGTTGGCAACCTCTATCAAGTCTATCCTTCCGTCTCCCTCCAAATCTGCCTGGGCCAGTCCCCGACCCACCATAGGTGTGGATACGGCGGGGCCGGCGCCGGCGCTCACATCCCGGTATCGTCCATTGCCCAGGTTCTGGAATACCAGCGCCGGCTGAGCATACGTTTGACCCGGATTGGAAAGTTGAACGGTATCGAGAATATGCCCGTTGGCGGCAAAGAGATCTGGAAACCCATCATTGTCGAAATCCGCGAATACAACCCCAAAGGTCACATACGGATAGGTGGCGGCATACACACCCGCTGCTCGGGTAACGGAATGGAATAGCCCTCCGGTGCCCCTCCATAGGTCCATCCCCTCCAGATTGAAATTGCCCACCGCCACGGCTAGCTCCGCATCGCTCCCATCGAAGGCGGCATCCACGCCCATGCCCGAGTGAGCGCGCCCCGCATCATCTACAGCAATGCCGGCAGAGGATGCCTCCTCCGTAAAAGTGCCGTCCCGATTGTTGATGAACAGGCGGTTCGGCACCAGATCGTCCGCCACAATGAGATCGGGGAACCCATCTCCGTTGACATCCGCCACGCAAACGCCCAGGGCCTTCCCCAAACCGACGTCCACATGGGCACTGCGGCTCACGTCGTGGAAGCGCCCATTGCCGTCGTTGTGAAAGAGCCTGGAAGGTTCGCCCGTGTATTCCTGCGGCTGGCAATACTCCTTAAACCGCACGCCACAGAAGATGTCTGAAGCAGGCGACCATTTAACGTAATGGCACACGAATAGATCCAGCCTGCCGTCGCAATCGTAATCCACCCACGCCGCACTGGTGGACCATCCCCGGTCCCTCACTCCTGCGAGGGTCGTGACATCCTCAAAGCGCCTACCGAAGCGGTTGTGGAACAGCCGGTTCCCGCCCACACCGGTAACGTATACGTCTTCCCAGCCATCATTGTCATAGTCGCCCACGGCCACACCCATCCCCTGGAGTGACACCGCAAGACCCATGGCCTGCGTCGTGTCCGCAAACGTGCCATCCCCCTGGTTGTGGTAGAGGGCCAGCGTAGGGCGCGGACCATGGCCGAAGTGCCCGGGCCACCAGTCGCCGTTCACCAGCAAAAGATCCGGTTTGCCGTCATTGTCATAATCCAAAAACGCGCCGCCGCCGCCAAACGTCTCGGGCATCCACTTTTTTCCGAAGGCGCCATTCACCCGACGGAAGTGGATGCCGGCCTTTGCGGTTTGGTCATCGAAACGAATGGGAGCGGCTCCCAATGGAGGCCGCGCGTCTTGCTGACGCCCGCACGCCGAGGCAACCGCCAACACCCACCCCAAAAGCACAATCCGTCCCCTCATTGCAGCACTCCACTGCCATAATCGGGAGGCGGAACACCCAAAGCTCGATAATAGGTTGCAAGCGCATGCCGAGCCGCCGCAAAGTGTGGGGAGAGGCAAACGGCCGCCTCCAGCTCGGGTAGCGCTCGCCCATACTCACCCCAGCGCATAAAGTGAAGCCCAAGCGCCAAACGCGCTCTACTATCCGAGGGCCGATGGTCTATCTGCGTTCGCAGGGCATCTGCCTCTCGATTACGGGCAAATAGGCGCTGAGCAATGCGGTCTTGTACTTGTGCCTGGGACTCCATCCCGAGGCGATGAAATGCATGGGCAAGCTGCAACCGCGCCGTCGCCGATGCCGGAGCCATCCCTAATAGGCGGATGAGCACGTACGCCGCCGGCCTGCTTCGCCCTTGGTC